>WNGK01011191.1_pt1 | contig 11750 bp, 13 predicted proteins | sample 5400601 | NCBI WGS metagenome assembly WNGK01 (sample SAMN13153376, study PRJNA577476) | soil metagenome | isolation source: 60 cm soil or saprolite under Garry oak tree replicate 1 | place: USA:California | collected 2016-06-15
CAGAACAGTGCAATCGTCTCGCGTTCGCGAGTCGCACCTCAAATTGTGCTGTGACCCCTGAAGAGTTTCGTACGGCGTATCCCCAGCTGCTGGCCTGGATTCAAAAAACATTGAGAGATTACGAAAATAACACGCAGCCCTAGTTGAAAAAGGCCCCGGACTACGAAATCCGGGGGCGCCCGATTGGGTCAGAAGAATTAGTAGCCGTTCTTCTGGTGCTTCGCTGACATATAAATCTTTCTGTGGTGCTTGGTCGTTTGATGTCCGGGTGCTGCGGACGTAGCTCCGGACTGAACTGGTCCGGGTACAAAACCGGGATTGCCAGCCGCGCCGCCCATCACCGGCGGGTAGCCGCCTGTCGGGAGACCGTTTTGCGCGAATAAAGCGGTGGCTGTGCCTAGCATAACGACAGCGCCAAGCACGATCGTCACTATTTGTTTCTTCATAGTTTCGCTCCTGTTTGCTTCAAGGACTTCCGGTACATCGCAGGAGGCAAGCGTTCCATGGCCTTTTATGCGAAATACCCAGCATATTGGTATCGACAAAGCAGGCGTCGGTGAAATGCGAAGTCTCTATGGATTCGATAGCCCTCGCCTATGCAATACGTCGAGGTGCGATCTCGCGAATTGCCGTCAGTGTTCGGTTATATGGCGCAGGATGTCGCTGTCGTGGCAGACAGCGCCGGTCAGAAATTGGCTTACGTCTATTGCGAGGATGAGCCGGGCCGGCGCTCCGCACCCAAGTTGCTCACGTGCGACGAGGCGCGGCGGATCGCAGCCAACGTCTCCAAGCTACCGGAGCTTTTGCGCAAAGCTTGATAGCGGTACTGTTCGGCGATCGGATGACCGAACAAGGCAAAGCGATGCCGTGAAAAGGACCGCGAATTTCCGGACAACAGCTTTTTTGTCGCGCTAGCCGGAGAAGAACAGAATCTATCCCTCGCGCGTCAGGCTCTTGTAACGGATATTGTCACCGAACCTAGAGCCTTGTGCGGCACGCTTTGCGCGCAGCACGTCGAGCATTGGAGAACGTCCACTAATCACTGCAGCGGCCTGAGATCGCCCATCATTGTCGGAATGAACTCTGACACCGTCGGATGAATGTGCATGGCACGCTGCATAATCGTGTAAGGCGCCTTGGCGTACATAAGATCGATGATGCAGTGGATCACCTCGTCGCCTGAGAGTCCGAGGAATGAGGCACCAAGAATCTGTTTGCTGTCGCGATCTACGAGAATCTTCATGAAGCCCTTCGTCTCGCCTTTCTCATACGCGCGACTGATGTCTTCCATTGCCACGGTCGAGATCAGCGCAGGCTTGCCAATCTTGCGGACTTCCGCTTCCGTCAGTCCGACGCGGCCGAGCGGAGGATCGGTATACAACGCATAAGCAGTGATTCGATCGGAGACGCGCCGTTGCTCGTTATCCAAGATGTTCGCTGCTACAATCTCAAAATCATTCCACGACGTGTGCGTAAATGCGCCTAGGCCATTGCAGTCTCCCATCGCCCAGATACCGGGCACGTTCGTGCGCAACTGATCGTCCACTTGAATATAGCCGTGCGGATCTGTGGCGATACCGGCCTTGTCCAAGCCAAGATCATCAGTGTTCGGCCGCCGGCCAATCGCTACTAGAACCTGCGTTCCCAAGACCTGTGAAATCTTCCCTGCCGACTCGATCTTCACCGCGATCGAGTTTCCTTGCTTCTCGACACCGACCACCCTGCTGTCGACGCGTACGTCGATGCCTTCCTCCTTAAGGAACTCGGCGACGGCCCGTGAGACGTCCTCATCTTCGCGCGCGATCAGGCGCGGTGCGAGCTCGATTACCGTCACCTCGCTTCCGAAGCGGCGATAAACCTGCGCAAACTCGAGGCCAATGTAGCTGCCGCCTAGGATGATGAGATGCGAGGGCAGAAAATCGACATCCATCATTGAACTGTTGGTGAAGTACGGAACCTGGTCGAGGCCGGCGATCGGGGGAATCGACGCTCGCCCGCCCACATTAATGAAGATGCGATTAGCTTCGAGTTCAAAACCATTCACTGCTACTTTCTTGTCTGCAATAAATCGGGCATGACCTTCGTAGACTGTGCAGCCTTTCAGTGTTTTGAGCGAGCGCTCAACGCCCTGCCGCGATGCGCCCGCAATGGTGTCCTTGCGCGCCTTGATGGCCTGCATGTCGACTCCGATCGGGCCGCCGATGGTCACGCCGTAATCACCCGCACGACGCGCCAAATAAGCTGCGTAGGCGCTCGCAACTAGAGTCTTGGTGGGCGTGCATCCGGTGTTGACGCAGGTGCCGCCGAAGAATTTTCGCTCGATGACGGCTACCTTCTGGCCGGCAGCGACGAGACGCCGCGCCAGCGCCGGCCCAGATTGTCCTGTCCCGATGACGATCGCATCATGATTGGGCATGGTCTTCCCGCGGTAAGCTCAATTGTTTATTCCGCAGCCATCGCAAGATCGGGCATCGGCTCGTGCAGAATGACGCCTTCCAGCGGATCGCAATCATCATCTTCCCATGCCGCCCGTTGCAGCGCGCGCGCCGTGTCGGCATAGCCTGCTTCCCAACGCAGACGAATGCCCGTGGGGCTAAAGTCGATATCTTTGGTGTGATTTTCTTTGTCGAGCCGAGGCGCAAGAAGTCGCACGACATGCATCTGCGTCCGGCAGCCATATTCGGCCAAATCCTTGACGACCGGGTTATTGCGTTCGCCCTCAGGTATGAATTTGACCAGCTCCGAGACAACATGGCGCAGCTTGTGCACCTGGCGCTGCTTCGCAATGTGGCTCGCGACGCGGCTCGAATATTGGATGTCCTTTTGACGGTGGAGAACTTCCCAGATCGATCGCGGTTCCGACCCTATCGGATTCCACAAGTGAACCGCGAAAATGAGCGAGTCGCGACGGGGGTTATCGTCAAAGATCACCTCGGTCGGCGTATTGGAGAGGATGCCGCCGTCCCAATAGAGCTCGCCATCGATGCGAACGGCTGGAAACGCCGGCGGCAGAGCGCCAGATGCCATCACATGTCGAACCGTAAGCGCCATCTCGCGGCTGTCGAAGTAGCGCATCTCGCTAGTGCGAACATGGGCGGCGCCGACGGTGAGCCGCGGCGTGCAGCGCTTGACGAGTGCAAAGTCGACGAGCTCGCCCAACGTCTTTTCGAGCGGCGCGGTTGAATAGTAGCCGGCTTTGTCCCTTCCCAATGGATAGTGCGCGCCCAGAAGTGCGAGCGGATTGGGCTCGAAGAAGCCTGGAATGCCGCCGAGCAATGTGGACCAATAAGAGGTCGTGTCGGACAGTTCCGGCCAGATCGACAGCCCCCACAATTCTTTTTGCGTCATCCGGCGCCAGAATTCCTCCAGCCTCTCCAGCCGATTTTCGGGCTCATTGCCGGCAATGAGGCTCGCGTTGATGGCACCAATGGATGTGCCGATGATCCAATCCGGCTCGATGCCGGCCTCATGCAAGGCCTGATAGACGCCCGCCTGATAGGCGCCGAGCGCGCCGCCGCCCTGAAAGACGAGGACGATCTGGCGTTGCTTCTGCGCCGGGTTCTTCGCGGGCGCAGAGCGTTCTTGTCCGGCCTCGATGTGCCGCTTCTTCGTGACGTCCACCATCTTGTCCTCCCACATTGCACCGTATGGCGCTTTCAAAACTCGGCATCGATATTGTTCGGCCACGTTCTTTTGCAGCAGCCCCACCGATTGGTCGGGGCGTCACCGATTCAACCACGCCGCACACCGCTCTAGTGCGCGGTCCAGCCGCCATCCACCGGCAAGGCCGCGCCTGTGATCGATGCAGCAGCCTCGCTCGCCAGGAAGACGGCAAGCGCGCCAAGCTCTTCGACCGTCGCAAAACGCTTGTTCGGCTGTTGTGCCAGCAGGACGTCGCGGATGACTTGTTCGCGCGGAATGCCGTGCGCCTTGGCCTGGCCCTCAATCTGGGTCTCAACCAGCGGCGTATAGACATAGCCTGGGCATACGGCATTGCAGGTGATGCCCTGCTCCGCGGTCTCGAGCGCGGTGACTTTGGTGAGACCGACAATGCCGTGCTTCGCTGCGACGTAGGCCGACTTGAACGGCGATGCGACCAGACCATGCGCCGACGCGATATTGATGATGCGGCCCCACTTGTTCTCGAGCATCGAAGGGAGCGCTAGCCGGGTCGTATGGAAGGCCGACGACAGGTTGATGGCTAGGATCGCGTCCCACTTCTCGATCGGGAAGTCCTGCAAGGGTGCCACATGCTGGATGCCGGCGTTGTTCACGAGAATGTCGAGCCGGCCGGAGGATTGCAGGGTTTTTTCGATCATCTCGCGGATGGCCGCGGGCTTCGACATGTCCGCAGGCGAGTAGGACACCCGGACCTTGAAATCCGAGGTGATTTTCGTCTGCACATCGGCCACCTCGTGGGGCTTGCCGAAGCCGTTGAGGACGATTTCCGAACCGGCGGCGGCGAGCGCGCGGGCGATGCCCAAGCCAATCCCACTCGTGGACCCCGTAACCAGCGACACCTTGCCCGCAAGTGCTTCTCGACTATTAATATTTTCCGGCTTGACGGCGATGTTCATGACAACCCTTCCTGTTGAGGAGAATGTTGCTGCTCTCTTGCCATCAATCTGCCGGAGGCAAGGCCTGCAACACCAATGCCTATTGGCTACTGATTTGATACAATCCAGCTATGGGCAATGCGTCAGGTCCGAATTGCTCTCAGCGGCATCAAGGCATTACGTTCGCAGAGAACTGCCATTCATTCACTCGCCCGAATGTGCGTGAAATGGCCTGCGTCGGTGAGCGCCGGATCCGTCGACACGATCGACCCCTCGAGATGCGCTAGCGCGGAGTCCCGTATGGAGATGCATCAAGTCCGCTACTTTCTTGCAGTCGCACAGGAATTGAACTTCTCGCGTGCGGCTGAAAAGTGCAACGTTTCGCAACCGTCACTGTCGCGTGCGATTCAGCAGTTGGAAGGAGAGCTTGGCGGTCCTCTTTTCCACCGTGAACGGCATCTTACGCATCTTACCGACCTCGGTGAGATGGTTCGACCCCATCTGGAAACTGTCTTTGCGGCGGCCGTCAAGGTAAAGCATCTGTCTAAAGATCTCAGTCAGCTGAAGAGAGTGCCCCTCAAGCTTGGAATCATGAGCACAATATCACCGGACGAGATTGTTGATCTTATTGGGGCGCTCAAGGTGCGGCATGACGGTCTTGAACTACGCTTGTGTGATGCAAACGCCAAGGACTTGCGCGAGCGTCTGCTTGCCGGCGAACTGGAGGCCGTCATCTACGCGCTACCGGGCGAAGAATTCGATGAGCGCACGCACGTGATGCCGCTGTTCCAAGAACAGATGGTTATAGTGATTCATCGCGATCATCGCCTTGCAGGCGAGCGTGGTTTTCCCGTCAAAGAATTGGACGGTGAACGTTATATACATCGGATGAACTGCGAATTTGCCGGTTACGCCGATCATATCCTCCAGGAAAAAGGCGTGACATGCACACCGACCTACTGGAGTGAACGCGACGATTGGACCTTGGCCATGGTTGCGGCGGGCCTCGGTTTTGCCTTTATGCCTGAAAATGCCGCTAGGCATCCTGGCGTTGTCGCATTGCCCGTCATTGAGCCCGAGTTCTGGCGAAAAGTGAACCTGGTCACTGTCAGGGGCCGACCTTATTCGCCGGGTGTGGGCGCGTTAGTGCGGGAAGCTATGCGAAAAAAATGGTTTGGCAGCAAAGCGATTGCCGCTTGCTTGGCTGAAGAAAACCTGACGGGCGCAACCAAAAGCTCGAAACGAGTCGCTGGCTAGTATTGCCGCAGGTAAGCACGGCTCATTCCGCGATACCAACAAATCAGCTTCTCATCGCAGCGATCATGTCGGTAATCATCATCCGTTTGCGATAATCGGGATCGATGAAACGCGCTCTGATGAGCCCGTCGCGGCCAACAACGAAGGTGGCTGGGATCGGAAGCATCCATGAGCTGTTTCCCTGAAAGGTCGGAAGATCCAGGCGGCCTTCCATCATTTTCTGTATCTCCGCACCGACCCAGATGGTGAGATTCAGGGAGAGAGCGTATCCGTTGTCTGTATCGGTAAGGATAGGAAACGGCACGTTCGACTGCAATTTGAGATCCGCCACGAATTTCTGCCTGTCCGGCATGATGGCGATGATCTGGCCTGCATCGGCAGTCAGCTCCTTATGCGCCTGCACCAGCGCATTGATGTTGATGCGGCAATAGGGACACCAATGGCCGCGATGAAAGGTCACAGCAACAGGTCCCTGGTTCAGGAGCTCGTCGAGGCTGACCATCTGCGCGGTTTCGTCGGGCAGAAGGAATGGGGGCATCGGTTCGCCGACATTTGGTGCCGACTCACCGGCCCCATATTGACGAAGCCGCGTTACGAGCCGATCCACTGCAGCGGCAAATTCCGGTCGATCGCGCCTTACTGTCTCAGCAAAGGTGCGAAGCTGCTCGCGCAAAGATACGTCCAGATCACGCACGCGCCTGAAAGCGTCGTCCAGGCTCTCCCTCTCGATATTCGCGTTCATGGCAAGGTTTCGCCGCAAGCATTTGCTGTTCCGAACCTAGAGCCTTCTGGAATGATTCTCCAGAAGTCAGACATGCTGTGGACTCCGCTGTCGATCGACATTGTTGTACCGCTGAGCCTTAGAGGTGTAGACCGGGCCAGGGTCTTCAACGCCGACTCCCACGGGTGCGGTCGTCACAGCCGGCATCACATCCTCAATGCGTGAGCCAGAAATGCCGGTGATCAACCGGGTACCACGCTGGAATGTCACGTAGTTCCAGCACCAGTTCATCGCCACAGCGAGACGGTTGCGAAAGCCGATCAAGAAATAGATGTGGGCGAGGCTCCATAGCAGCCACGCTACGAGGCCTGAGACTTTGAACGTCCCAATCTGGGCGACGGCGCGCTTGCGGCCGATCGTGGCCATCGATCCGAAATCGCGATAGCGGAACCCCGCGAGCGTTCTTCCCTGCACTCGTGCCGTCAATAAAGTCGCCACATAATGGCCTTGCTGCTTCGCAACAGGTGCGACGCCAGGCAGCGGCTTGCCATCTGCTCCGGTCGCGGCTGCGGCATCACCGATCACGAAAATATTCGGATGGCCCGGCACCGACAGGTCCGCCATCACTTTTACGCGGCCGGCATGATCGCTTTCAGCACCCAGCCATTCGCAGGCCGGTGAGGCTTTGACGCCGGCGGCCCAAACAATGGTTCGCGTTTGCAGACGCTCTCGACCGAGCGAGACTCCTGAGCAATCGCAATCGGTAACACTGGCGCCGAGGCGAACTTCGACGCCGATCTTCTCCAGTGACCGCCTTCCGGCTTCTGATAGCGCTGGATCGAAAGGCGCAAGCAGTCGCGGACCGGCCTCGATCAGAATGATCCGTGCCCAGCGCGGATCGATGGACCGAAAATCGGCGGCCAGCGCGCGCTTTGCCAACTCGGCGATGGCGCCGGCCATCTCTACGCCCGTCGGGCCGCCGCCGACTACGACGAAATTGAGGAGTCGACGCCGCTCATCCGCATCCGGCTCGGTCTCGGCACGTTCGAACGCGAGCAGGATCCGGCGGCGCAAATAGGTCGCGTCGTCGATTGTCTTCAGGCCAGGCGCGTAGGATGACCAATCGTGTCCGAAATAGGCATGATCGGCACCAGTCGCCACGACGAGATAGTCGTAGGGAATGCGGCGGCCTTCCGCGACCACCTCTTTGCGCGCCGTGTCGATGTCCGAAACTTTCGCCAGAATGACCCTGGCATTCCTCTGGCGATGCAGGATGCCGCGGATCGGAGACGCAATATCTCCAGGCGACAGGCCCGCGGTCGCGACTTGGTAAAGCAACGGCTGGAACAGGTGATAGTTGTGGCGATCGACGACCGTGACGTCAAAAGGTGCTTGTGCCAATTGCTTGGCCGCCGAAAGTCCACCGAATCCTGCTCCAATAATCACGACCCGCGGAGACGCGGCTTGCTTGGAAGTCATTTTAAGCTCGCCTTTCTTCGTGTTGATCTCTTAGCGCTCATGCGCCTTCCTGAATACCGACGGCCACTTTGACGTCATCGAGCAGCTTCAAGTTGGAGATCACATCGAATTTGGGAGTGACTTCGGTTGCGATCTCGACGGCCGTTGCCACCTCGGTCCGTCGAGCCATCCCCCCAGCGCGGATCGTGGTCGCAGCGCAGGGCCCTTTCGCCGCCACTCTGACGTCGGTGTCTGGGCGTCACGCCCCTCAACGAGTGATTCACGAGCTTCTCCTTCGGAAAACCATATCCCTGGCTGGGATCAGCACATGAGGGCAGTGAACAACGACCGGCCCGATTGCGAAAATATCGATTGGCTATCGAGCCGATAGCCGCTTGCTATGAGTGCTCCCGCTACGCGCCGCATGCTCCATAGCGAGAAGCTATCGAAATTGAAGCCATTCGGTATTTACGTTTTGCGAAGCACCGCATCATTCTCGTCGCCGATGCACGCTCGCGTCGTCAGCAGCAGGAGGAGCAATCCATGTTCGCGCGCATAATTCAGCTTTGTTCGGCCTTTCTCTTCGCATTTGCCTTGACGGCATCGTCGCCGGCACTGGCAGGTAATGACGGCATCATCACAGTAAAAAGCGCCTTTCCGATCGGAGAGACCATCGAGCGCTTGAAGAAGGACATTGCCGACAAAGGCATCAAGTTCTTCGATGAGATCGACCAATCTAAGCTGGCAGCAGATGCGGGCATCAAGCTCCGACCATCGGTATTGCTGATCTTCGGGAATCCGCCGCTCGGCACGCAATTCATTACTGCAAACGCCAATGCCGGACTCGACTGGCCGGTGCGGCTTCTCGTCTACGAGAACGAGAAAGGCGAGGTGCGGACTGCCTATACCGATTTTGACTGGATCGCACGGCGGCACGGAATCGAGAACCGCAACGACCAGTTCAAGACGGCATCTAGCGTAATCAACTCCATCACGTCGAGCGTCAAAGCAAAGTAGCGATTGAATAACGAACCCACTGTTTCGCACGGAGCCGCTCGTAATGCGGACCATACGCCTGCGTTGCCGGAGTTACCGATATGGATGATGCGATGGTCTTCAAGGATCTCGAACCGCTCAGCGATAATGTCATCCGGCTGGTCGGAAGCGGGATCGAGATTTTCGGTGAGGTTCTGGTGGCGGCCGATATCGTGAAAACCATCGCACATGAATTAACCTTTATAAGCCTCGGCCTGCTCGCCGGCCTGGTGTTGGTGCGTACCTTTCTCAGCTGGACGCTAGTGCTAGAAATCGAGGGTCGTTGGCCGTGGCAGCGAGAACCATCACCTATGTCATCGAGAGCTGGGCCTGGACGGATTCTTGAACCGCGCTGACGCTTTGGGTCAAGGTTATCGTCGACCGTTCGCATCCGGGGCGTAGCGATTCCTGCGACGAAAACTGATCCTCATTGTTCTTTGCGATGAGGTTTGAACTTTGGCGACGGATAGCTCCGAGGTCACTTAGCATTCTCTGTTGACTACTTACCGTGATAGCCGTTGCGTATCGATTCAAGAGCCATTCGGCATTTCCAATCGACGAGTGTTTGGTCAACTCTCAGTGTAGCTGCGGTTTCCCTTCTGGGAGACCCAACAGAGGAGAGCACGAACATGTATGATCGATTCACAGCTGGCCAAAGCTTCCGCCGACACATGGCTCTGGCTGTCATCACTGCTGGGTCTACTCTGGTCGGTGTGTCAGCCGCGGTTGCCGGTAGTTGTCCGTCCGACAAGATGCAAGCCGACGCGCGCCCACCTGTTACCTACGCTGCTAAGGGCGTGACCGACACCGTTCTCGCCGCCATCGATCTCGAAAAGGAGCCGGCAAATATCAAGGGGCGTGAGCTCCGGTTCCGCAAACTCACGATCGAGCCGGGAGGCATCGTACCTTGGCACAGCCACGGCGATAGACCTGCGATCATCTACATCGCGGAAGGCGAGATCGTCGAATATGCCAGCAACTGCTCGGATCCGATCGTGCACAAAGCCGGGGAAGTCAGGCCGGAGACCAGCGGCACCTCGCATTGGTGGCAGAACCTCGGAAATAAGACCGTCGTCTTGTTTGTAGGCGACGTGATGCACGACAAGAACGATCACAACATGTGATTTTGCATGGTCATTTGAACCGCTGTGACACCCGAACCAAAGCGAAGTGTCACATTGCTTCCCCTGCAGAACTGAGGATTCCGACATGCCGCACGCAGTACCCTTGGAAGTGGTAGCCATGGAGATGCCCGGCCCTTCCGGGGTGCTGCGGCGCACGATCGTGATCGGCTTGACTGCCTTTTTGACGGTCGTGGATCTCTTCGCGACGCAAGCCATTCTTCCATCCTTGGCGCGCGCCTATAACGTTACGCCGGCAGCGATGGGCTTTGCCGTCAATTCCAGCACCATGGGCATGGCGGTTGCCGGACTGATCGTCTCCCTATTCAGTCAGCGCATTAACCGCCGCCTTGGCATCCTAATTAGTCTGTCAATTCTCTCGATTCCGACCGCGCTGCTCGCGGTTGCGCCGGACATAACCACGTTCACTGTCCTTCGCATTTTGCAGGGCCTTTGCATGGCGTCGGCCTTTACGCTCACGCTTGCTTATCTGGGCGAGGAGTGCAGTGCAGCCGACGCTGGCGGCGCCTTCGCCGCCTACATCACGGGAAATGTCGCGAGTAATCTCATCGGTCGCCTGGTGTCGGCCGCGATTGCGGATCATCTGGGCCTTGCTTCGAATTTCTACTTCTTTGCCGCGCTGAACCTCGCCGGCGCAGTGCTTGTCTACTATACCGTCGCACGGTCCTCTCCGATGATGCAAATGGGGCCGACCCGCTCTCCGTTTGCGGCGTGGCTTGCGCACTTGCGAAACCCACGACTGCGCGCCGCTTTCGGAATTGGTTTCTGCATCCTGTTCGCATTCATCGGTACCTTCACCTACGTTAATTTCGTCCTGGTGCGCCCGCCACTGTCGCTCGGCCCAATGCAGCTCGGATTCGTTTACTTCGTGTTCCTGCCCTCGGTCGTGACGACGCTGTTGGCCGGCCGCGCAGTTCATCGTTGGGGTACCCGACCGACGTTGTGGGGTTCGCTGGTGTTGGCTGGAGTTGGATTGCCACTGCTTCTGCTCCCCCATCTCGCCGCGGTCCTGCTGGGCATGGTGCTGATCGGCGTTGGGACATTTTTCGCCCAGGCGGCTGCGACTGGCTTCGTGAGCCGAGCGGCCACCGCAGATCGCGGCTCGGCCAGCGGCATCTATCTCGCTTGCTACTTCGCTGGCGGTCTGGTCGGCACGGCGATCCTCGGTCAGATCTTCGACCGGATCGGCTGGCCAGCCTGCGTCGGTGGAATTGCGCTGTCGCTCGGCGTGGCAGCAGTTCTCGCTTTTTGCCTGAAAATGACTCCCGACCGCTAACCCCAAACATAGGAGAGTGACCTATGAAAAGCTTTTGGCGCGGCATTGCGATCTTCATTCTCGGCGGAGTGCTTGGCACTGGGTTCGGTGTTGCACTCGGATTCTTCATTTTTCCCTATGTTTTCCCACCGCCGACGGCCGCTGAACAGCTTGCCGATGCTGAGCATTCCAAGCTCGTTGCCTCCGGCAGCTTTATTCATGCCAACCCATCTGATCCTGTGCATTACGGCAAAGGGCGGGTGAGCGTCTACGAGCACGCTGTATTTCTCGAGTCCGATTTCGAGGTCGGGCCCGGACCCGCGTTT
>WNGK01012971.1_pt1 | contig 11747 bp, 10 predicted proteins | sample 5400601 | NCBI WGS metagenome assembly WNGK01 (sample SAMN13153376, study PRJNA577476) | soil metagenome | isolation source: 60 cm soil or saprolite under Garry oak tree replicate 1 | place: USA:California | collected 2016-06-15
CGGACAATTGATAGTCGCGGCACGGAGCTCGACCCTTGACCAGGCGCAAGAAACGCGAGCCGCAGGCTCAGAAATCGGAGTACGAGCCGACTGCGCGCGAGCGGACCGCGATAGCGAAATATCTCGCCCGCAGGGCTGCCGAGATACCGGCGCCAAGGATGAAAATGGTGAAGGGCGAGCAGGCGCAAAAGATCTCGCCCGATCATCCGGACGCGGCCGTCGGTTACGCGCTCCTGATGGAAGCGCTCGGGACCGCCGATCACGATTTTGGGTGGGGCCTCCTTCAACAACTCGCCAATGCGGGTTCGCAAGGTAAACAGATCGACGAGGGAGGGATTAACTTCATGCTTTCCGTGGTCAAAGGCGTCAAGCCGAACGACCAGCTCGAGGCGATGCTTGCGGCGCAGATGGCCGCCATTCATGTGGCAACCCTGACCTTCGCGCGGCGACTCGCGCACGTCGAAACGCTACAGCAGCAGGACAGCGCCGAGCGCGCACTCAATAAGCTGGCGCGGACTTTCGCAACCCAGATGGAGGCGCTCAAGCGCTACCGGACCGGTGGCGAGCAGAAGGTCACCGTGCAGCACGTGTCCGTGAGTGAGGGCGGGCAGGCGATCGTCGGCAACGTGACGCAGGCCGCGCGCGAGACCACGCCGGAAAAACCTGCCAATTCAACGCCGGCTCTCACCGACGCGCACAAACCTCCTATGACGATCCTTGGCGAATCGGCGCGTGCGCCGATTCCGTCGCGGCGCAGACAAAAAGATGACGGATCATCCGCGTAATACTGGTCCGATGCTCTCGAGCCGACGCTGCGGGGTTAAAACGCGCTCGGGCAGATCCTGCATGTCTCCGGCGGTGAGCGGAAAAAGACGTTGTCGGATGCACGGCGGCGCGCCGGGGTCGGGCGCTCCACGCGGCAACAAAAACGCGCTGAAGCATGGGCGGTACACACGCGAGGCCCTCGAAGAACGCCGGCAACTGCGGGCCTTGCTGCGGCAATCGCGCATGCTGATTCAAGAGATCGAGTAATCGACCACGCAACTGCGATGTCCGTAAAAAGTCCGCTTTAGCTCCAACTGCGGTCATAACCAGCATCGCAGCGAAACGACGAGATGTGCCACAAACCGACATTGGGGCCGCTGGGTCAATCAAACCCCGGCGCGAGGGCGGGGTTCAGCTAAAGAAGGGTCTGTAGGACAGCCAATCGCCCTGTAGAGACTGCCTATTTTCTTATGCAGTCCTTCAAGAACGCCCTTCTTTTTGAACCACTGAGTTTTTGTTCTTTCGCCTGCTTTCGGCAAGCCACTGATTTCGCTGCCCTCTGTTCCTCCTGTTGGGTTGGGTTTACGTTTTGCGCCACTCGAAGCGATTTTGACGTGGCATCCGACGAGCTTTGCGCCCTGGCTGTTAGTCCCGCCAGCCCTAGGACGATTACGAAGATACTCGCTGATACAAAAAGACGTAGCATGTCGGTTCCTCCCTGCAGAGATCAATACTTCGCGACGACGGGATCGAACTTGTAGCTAAAGACCGCCATTAATGCGGAACGAGCACGGTAGACGTAATCCGGCTACTATTAGAGCCAACTCCGAGCAAAATCCACCCCAGTGGCTATCGCTTTCCTGCATTGGTCCAGCTCATGGATGGCATTCGCACATCGGTCCAGCTCATGGATGGCATTCGCACATCGCAGATGTCCGGAACGGGTCAAACCCGGTCCTCGGGGCGCCATCGAGGCATGTCCGCTTAGCTGCCGTAAGCGGCCTTTATTTAGGTGTCGCCATAGGTCTCAGAAGTGCCATAAGCCGACCTTGGACCTCTGATGCGCCCCGCGTTCGGATGGGGTTCCTATCCAAGCAAACCAATGTAGGATCGCGAGCCTAGTAATGGAGAGGCAGATGAGGCGGCGGGAGTTCATCGCGCTCATTGGCGCTGCGACAGTTTGGCCGCTCGCGGCGGCACCCGCGCAGCAGCAGACGACGCCAGTGATCGGATTTCTTAATGCTGCACCGGCCGAGAGGTGGGCGCTTTATTCCACCGGGTTCCTGCAGGGACTCAGCGAAACAGGCTATATCGAAGGCCAAAACGTCACAATCGAATTCCGTTGGGCGGAAGGGCATTACGATCGGCTCCCGGGGATGGCCACCGATTTGGTACGCAAAAAGGTGACCGTAATCGCCGCCACCGGCACGCCCGCGGCGCTCGCAGCCAAAGCTGCGACCGAAGTTATTCCCATTGTCTTTGAGACGGCTGGCGACCCGATCACGCTTGGGCTCGTGGCCAGTCTCAATCGGCCGGGTGGCAACGTTACTGGTGTAACCCAGTTGAACTCCGAGTTGGTACCCAAGCGACTGGGTCTGCTGCACGATCTAATACCCACAGCGAAAGTGATTGGTTTACTCGTGAACCCGAAAGATGTCAGGACCGAAACCCAATCGAGAGACATGCAGGAGGCAGCGCATGTCCTCGGGCTGCAAATCCATGTTCTGAAGGCGAGTACTGACCGTGAGGTCGATGCAGCGTTCGCGGACTTAGTTAAATCCCGAGCAGGCGCCCTCATAGTCGGCACTGGCGAGTTCTTTAATACGCGACGGGAACAACTCGCGGCGTTGGCAGCGCGACATAGAGTACCTGTGATCTACCAGTATCGTCTGTTCGTACCGGCCGGTGGCTTGATGAGCTACGGGGCCAGCCTTACTGACGCCTATCGCCTCGCTGGGAACTACACCGGCCGAATTCTCAAGGGCGACAAGCCAACCGATCTACCGGTCGCGCGCCCGACCAAGTTCGAACTAATTATCAACCTAAAGACCGCCAACGCGCTCGGCCTTACTATTCCGCCGGGGGTGCTCGCCATTGCAGACGAGGTGATCGAATGAAGACGCCATGTCTCTTATGGGTCAATAACGCCATTTCCAGCGCGGAGTCGCCTTGACCGCTTCACCCCCATGAACGGACATTTCTGGCCGTGATCGGCTAGTCCCACTCGTGCCAAACTCGGACATTCGGTCAGGTTGAGGAATTTTCTACTGAACATCTGGATAGGTGACCGAGAGAAGCTCGTATGAAGGTGAACCCGTGAGGAAAGTCGGCTAGCTTTTGAGTCGGTAGCCTGTTCTGAAAATCCACCACACGGCGGCGAGACAAAGGACCAGGAACAGCGTGGTCATCGCGAGACTGACGCCGACGCTCACGTCGGCGATTTCATAGAAACTCCAGCGGAAACCGCTGATTAGGTACATGACTGGATTCAATAGGCTGATCCTCTGCCAAACAGGCGGCAGAACACTGATCGAGTAAAAGCTGCCGCCTAGAAACGTGAGCGGTGTGATGACTAGCAACGGGATGACCTGCAGTTTCTCGAAGCCGTCAGCCCAAATACCGATGACGAAGCCAAACAGACTAAACGTCACGGCCGTGAGCACGAGAAATGTGACCATCCAGACCGGATGGGCGACGCGCAACGGCACGAACAGGCCTGCAGTGGCCAGGATTATCAAGCCAAGGATGATCGACTTGGTCGCCGCCGCGCCGACATAGCCGAGCACGATTTCGATGAAGGAGATCGGCGCCGACAGCAGCTCGAAGATCGTCCCGACGAACTTGGGGAAGTAAATGCCGAACGACGCGTTGGCGGTGCTCTGCGTCAACAGCATCATCATGACGAGGCCGGGCACGATGAAGGCGCCGTAGCTGACGCCCTCTATCTCGGTGATGCGCGAGCCGATCGCCGCACCGAACACCACGAAATACAGAGACGTCGAGATCACCGGGGAAATGATGCTTTGCATCAGCGTGCGCCCGGTACGTGCCATTTCGAAGCGATAGATGGTGCGGACTGCCCGAAGGTTCATCATCCCTGCCTCACCAGGTGGACGAAAATGTCTTCGAGCGAGTCTTGCGTCGTGTGTAGATCGCGGAACCGGATGCCGGCGGCGCCGAGATCGGACAGCAGTGCCGTAATGCCGGTGCGCTCGCCTTGCGTGTTATAGGTGTAGACAAGCTCGCTGCCGTCGGCGGCGAGGGTCAGGTGATGCGCGGCAAGGGCGGCCGGAATGGCGTCGAGCTTGGCGTGGAGCTGAAGCGTCAATTGCTTCTTGCCGAGCTTGCGCATGAGTTCCGCCTTGTCCTCGACCAAAATGATTTCGCCTCTGTTGATGACGCCGATCCGGTCGGCCATATGCTCGGCCTCCTCGATATAGTGGGTGGTGAGAATGATAGTCACGCCCGCGGCGCGCAGCGATCGCACCACCCCCCACATATCCTTGCGCAGCTCGACGTCGACGCCAGCCGTCGGCTCGTCGAGAAACAGCACCTGCGGCTCGTGCGAGAGCGCCTTGGCGATCAGCACCCGGCGCTTCATGCCGCCGGACAGTGTGAGGATTTTGCTGTCCTTCCTGTCCCACAGCGATAGCGATTGCAGGACCTCGGCGATGTGATCTGGATCAGGCGGTCTGCCCCAGAGACCGCGGCTGAAGCTGACCGTCGCCCATACCGTCTCGAATGCGTCGGTCGTCAATTCCTGCGGCACGAGACCGATGATCGAACGTGCAGCGCGGTAGTCACGGACAATGTCGTGACCGTCAACCGTGACAGAGCCCTCGGTGGCGTTGATGATACCGCAAATGATGCCGATCAGGGTCGTCTTGCCGGCACCGTTTGGGCCCAGCAGCGCAAATATCTCTCCACGGCGAATATCGAGACTAATGCGCCTGAGGGCGCGGAACCCGGACGCATAGGTCTTGGATAGATTCGAGACGGATATGATTGGCTGCATGAGGGGTGCCATGCCTATTGCGACAGGTTTTCGCGTTGGGCGCAAGCGTAGATGACTAGCAGACTGGAAGGAGCGGAGATGAGGCTCAGGCACACGTCGTTGGGCGCCCAGCCGATGTCTCAGATGGGTCAAACTCGGCGGTAGGAGCACGTTCTCGACACATCCGGTCATGTCCAGTGACCGGACTTGCCGGTGCTGACCGCCTCTTCCGGCATGTGCCAAAAACAGACCATTGGTGTGCCAGCGAGCTCAGATATCGCAAGGACTTCACACAGGAATATCTGGCTTGAGCACACGCCGTTGAGAGGTAATGCGGAAAATCGCGTTGGGTGCGCCGTAGCCAGAATAGCCGCCGCTTCGCTGAACAACCTCCAAGAAGAACCCTTCGCCAAAGACAGGGCTATAGAGCTGGAAGTACTCTCCGTCGCTGTCGCGGTCGTACAGGATGTTGTTCACGCGCAGGCGATCGATCATCTCGGCTGCCAATCCGAACCGCGCCCGCAAATCTTCGTAATAGTTCGGCGAAATTTGCAACGACGAGAACTTTCTTTTCGCCAGAGCCCGCGCCGTGTGGAAGATATCGTTCGTGCTGAACGCAACATGCTGCACGCTCGGGCCGAAATTACCGGTGAGGAAGTGCCCGGCAAAGGAGCGGTAATTTTCCGCTCCATTCAGGGTAAGTCGGAATCGGCCGCTACGGTTCTCGATGACCTGGCTGCGCACGAGCCCGCCTGGGTCGACAATGTCGACTGGCGCGTTCTTCCGCACGTCGAAAATCGACGTATAGAACAACACCCAGGTTAACATCTCGTCGTAATCCATTGTCTGGGCGACATGATCGACCCGAACGAGACCGACGTCGGGAGCAGCGGACTTGTCCCTGCTGAACTCGCTGTCCCAGACGCCGGTAAGATCGGGCCTGTCATCGAGGAGATAAAGCACACTGCCGCCGACGCCGCGGATTCCCGGCAACATCACCTCGCCTTTGCCGGGCTGTTGTTCGAACGGCTCGGCGCCCAACATTCGCGCGCGCCTGACGGCTGCAGCCGCATCATCGACTTTGAGCCCCACCGCGTAGGCCGACGTGCCATGCGTCACATACTTGGAATGTGAGAGCCCGGTTCGCTCCGTGTTTACGACCAGCCGGATGTCGCCTTGCTGATATAGCGTCACAGCCTTCGATTTGTGTTGGCCGGCGCGAGCGAAGCCCATCGTCTCCAGGAATGCAGGCAGTTGCGGAGCCTGCTGGTCGCTAGTTGCGAATTCGATGAACTCGACCCCCGTAACGCCGATTGGCGGTGGCAAGTCCGGCACCGAGAAGTGCATGTTGGGCTCGGCCCGTTTCACTTCGTCCATCAGCGCGAGCAGCGAACGCTGGCCATCGACGGCGATCGTCTTGGTCGCGCCGCCACGAAATTGATCGTTGAAGATCTCCAGCGACAATACGCCGTGATAGCCGGTGGCGGCGACAGCGATAACGAAGTCCCTCACCGGAAGATCGCCCTGGCCGGGCATGTTGCGCAGATGCCGGCTCCATTGCAGCACGTCGAGCTGGATGGCCGGCGCGTCGGCAAGTTGCACAATGAAGATCTTGTCTCCGGGAATGGCGCGGATCGAATCTGACGGAATGCCGCGCGCCAGTGAATGGAAACTGTCGAGGATCACTCCGATATTTGGGTGATTGGCGCGCCTGACCACCTCCCAAGCGTCGCGATGGTCGTTGATGAAAAGGCCCCAGGCGAGGGCTTCGTAGCCGACGCGAATCTTGCGCTGGGCGGCGCGTTCGCCAAGCGCCGCGAAATCGTCCGCTGCCCGGTCGATGCCTCCAAGCGCTGCCGGCGAGCAGTTCGAGCAAATGAGCATCACGTCGACTCCCATCTGCTGCATCACGTCGAATTTGCGCTCCGCGCGATCGATGGCGCGCTGCCGCTCGCCAGCCGGCATGCCTTCGAAGTCGCGGAACGGCTGATAGAGCGTGATGACGAGCCCGAGGTCGCGCGCGATGCGGCCGACGTCGGCAGGCGATCCGTTATATGTCAGAAAATCATTTTCGAAGATTTCGACGCCATAGAAACCGGCCGCCGCGATGGCCTGGAGCTTTTCCTCCAGTTCTCCGCTCAGGGAAACCGTGGCGATGGACGTCTTCACGCCATCACCTGCTGTGTTTGGAGGTGCTGCAGTGCCTTTCGCAGGCCGGCCGCGTCGACATCGAAACCGGTGAAAATGCGGAATGCGTCAACGCCTTGATAGAAATAGAGCTCATAGCCGGTCATGACCGCGATACCTGCACTGCGCGCGCGTCGGATAAAATCGGTTTCGACCGGCGTGTAGACAGCGTCAAACGCCCAACGCTTTCCCGTGAGCATGCCGGGCGGAAATGCGTTGCCGCCAATGTGTTCCATGCCGAGCGGCGTGCAGTTGATGAGGCCGTCGGCGCCGTCGCAGGCCTCCTCGATCGATGTCGAGATGTGGACGGCAAGAGATGGAAAGACTCCAGCCAGCGCGCGCCTAAGCTGCTCGCTTTTCGGGCGCTCGAGATCAAACAAATGGAGCGCCTTGGCTGTCAGCTGGCCCAACGCAAACGCGATCGCCTTGCCGACGCCGCCGCTGCCCGCCACTGCCACAACTCCTGGTGATGCTGTTCCGTAGCTCACGCGATAAGCGGCGATGAATCCGGTATAGTCCGTGTTGGCTCCCCGAGGGCGCGCAGACTCGAATATGACGGTGTTGCACGCCGAAATCGCCTTTATCGATGCATCCTCGACAGTCAGCCGACCAACGACCTTCTCCTTGTAGGGATATGTGATGTTGAGGCCGCGATAACCGCCCTTTTGGGCGCGATCGAAGACGCCGTCAAAGTCAAGATTGAGGTCTCTCGGCACGAGCAGATCATAGGTGACGGGGAGTCCGGTCAGCTTACCGCAAAGCCGATGCAGTTCAGGCGCCTGTGAGCCCGCGATGTTGTCCCCGATCAACCCCAGACGGATACAGGCCACGCAACCGTCCTTTCACGCAGAAGCGGCATACCGACGGGACGTCTTTGCTTGTCTTAGCGCTGGCGCGCTGCCGTGCACGCGCAGTTCAGAAGGCCAATTCGCGAGCGTGTAGCTCACGCAATCCTGAATGTGTTTGATCAGCACGCCCTGCGCCGACTTTGCGTCGCGTCTGAGGGCGCAGTCGAGCAATTGACGGTGTTCGCGCGCCGCGATCTCGCCGCGGAAAACGACCGCGATCATCTGATAGCGAAGATATTTGTCGTAGGCCGCGCTGTGGGCGTCCAGATGCGCTTTCGAACCACAGGCCGATATCAGGGCATGGTGGAATTCCCAATCGTACCGCTTCCAAAGGTCCGGTGTGCTGGGATCGCCTGCGAGCATCCGATTTTCGATCATTGCCAGCTTGTGATGTGCCGCGACACCCCGCCCCTCCCATTCCATGTCGCCGGCCGCGAACGACAGCTCCATCGCATGGCACTCCAGGAGCTGGCGGAGGTTGGCCACCTCTTTGAGGTTCTCGGGGGAAATCGGCGCGACCTCAAAGCCACGAGCCCCCTCTGCGACGATCAGCCCCTCGGAGGTGAGGCGGTTTAGCAATTCACGCAGAGTGCTGACGCTGACGCTGTAGCTCTCCTTGAGACCGTCGAGCTTGAGTTTCTGGGCGGGAGCAAGACGCCCGAACAGGGCGTTGACGCTCACCTTGGCTCCCTCCATCCGAGTCTTTGTATATCATAGGATGATTTCATTTTTGCCTATTGACGGCCGTTTTGCAAGAGCCAATAAATCCAAACTGAGAAAGGGCATCCGAAAATCGAGAGCCTGAGGGAGGATACGATGAGAAAAATCAGCACCCGCCGCAGTGTCATTGCCGGTGGCGCTTCGCTTCTCATGCTCGCAGGGGCCCGACTTGCCCGCGCCCAGGCCAAGATCAAGCTGCGCTTCAGCTGCGCCTTCACCGAAGCGGACCTTCGCGCGCAGGCCTACAAGGAGTTCGCGGCCGCGATCAAAGACGACTTCGATTTCGAGCCGTACTGGGGCAACACGCTGTTCAAGCAGGGTACCGAGCTGGTCGCGCTGCAGCGTGACAATCTTGAACTCTGCAATCTCGCGCCGGCCGACATCTCCAAGCAGATTCCGGCCTGGTCGCTGATGACCGCAGCCTTCCTGTTCCGCGACGCCGACCACATGAAGAAGACGTTCAAGAGCGACGTCGGCAAAGACTTCATCAAGATGGCGAAGGATCAGCTCGGCATCCAAATCATCACGCCGGTCTATTTCGGCTCGCGCAGCGTCAATCTCAAGCCGGACAAGCAGATCAAGACGCCGGCCGACATGGCAGGCATCAAGCGCCGCATGCCGCCGGGTGAATTCTGGCAATTCCTCGGCGAATCGCACGGCGCCAATCCCACGCCGGTCGCCTATGCGGAGCTTTACACAGCGCTGCAAACCGGCACGGTCGACGGCCAGGACAATCCGGTCGTGGCGAGCAAGCTGATGAAGTTCGACGAGGTGACCACGCAGTTCGTGCTCACACGCCACGTCATCGCCTACGACGTGATGGCGATACGCTCGAACATCTGGGACAAACTCACGCCGGCGCAACAGGCCGAGTTCCAGGGCGCGGCCGACAAAATGTCGGACGACAACTTTACGCGGTTCGACGCACAGGAATCGGAGACTCTCGAGTACTTCAAGAAAGAAGGAAAGAAGGTCTATACGCCCGACGTCGCCGCATTCCGCACTTTTGCCCAGAAGCGTTACGTCGAAAAATACGGCAAGGATTGGCCGAAGGATGCCCTCGATCGCATCAACGCCATCAAGTAAGGCCCGGCTGGAACCCGGCTGTTGTCTCCCTCGACAACCGCCGGGGCATGGCCTCCGCGTCAAACGCATCGCAGGGCTCTCGGACAGGAAACGCGATGACGCTCCAGCAATCGATCAAGCTCGGCGGGTGGCTGCGCCGCAGGGCGGAGGATGTCCTCGTCGCGCTCCTGTCCATCATGTTCGTGACCTTCATCATCCAGATTTTTTTCCGTTACGTCCTCAACAACCCCGTGGGATGGACGGAAGAGGTGATCGTCACGACCTGGCTGTGGACCGTGCTGTGGGGTGCCGCCTTCATTCTCAGCGAGGCGGAGGAGATTCGCTTCGACATAATCTATTCGCACATCTCGGAACGACTCCGGCGCATTTTCAACGTCACCACCGGCGTCGCCGTCGTCTTCCTGTACGGCATCTCGCTGCCCGCGACCTACAAGTATGTAGCGTTCATGCGGGTCGAGCACTCGGCCTATCTTCGCGTGCCGATCGACTTGATGTACTCGGTCTACCTCATCTTCTCGGTGGCCTGCATCGGCCGGTATTGCTGGCTGGTCTTTCACGCCATTCGCGGCGGAGAATCACCGAAAACCGATCCAGCGAAGGTGAACGACTAGCAATGCCGATCAGTCCCTTCGCGCTTTGCATCATCGCCATAGTGTTCCTCGGCGCGCTCGGCCTGCCGATCGGCCATTCGATGATCGCGGCGTCGATTTTCTATCTGCTGCTGACGGGCCTCGACCTCGGCACAGCCGCCGAGCAGATCTTGAACGGACTGTTCAATAGCTACGTGCTGCTCGCCATTCCGCTGTTCATTCTGGCCGCTGATCTGATGAATATCGGCAGCCTCACCGACCGGCTGTTGCAATTCTGTCTAGTGCTCGTGGGCCGCTTCAAAGGCGGTCTCGGGCACGTCAACGTCGTTGCCAACATGATCTTCGCCGGGATGTCGGGCTCGGCCATCGCCGACGCGGTCGGGATCGGCCGCATCATCATCGGCATGATGACCAAGGGCAACCGATACCCGATCGCCTATGCCGGCGCGATCACGGCGTCAGCGGCCATCATCGGCCCCATCATCCCTCCCTCGATCCCGATGGTGCTTTATGCGCTGATTTCGGACACCTCGATCGGCTTCCTATTCCTCGGCGGCTTCGTGCCCGGTGTCATGCTCGGCGTCGCCTTCATGATTATGAATTCCATCATCGCGCGGCGCCGGCATTTCCCGGTCGAGCCGCCGATTCCCGTGCGCGAAGTTCGACGCATTACCATCCGCGCGTTTCCCGCGCTGATGCTGCCCGTGATCTTGTTGTTCGGCATCTATGGTGGCGTGATGACGCCGACAGAGGGAGCCGCCGCGGCGGCGTTCTACGCGTTGTTTGCCTCGACGGTTCTCTACCGCGCCGTGACCTGGAAGCAGCTCTACGACGCCATCTTGACGAGCGGCAAGGCGTCAACCTCGGTCGGCATGCTGATCGCGGGCGCCCTGATCTTCAATTACGTGGTCACCATCGAGAACATACCCAATTCGCTGGCCAAGTTCATGGGCGGGTTCGAGCTGGGAAAGATGGGATTTCTGCTGCTCGTCAATATCGTGCTGCTGATCCTCGGCTGTCTGCTCGAAGGTAGTACGATCCTGCTCGTGATCGTTCCCATCTTCATTCCGACCGCGAAGGCGCTCGGCATCGACCTTGTCCACTTCGGCGTGGTCGTCGTCGTCAACATCATGATCGGTTTGCTGACGCCGCCTTACGGATTGCTGCTGTTCGTCCTCGCCAACATGACCAAGCAGCCGCTGACCGCGATCGTGCGCGAGGCCGCACCCTATATCTTGGCGGCCGTCGTCGTTCTGGCGATCATTACAATGTGGCCGGACTCCCTCCTCTGGCTGCCACGCATCTGGGGGTACAAAGGTTAGCCATCAAATGAACAAGCCAATCTATATCCTGAACGGACCCAACCTAAACCGGCTCGGAAAGCGCGAGCCGGAGATCTACGGCAAAACCACGCTCGCCGATATCGAACAGGTTTGCCGCACGGAAGCTGGAAGCCTGAGCGTCGAGTTCCGGCAATCGAACAGCGAAGCGCAGCTGGTCGACTGGATTCACGAAGCAATTGACAACGGCAGCGGGATCATCATCAATCCCGCGGCC
>WNGK01008420.1_pt1 | contig 11746 bp, 10 predicted proteins | sample 5400601 | NCBI WGS metagenome assembly WNGK01 (sample SAMN13153376, study PRJNA577476) | soil metagenome | isolation source: 60 cm soil or saprolite under Garry oak tree replicate 1 | place: USA:California | collected 2016-06-15
GAAGGGCGCGCTAAAGGAGGTTCCCCACCCGGCGGCGTAGGTGCCAAAAGGATAGGTGGAAATGATGGCTTCGCCAGGAGCTGCCACCCAGACGATCGCATTACCATAATTGGAAAAAGACGAGACGGTATCGGTGTTACTTGTGGAGGCCACACCCATCACATCATTCTGATAGGCGGCGGGATAAACGATCTCCTCCATTCCATCATTCCCTGCGGAGGCGGCACAGATCACGCCGTTCTGGTTGGCGTAATCCATGGCCTTGGAAAACTCCAGCGAGTTCGAGGTCATATCGAAGCTCATGTTGATGACGTTAGCGCCGTTCTGCACACCGTAATAGACAGCGTGCAAAATGTTGGACAAGTCTCCGGTCCCGTCCGAACTAAAGGCCTTGAGCGGCAGCAGCTGCGCCTGAGGAGCGACCAGGTGAATCACGCCCATCACCATGGTGCCGTGGCCGAAAGCGGCGTACTGACAAGGCGTTTGCTGATTGCAATCAAGCACGGCAGCGGTGGACTGGTCAAGCACGGCCGCCGTGGATTGATTTACCTGAGCGACGTTGGTGCTGCTCGAAGGCGGCGTTCCGGTGAAGTCGGTCATCACCGAACCACACGGTTGGTTGCGCGTAAAGTCGTATCCAGAGCAACCAGTGCTCTGGTTGATCAGCAAAACGGGTTGCAAGACTGGATGATTGGGATCCACACCAGTATCAATATCGGCGACGATTCCCGTTCCCGTAACGTGAAAAGTAGATTGCGCTTGGGATACCCCTACAATCTGCGCTGCAGGTTGGTTTACGTAGCCGTCCCACACGGTGGAACCGTAGTAGTTCACCGGCGTAGTATCGGATAGGCCCGGAGGCGGTGTGGTGACGTGATTTAAGCTATTCAGACTGAGCAACTGGTCTGCTTCCGCATCCACAATGCCCACGGTGCTGCCCAGCAGGTTCAGGAAAGTGGTCACATCGAGGGGAGTCGTAACAAGGAAAAGCTGATTCAGCGTGCCGTCGAGGCCCTCGACTACCGTACAGATTGGCAAAAGCGGGAGGTTACAAACCCCTTCTAGCCCCTGGAGTCCCAGAGTCGTCCGAACAATAACGCGGTTGTCGGCCGTTGCCGGACTGGCGTACAAACCCCAGATCAACAAGGGAACCCAAAGCCACCTGAGTTTCATGTTAATCCTTCCTTTTTTCTTTGCAGGGTGCTCCCATTCATCGCCGAGGCGTCAGCGCGTCGCTTCATTTACCAATGGATCTTCGGCCCTTCCCGTCCACTCCAAGGGAGGCGAAATGATCAGGACCCAATCGTTTGGGCTTACTTCCACTTCGAGAGACACGCTGCGCTCATTTTGAAATTCAAAGACGAACTCACCTACTTCGTTGGTCATCCCCTTTCCGGCTCTTGAGCACAACCGGAACACCGTTCATGGGGATTTGCGGCTCGTTGATCCTCATGAGTTGTCCCAATAGGGTTGTGCGAGTGGAATCAGGCGAGCGTTCCAATGCAATGTCTGCCGTCACGGACTCGGCCTCGTAGACAAGCTGGCGAAGATCGAGCTGCTGTGAATACCGGATGCCTGCAGGCAGAGGCTGCAGGAAGGTGTCCAAGACCAGGCGAGCTACCTTGGTGAACCGGCGCACGCCCAGTTGCGGATAAACCATCGACTCCAAACGGGGCCACAGGTCCATCGCCAGACGATCGCGTTGAACCCGCGGAATGGAGTATTTGGAGATCAGTTCACTTATGGCAGGAGTAGGCATGCCGTCCGTCAGAGCCATGACTCGGCCCGGAAACCGTACGAGGAACTCTCTCACGTTCTTGTGGATCTGGTCAGGATCAAAAACCGCGCCCGGCAATTCAAGCAATACGGCGGAGATTCGTTCCCGACTGAGCATCGCCAGGGCCTCCTCGATGCTAGACGCAACAACCCACTGACACCCCATCGTCCCAACGAGAACACGAATGGTTTCGCGTTCCGCTGCGCGCTCACAAATGATTAAGACCCTGGGCTGCATACGGGACAGGAACCCCCGGTGTCCACAAATGGCAACGGGGCCGGTTCCTGTGGTCAGTTTTCAAGCTATAGCTCGAAACCTGTGAATCTTAAGAGTGGTCGATTCGTCCCACAATTCGGAAAATACCCAATTCCGCATTAGGGTAAAGACCGCAGTCGTTCACCGCAGAAGTGACTATTCTGGAGCACCAGCTCATGTCGTGCTTAAGCTCGCTTCGATAAGCCTTAAAGGAATGCGAAGAAAGCAGGTGACATACTCCGCCTCGTGGAACGAGGCGGCTTCTCAAGACACGCATACCCGTACATCAGGTTTCGTTACGTCTTGAAGGCTCAAGCCGAGCCTGAGTATTTCCATGGCGCTAACGTGGTCTCGTTTGCCGATGAGACCGCATGCAGTGCAAACGTGCTCTCGGTCTGAAAGTTTCTTCGGCACTCGTGCTCCACACGGGCAACGTTGCGATGTTCCTCTCGGGTCTACCTTTACTAGTTGGCGACCAGCCTCTTCCGCTTTGTACGCCAACTTTGCTATGAAGGACGCCCACGAGGCATCATGAACTGCTTTCGACAGCATTCCCCGGGAAAGACCTTGGATGTTCAGGTCTTCCACGAAAATCTTTCCAAACTGCTGCACCAGCTTGCGAGCCAGTTTGTGGTGATGGTCATTACGCTGGTTGAAGATGTGCTGGTGAATCTTACGCAAGAGCACAACTGCCTTGCGACGGCGTTTTGAGCCTTTCTTGCGACGTGCTACACGACGTTGGGCACGACGAAGTTTCTTCTGCGCTTGGCGATACAGCCTCGGGTTTTCAATCTCGGCGTCGTCTGACAGCGTTGCGAAAGAAGACAAACCAAGGTCGATGCCCACGGCTGCTTTTGTCTCGGGCAGTGGCTGCACAGAAGTTTCGACTGAGAAGCAGACGTACCAGTGTTCGCATTCTCGCTTGACCGAGACGGTCTTAATCTTGCCGTGCAACGGGCGATGCAACTTCACTTTGATGTTGCCGACGCCTTGCACGAACAAGTGACCACTGGACAGCAGCTTGTTTCCGTCACCGTGGCTGGGGAAAGTGATGCTATCGTAGCGACGAGACGATTTGAAGCGAGGAAACCCTGGCTTCTGTCCTCGCTTGATGCGTTGAAAAAACGCCTTGAATGCTTTCTCTAAGCGCCTCAGCACATCTTGAGCACAGTGGCAGTTGGGAAGACCGAGGTCGCCTGCTTTGCGAATTTCGGTCAACTGTGCCGCTTGGTCGCAGTAGTTGATAGATTTGTGGTGCGTTCGATACGCCTCGATGCGCTCTTGAAGCGCAGCGTTGTAGAGGCGGCACGCTTCGGACAGTTGTACCATCAAGGCTTCGGTTTGTGGCCTTGTCGGGTACAGGCGATATTTGAACGTCTTTCGCACTATCTTCCCTTTTGGCTCTCGATATATTTTTTGACCGTCGATTCTGAAACATGACCGACTGTGCCAGCGTCGTAGGAACGACTCCACAAAGTCGGCATCCTTGACACCAGATGCGGAAATTCTTGACGAAGTATTCGGCTGCTGGCACCTTTGACACGGTTGACAATTTCTGCCACACATCTTCTCGGGTCAGATGTGACAAACAGATGTACGTGGTCTGGCATCACTTCCATAGTCTCGATGAGCACGCCGTACTGCTGTGCCGTGGCATACAGAACGTGCTTGAGCCGTTGTTCCCGTCTTCGAGCAATCGGCAGCCATCGCCGTAGGACGGAAAGGTGATACTGTCGTACCGCCGGAACGAACGGAAGCGCGGGAAACCGGGCTTCTCGCCGCGCCTTACCCGAGCGAAAAACGCCTGGAAGGTCTTATCCAGCCGGCGGAGCACATTCTGGCAGCAGGAGAAGTTGGCCAGTCCGAGCAATTCTTCTTCCCGCATCGGCCCTGGTCGTAGTAGTTGATGCTCTTGCGGCAAACTTTCCAAGCATCGCGCCGTTCCTGAAGGGCAGCGTTGTAGAGGAGCTGGTTCTCGAGAAACCGAACCTGGGCTTGGTTAGAGTACAGGTTTGTAGGCGAAGCGCATAAGCAGAGTATACAAAGAGCATAGGTCTAAGGCACACAAAAAGCGAAGACGCACGAATATGCAAAAGAAGGCCGCATTCCCCTGTCACCTAAAGGCGACAGTCCCCTGCGGACGAATCTACGGGTGAATCTATGCCTCGCAATAATCCACCGAATTGTCCGTTTCCCATCCTAGGCCTTTTCCTGGCGCCGTGGCTGCTTCAAGGATGCGGCGGTTTGACGGCCAGCAGCTCCGGCGGAAGCCCTAACCCAGCCCCAACGCCGTCTTCCATCGACGTGGCGACCTACCATTACGACAACATGCGTTCGGGTCAGAACACCCACGAAACGGTCTTGACGACTGCGAATACGAATCCCGTAAAATTCGGGAAGCTCGGTGCGTTCATAGTGGACGGCAAAGTGGATGCGCAACCGCTGTATCTCTCGAATGTGTCCATTCCCGGTCAGGGAATGAGAAATGTTCTGTACGTCGCTACCGAGCACGGTAGTGTCTTCGCCTTTGACGCGGATCGCATAAGTGGAAACACCACGACTCCTCTCTGGATGGTTTCCACGCAATTGCCCGGTGAATTGCCGAGCGACGACCGCGGCTGCGGACAGGTGACGCCGGAGATTGGCATCACCTCTACCCCAGTTATCGACCGGGGTCGCGGTGCCATCTACGTCGTTGCTGTTTCCAAAGATGCCGGTGGAAACTATTTCCATCGCGTCCATGCGCTTGATCTCAGTACTGGAAAAGAACTCTTTGGTGGGCCTACGACAATTACTGCGACCTATCCCGGTAATGGTGCAGGCAGTTCGGGAGGCAATGTAGTTTTTGATCCGGCTGAATATAACGAACGCCCCGGCCTGCTCGAGATCAACGGAACGATCTATACCGCTTGGGGTTCACACTGCGATATAGGCGCTTACACTTCTTGGGTGATGGCCTATAACGCTGACACTCTCAAGCAAACCGCTGTGTTAAATCTCGTGCCGAACGGTAGCGACGGAGGCACCTGGATGGCCGGTACGGCACCAGCGGCCGACGCCGCAGGAAACATTTACTTCATCCTGGGGAACGGCACGTTTGACACATCATTGGATGCATCCGGGTTTCCCTCGCAGGGCGACTGCGGAAATTGCTTTGTAAAGATTTCCTCGTCATCACCAATAAAGCTGCTCGATTACTTCACTCCGTCGAACACTGTAGCCGCATCAGCAGCGGACGAGGATTTCGGCTCAGGTGGACCTTTGCTGCTGCCAGACTTGACCGACTCGACCGGCACGACGCGCCATTTAGCAGTCGGCTCCGGCAAGGATGCGACCATTTATGTCCTTGACCGCGACAACATGGGCAAGTTCAACGCGAACCAGAACAATGTCTACGAGCTAATTAGCGGACAGCTCGCTGGCGGAGAGTTCGCTAAGCCCTCCTACTTCAACGGCACCGTCTATTACGGCGCCGTAGGAGATGCGGTCAAGGCTTTTCCGATCACAAATGCCAAACTGGCAGTCGCGCCCTCTTCGCAAAGCTCAAACCAGTTTCCGTATCCGGGAACGACGCCAAGTATTTCCGCCAACGGCGCTGCCAACGGCATTGTATGGGCGGTTGAAAACGGGAGTACAGCTGTCCTGCACGCCTACGATGCCACGAATCTGGCGACCGAGCTCTACAACTCCAACCAAGCCGCTAACAGCCGCGACCAATTCTCTGGCAACAAATTCATCACGCCTATTGTCGCGAATGGAAGAGTCTATATTGGCACGCCCAACAGCGTGGCCGTGTTTGGCTTGCTGCTGTAGCGATGCCAGAATTCGAGAATTCGATGGTCCGAACCCCTCCAGAAGAAATCGAATGTCAGCGGTCTGACACTGTTGCGAAGCGTGGAGTAGCTCAGCCAGTGCCCCCCATCATCAGTGGCGCCGCTGGAGTGGCGACTCGAAAGTCCAGCTTTGAGCCTCCGCGGTAGCTGCGGCAAGAATCACGAAGACTACGCCACTTGGAACTTCATCTACACTCATCGGTGCCCCAGAAATCTGAGATCTCTCGATGGTCGTGGATACTGCCGGATGAAACCTGTCTGCTCAGATGGAGTTCTGATGATTGCGGTGGAGGGCATCATGGCAGGTTGCGCATAGCGTGATCAGGTTCTCAGGGCTGTCATCCCCAAGTTTGCTTCGCGACCGGATATAATGAACCTGTAGATTTTCCGATGTGGCGCAATTCTGGCAGCGCCAATTGTCCCTGGCAAGAACCTGCTTGTGGAGAGCTTCGTACGCCTCCCGCTCGACTCGTAAGCGCCACGATTTGGTTTTGCTTCTCCAGAGGCAATAATCTGTAGATCTGGCGCAGCGAAAGGATCAGGGCCTCAAGCTGGCAATACTCCCTCGGCATCCGACAGTCGCCGGGGGATTGGCGATACCTGCTATGCTAATCAACGTACAATGAGTGCACAAACGGTCTGGGGGCGCGCTTGACCGGGGAGTCAGAGCGAATTTGCGACCTCAACCGCCTTCTCAAGCTGGTTGTCCTTGCCGTCTCGCGCAGCTTCCGGGGACCACGTGATTGGTACATCTGGTGTTACACCATGGCCCTCGTACGATTTGCCCTGCCAGGTATAGAACCCGGCCTTGGGCAGAATGACCAAGTACCCGTGGCCCACTTTGAATCCAGTGCCGCCAAGCAAGCGTCCTGCGGTTTCGCTTCCGACAATCGTCGCAAGTTTGTTTTCGGCGGCGAAGCCCGAAATCATCTCACCCGCGCTGACCGTATGCTCGTTGACGAGTAAGACGATCCGCCCGTGAGCTTTTTTCGGCCCCAGACCCTCAGTCATGAGAAGCACTGAGCCGTCCCGCCCGGCGTGAAGAAGGGCCACGAGTGGAATAGCGAGTTTCGTGGACGGAATCCAGTCAAAGCGCCGAAGTGACTCCTTATTGAAGCCTCGTTCCGCGCGCTTGCGAGTGACGCTGTATCCGATGGGAATTTTCCCTGGCGCAAGGTGGCTCATCAGCCGGAGTAAGCCGAGCCCTCCGCCAAGATTCCCTCGCAAGTCCACGATGAGCCGGTCGCAGTCGCTCAATGCAGCGAAAGCGGCGTCGAGCTCTCGTGACACATCAATGCCAAGGAGTCCGGGGAAGATTGTGGACTTAAGATATCCAATGTTCCCGTCCAGCCTTCGATGTGAAACGGCGCGGGCCTCGGCATAAGGCTGTTTGCGCGTGCGCGGATTGGGGATCGTGATGCTGGCAGTTGCCTCGCTTTGGTTCGCCTTCTTGAGGGTCACGGACGCCGTTGTCCCCATCGGAAACATGGGTTGCTCTGGCGGAGCGATGGGACGCCCGTTCAGGGACATAAGGATATCCAGGGGGGCGATCCCTGCGCGGTGCGCTGGGCCGCCCTCATGCACGTCCTGGAACATCCAGCGTAATCCTTCAGGTGTTTCAAATTTCCGAAACGTCGCGCAAATCGCCAGCCTGCCGGGAACCCGGTTGACGGATTGGTGGAAAAAACCAGTGTGGCTGGTCCCAAGGCCACGCACGAGATCGTGCATGGCCCGTTCAAAGTCGGATGGCTCACCGGCATCGAGGATTGCCTGCTTGCCGGCGCTGACCATCGCCGGCCAGTCCTTGCCATTGAATTTGGGATCGAAGTACTGCTTCTCTACAACCGCGCACGTCCTGCGGAGTATTTTTTCTCGATCACTTCTGCTGAATTCCTCCCGCATTTTTACCTCGCGAAATTCTGGCATCGCCTTCGCCGAAAAGAACAAAGCCCGCCCAATAGCGCGGCGGTACGGTGGCACCGTATTGATTCAGGATATCGAGCTTGGCTTGTCTTAAGGCGCTGCTCACGTCCATGCCGTCAGCAAGATTGCGATAAAACTTGTCCATTAATGTCGCCGTCCAGCGGTCATTAACTGACCACAAGCTGGCGAGCACGTTCCGCGCACCAGCCATCAAGAATGCTCCGGTTAGGCTGTCAACGCCCTCCTCGCCTTCGATTTTGCCGACTCCCGTGTCGCAGGCCGACAAAGTAACCAAGTCTGCGTCGAGCGAAAGCCTCCTGATGTCCCTGACTTGCAAGAGCCCGTCATCGTTCGTCTTGGTTCCCTCGCGGAAAACGAGAGCAGAACGGTCAGGATTGTGTTCATCGGCGATACCGTGAACCGCAAAATGGAGAATCTTGAAATTAACAAGCGGCTCTGCAACGACATTCTCTTTGGTGGCCCTCGATCCGAGTAGGACAATGCTGCTGCCAAGGCCCATGAATTGAGCTGCCGATTGCACTTCCTCTCTCGAATACGGCAACGGGCTTAACATCGGATTATCGATGCCGAAAATTCCGCGAACGTCGCGCTGAATGCGATCCGGCAGTGGTGTGTCGGAGGAAGCAGCCGTTGGCCCTTTGCTATATCCGACGCCGAGGAATGTGTAGGTGGCCTGGGAAACGCCTTCGGCCCGAAGCATGTGGAAAACAGTTGCGGAGGGCGCGACAGCGACCACGTGCGATTCGAGGACATAACGCCCACTTAGGTCTACGAGCGTGTCAAACGGCAGGTCATTCAACCTTCCGTCGGGAACTAGCACAAGCTTCCGCGGAGCGTTCTTTCCGACGCAGTCGGCTAGTAGCCATGCGTAAAGCTGCTGTGCCGGCATACTGAACGGCTTCTTGGCCTTCAGATCCTCAAGATAGTAGCCAACCGCTGCCTCGATTTGGGCCCTCGCGGGTAGCGGGTCAATGGTCGCCGTTTTCTGGGTGATCGTCAGACAGAAAGAGTTTGGGCTCGCGAGAACGTATTCGAGCGCGATCTCATCCGGCCTCAAGCTGCGCTGGAACTCGCTGAGAGAAACAGGGCGTGTGGGCACCAGCCGCCTGATCTGCGCATGTTCGTACTCGTTGTTGGCGAACATGGCTTCGGCCACGTCCAGCTTGTCGAGGAACTCGGCGCGTTCTTCGCTCGTATGCATTTGGCGCAACTGTCGTTGCAAATCCTCGATTTGCGCCTTGGCGGGATTCTCTTCCGCGGAATTCTTTTCCATCCGCCTCTTATGGCTTCGCAGGGTGTCCGCCAACGCCCGGCCTCGCGCTTGCTCCACAATCTCAAACGCTTCATCTACGTTCTTGAGCGAAAGTGCGGCCAGCCGGAAGTGCTGGACGTAGATGTCGCTCATTGCGCCGAGGAGAGACGTCTCGACCGTCGAATTCGGAGCATCCATCAACATGCCTTCCACGAGGTCTTCGGCTTGGCCAAAAATTTGATCCGCTTGTCGGGAGTGGTGTCCCGACTCCTTTAATTCAGCTTCAACGGCAAGATAATGCGGCAACTCGTAGGGAGCTTCGACCTCGCGGACGGCCTCGATGCCTTGTGAAACCGCCGCCTGTGCTTTCGCCAAATCGCCTTGCTCACGATAGAGGTCCGTGAGTTGAAACTCGGACTCCGCCAGCAATCGCGGGAGGCTGGCTTGGCTGGAAACGGCAGCGGCCTGTTCGTAGGCCGCCTCGGCGCCAGGAATGTCTCCAGTCGCGCGGTCCAACTGGCCGGTTTCGCGCAATAGTTCGGCCTGCGCCCCCAGCGTCTGGCTTCTCCTTGCTTCGGCCAGGGTTTGGGCAACTAGTGCACGTGCTTGCGCGTACTCTCGAAGTTCTTCCAAAGCGTCAATTTTGGCGATGAGCGTGCGGTACAGGACGGGCGCGTCCGGATTGGATTTCTCCACTTTCAAAGCCTCATTCAGGCAGGTCACGGCCTGGGATGGCCGGTTGATTGCAACCAAGCCATCCGCGAAGTAAGTAAGAAACGTCGCCTCGGCGTCAATGTCGCCGCGCCAGCGCGCTTCGGCTATTGCCTTTAACACGCGGCGGGTGGCCTGGGTGCTTTTACCATTCACGAAATCCACGATGCCAAGCCAACCGGTCGCTCGTTCTTCCCAAACTGGATCGTGGAGTTCTTCGGCCAATCGCAGTGCTTCCGTCCAGTCAGCCTCGGCCACAGATGTGTTCGTATTGAGATCAACAATCCCCTTTATGGTAAGGCAACGCAGTTTGAGCCGCGGGTCCGTTTGGACGACCGGATTTCGCAACTGCTCACTCAGATAATGGGAGGCAGCGGTGTAGGAGCCATGCTCCACATCGGCTTCAACGCAACTGATCTTGCAATAAAGCTCATTCCTACGGTCGCCTCGCGCCCCGAAGAGGTTGGCTGCCCGCGCAAAATATGGCCGAGCTTTCTGCCAGTCCCCAAGGTAGGCGAGGTAATCGGCTTGGCGCAACAAAGCCTGGGCGTCCGTGGAACCGATCTCGACGGAAACGGGATGAGGCTTCTGAAGCCGCGCGCGGAAAAACAGTATGAAGGCGACCGCGCCAAACGCCAGCAGGGCGCCGCCAGCCAGCCCAAACCACAGTCGAAGGCGCTTGCTCATGGTGATAGGACTTTACAAGCGGACGCACTCGCGCTTCAAGAGTCACGAATTTGTCTCAGGCAGTCTCCGGTTTGCGCCCGCCAATTGCTTTTTAGTTGATCCCTGAATCTCCATACGTGCGCGACACAAATGGCCCCTCGTGCTGCGCGATCAAAACCGTGACCCTCAATGCGCCGGTGTACTGGGGCGACTTTATTACGAGAACCGCTCTGTTTTAGCCCTCCTGGCAGGCTCCTGATCCAGCTCTTTCATCTTTTGAAGGTGCTCCTGGTAACAGCCAGTCTCGTACAAAACCTCACCAGCGTCGTCGTACACGCAAACCCAGAGGTACAACTCGCCATTGCGGTCAGCCAAGTCTCGTGCTTCGTCTAACGTTTTGCAGTCTCTACAAAGCGGCCCGCTCGGCCATGTCAGAGTATCGAATGGATCCAGTCCTAGCACGCGATACTGTCCCCTCGGTGCTTGTGTTTGCATAATTCACCTCACGCCAGCGCCACAGTCTTGTCTATTACATTCCGTTGTCATCGGATCGGCACATTCACCGTACGACTAGTGGAAAAGAAAACCAGTCCCATCCGCGCTCTCGGATCTTTAAAATATACCTGCCCGAGCGGATCGTAGGGGCCACATCGACTCCCATGGAAGTGAGGCCTTGTTTGATTTTTGCCCTTCCTTTGGCAACAAGGAGTGGCTCGCCTTGGGTCGTCATAATACGAACATCGTAGAGTCCCTCGGGACTTCCTAATGGAAGATAAATTTCCAGGTGAGACACGTTGCGAGCCATCTCGAGCGGCGGCAGAACGGGACCCGGTTCCGCCCCGCGCTCGGGCGAACGATCCCTTAAGTCGAGCACGACGGTTTGCGTAACCAACGGTTCCTCGTGCCTTGGGATTGACGGTTCCTTTGGTCTTAGAGCCAACGGTGCCTTTTGTCTTAGGAACAAGGCCCAGCCCGCAAAGCAGGCGACCAGCAGGATGGTTGCAGCGATGGCCACCAGTGTCCTCGTTCTCCGGCTTCGATACGCAGCTTGGAACTGAGAGAAATCACGGTAGCAGGGGCTGCAGGAAGTTAGGTGGTCGAGCCACTTCTCAGCCTCAGAAAGGTTCATTTCATGAGAGGAGATTCTTTTCAGAACTTCGGGGCCCGGGCACCCAATACGGTCCGGATTCGGAAAATCCTTGAGCAGACTGCGGCCCAGCGCAGCCAGGATGCGCTTTTCCTCTCTCTCGGAATATGCCTTTGCGTTCAGGTCTGCCTCCCTTTAACCTCAGTGGCCTTGTAAGATTT
>WNGK01010893.1_pt1 | contig 11746 bp, 3 predicted proteins | sample 5400601 | NCBI WGS metagenome assembly WNGK01 (sample SAMN13153376, study PRJNA577476) | soil metagenome | isolation source: 60 cm soil or saprolite under Garry oak tree replicate 1 | place: USA:California | collected 2016-06-15
AAAATATTCTGTATTGGAAACACGGGCGGTGTCGGCCTCCTCCTGAGTTCGCTTCGCTTTGAGCTGGCGCGCCTTAGCCGTTTCAGAACCAATGCCGATTCGATAGCCAGTGGACTCATAGCGGATTTTTCCACCGGGATCGCGAAACTTTATCCACCAATACGGAGAGCGGTCACGCCTGTAAATAGAAGCCATTGGTGTAACCGAGTGTCACCAGTGTCACCAATTTTGTCAAGATTTACCTAACAATGACCGCATTTGTCCAATGGTATCTCCCTTCGGCGTATTATTCTTGGTTCGAATCCAAGCGGGGTAGCCCGCGCGCAAAAGGCCTTCGGCCTCACGCGGCTGATCGACTTGGGAATTTTTTAAGTTAATGCCTCAATTGCCGGCGCAGGTAAGATCGGGTATGAGATTTTGGCGGAAAAATGGCGATCGCGTTCTGGTGGTCGGCATTTTCCAAAGCCAGGGGATCGGTCGGGCCGTGCTGAAGAATCTCCATCGGGCCCGGTTTCGCCGCGTCGCCGCAATCCACGCTTCGGCCAAACGCCGGCCACGGGTCGAGGAATATGGTGCCTCGGCGATCGGCGGAGCGGCCGCCGCCTCGGCCGTCGCCCTGGCCATCGGGGCATGCATCCTTTGGCAGCGCGAAATTCTGGCGGATTACCGACCTGGCGTGCTGACGCTGTTGCTGGCCGCGTTTGCGTTGGCGGGCGCTCTCAGCGGATGGATTCTCGTCCGGTTGCTTCACCGGCGTGTCGATGAGGCTTGGCTAGCCCGGTGTGCGAGCACGATCCTGCCGGACGAAACGGCTGTGATGGCCGAGGTCGAAGCCAGCGAAACGGCGCGCGTGCTGGAAATTTTACGGGACGTGGAAGCCGAGGCGCCCGTGACATTCGCTTTTCATTCGCCGCCACCCTTCTCCGGCGAATCGACCACGCGACGGCTTAGGGAGGAGCGACCTTCGATTCAGCGTCTCTCGGAAAACGCCGCACACCTCGCTAGTTCGATCCTGGTCAGCCGGGATGCGCAGCCACGCGGGCAATCCTTTCTGCGGCGACTGCGAGAAGTAGAGAGCGCGCTGGAATGGGCGAACGCAAGTCTCACGATGTCGGCCGAAATGCATCACGCCTTCACCCTTTCGGCGGAGTGGCTGCTCGATAATGCCTATTTGATTCGGGAGCAGGTGACCGATTTGCGGCGGAGTCTCCCGCAAAAATATTATGGAGAGCTGCCTCTCATCGCCAATGGTCCCAAGGCAGGACTGCCGCGTGTTTACCATGTCGCGTCGGAAATTGTATTAGAGAGCGGCGGCGCATTGGAGCCGGAAATCATCCGGAAATTTCTGGTCGCCTTCCAGGCGATCGCGCCACTGGACATCGGAGAGCTGTGGGCCCTGCCGCTGATGTTGCGCTTGCAGTTACTCGAATGCCTGCGCGCTGTCGCAATCCAAGTCGAGCAACAGCAAAGCCAGAGTGAGGAGGCGGATTTTTGGGCTAATCGGCTCACCACGGCCGTGCGCCACAGCTCGACGCAGTTGCTCAGGATGATGGAACAACTGGTGGAACGTCATCCTGAGCCGACCGCGCATTTTGCAAGCGAACTGATGGCGCGTCTCTATGACGAAGAGGCCGCGCTCCCCCTGGTGAGTGGCTGGCTGGAACGCTCTCTTCGTGCGCCTCTCCTCGAAGTTATGCAGCAGGAACATCGGCGCCAGGCCGTGCAGCAGACCGCGCTCGCCGATGTGATCAATAGCTGCCGCCTTCTTGCACAAATCACGTGGCCAGAATTTTTCCAGTCAATCAGCTGGGCGGAAAGCGAATTGGCCGCGGATCCCGCTGGAGTTTACGCCCGCCTGGATTTTGAAACGGGCGACCGATGCCGGAGCGCCGTGGAGGAAATTGCCCGATGGTCAAAACGTTCGGAACAGGAAATTATCGACCAAGCGCTGGCGCTGGCGAAGGCCGCCGAGGGTGAAGTCAGACGGCACGTCGGATACTATTTGATCGACGCTGGCCGACCGGCGCTTGAGGGGGTAATGGGTGCCCGGGTGCCGCTGGCGGAACGCTCGCACCGATGGCTTCGCGCGCACGCGACGGGAGCGTATTTCGGAAATCTTTTCGTGATCACGCTCGCGACGGTGGCGGCTCCTCTCTTTTTCATGACTGGGTCGGTGCCCGGAGTCACGCTCGCGCTGCTCGGTCTTTTGCTTCTCTTGCCCGCGAGTGAGCTGGCGGTGCTGGCCGTGAATTATCTCGTGACCTCGCTTCTGCCTCCACAGGTGCTGCCGAAGATGTCCTTTAAAAAAGAAGGCATTCCCGATGATTGCCGCACGCTGGTGGTAGTGCCGACGTTACTCACCACTCCAAATGCAATCCAAAGCGAGCTCAACCGCCTCGAAATTCGCTATCTCGGAAATACGGATGCGAATCTGCGCTTCTCGCTCCTGACCGATTTTGCCGATGCACCGCGGCAGAATATGCCGGAGGACGAGGAGTATATCGATGTTGTGGCCCGCGGGATCGAGGAACTGAATCGCCGGCACGGAGCGGGGCGGTTTTTTCTTTTTCATCGTGGGCGTTCGTGGAGTGAGAGCGAGCAACGCTGGATCGGCTGGGAGCGCAAGCGCGGCAAGCTCGAGCAGCTTAGCCGGATGGCCGCCGCGTGGTCCGCGGTTACACGATCATTCAACCAAGCGTCAGCGCCACGCTTCCGAGCGCCACGGCGACATGGTTCTCACGCATTTTTGCCGATCCGCGCGGGATCGATCCGTATACCCATGCAGTCTCCGACGTTTACCAGGATCTGGTCGGTGAAGGCAGTTATCACGGCAAAGGCATTTATGAATTGCGGACATTTCATCGCCTCTTGTCCGGGCGATTTCCAATCGCGCACTTGTTGAGCCATGATTTACTGGAAGGCAGCCACGTTCGCGTCGGGCTCGCGACAGATATCGAACTGCTTGACGTCTTTCCGAGCAGTTACATCGCTTGGTGGAATCGGCACCACCGCTGGATTCGCGGCGACTGGCAAATCATTGATTGGCTGAAGCCACGCGTGCCCGTGGGCGGCGGCAAAGTTGTACCCAACCCGCTTTCCACCTTCAACCGATGGAAGATCTTTGACAATTTGCGGCGCAGTCTGGTGCCGCCAGCCACCATAGCCCTCCTCTTGACGGGCTGGCTTCTGACTCCCGCGCCGATGCTATGGAGCGGGATTATCGCCGGCCTGATCTTGTGGCCAGTCCTGAATTCTTTCCTCGCGCTTCTGCTCCGTCCGCCGCCGCCTGGGACGAGATTCTGGCGCGAACCGCGCGACCGCCTGCTGCGCTCTGTGTTCGAGGTCATTTTTCTGCCGGATTATGCGAGCATGGCGCTCGATGCCATCGCTCGGGTTGCCTACCGGCGAATCATTTCGCACCGGTTACTACTCGAATGGGAGACGGCACAAGACGCTCACCAACGCGCCAAAAATCGGCAGTGGCAGTTCGTTCTCGGCCGGCTTTGGATCCCAGCTGCATGCGTGCTTCTTTTCGTCGGAGCAGCCTGGCAGGGAACATCGGCGATGGTGGCCGTGGCGCCGTTCCTCCTCTTGTGGGCTCTCTTTCCGGTGGCGGTAATCGTGATCAATCGCCCGGCGAAGAGCTGGCGCGGCGGAATTTTGACGGCGGACGATCGGCGGTTCCTGCGCACCGCGGCGCGGCGAACCTGGAGATATTTCGATGATTTTGTCGGACCGCAAACCTTCTGGCTGCCGCCAGACAATGTTCAGGAAACGCCAAAGCGGGAAATTTTCCTTCGCACTTCGCCGACGAACATCGGGCTTTGGATGCTAGCGACGGTGGCGGCCAACGACTTTGGTTATATCACGATCGACGACTTCGTGGCGCGCAACCTTGGCACGCTTGAGACAGTCGGTCGCCTCAAGCGTTTCGAAGGCCATCTTTTCAATTGGTACGACCTGAGCACACTGGAGCCGTTGCATCCTCGCTACGTCTCGACAGTGGATAGCGGTAATTTGCTCGCGAGCCTTTGGACTTTCGAGACCAGCTGTGATGAACTTGCTACGCGTCCCCTTCTGGACGCGAGCGCCTTGCGTGGAATAGCCGACACGCTTGGCGTGATGCGGCAAATCGCTGCCACAATCAAGGAAGCGGAACATCCTCCGGCATTTCTGCGGTTGGTGGAACTGACCACGAGCCAGCCGGCTAATCTGGAGGAAGTCATCCTGCGTCTGCGCGCGGCTCGATCGCCCGCGCAAGACCTTCTGCTTTTCTTCCACGGCCCAGAAACCGATCCGCGCGCTTACTGGGCGCAACAAGTCGCCAAGCAGGTCGCGGCCTGGAATGCCGTGATCGATAAATATTTTCGGCCGGTGGAAATCCTGATGGCGCCGCCTTCGCAACTGATGTCGTTAGGCGAAGCGGCGCACGAACGTCGGCGCGACGCCCTCGCGGCGACCTTTTCGCTGCGAAACATTGCCACTGAGGGAATCCCAGGCCTCGTGCCGCTGCTTGCATTTCACGGGCAACGAGAGGAACCGGAGCTTCCTCAGCCCGTGCGCCAGTGGTTTGATTTTCTGGTGACCGAAGCGGAGCGCTCGCGCCAGGGCGCCTCCGAACAACTCGCGCAATTGGACGAATTGATCGCCCAGAGCCAGCAACTGGAGAGCGGCATGGGGCTGCGATTTCTTTACGATGAGGAACGGCGGATTTTTGCCATTGGGTATCAAGTGGCGCAACGGCGACTAGACACTTCGTTCTACGATTTGCTCGCAAGCGAGGCGCGCCTAACGAGTTTCCTGGCCATCGCGCGCGGAGAAGTGCCGGTGGAACACTGGTGGGCTTTGAGCCGGCCCTTTGGCTCTGCATACGGTCGGCTGCCCGTCCTTTCCTGGAGCGGGACGATGTTCGAGTATTTAATGCCGCTCCTGTTCACTCAGACACACGAGAATTCCCTGCTCGATCGAGCTTGTTATGATGCCGTGCGCTGCCAGATTGCCTATGCCCAGCAAAACAGCGTGCCGTGGGGCATCTCGGAATCCGCCTTCAGCGCGCTCGACCGGCACAACGTTTATCAATACCGTGCGTTCGGCGTGCCGGCGCTCGCGTTGAGGCGCGGGCAGGACCAGGACTTGGTCGTCGCTCCTTATGCGGCAGCGCTCGCTCTCGGCGTGGAACCGGCCGCCGCCATAAAGAATCTGCGGCGGCTCGCCACGCTGGGCAATTCTGAGCTGTTCAATGACTATGGTTACTGCGAGGCAATCGACTATTCACGGAGGACCGAACCCGGCGGCGCGGCCGGGATCATCATTCATTGTTACATGGTGCATCACCAGGGGATGTCGCTCCTCGCTTATGACAATGCTTTACATAATAATACGATGCGCAGGCGGTTCCATTCCGACCCGCGCATTCGCGCTTCCGAGCCGCTCTTGCACGAGCACATCCCGGAACAAATTTTGCCGACTACTGGCGAGGTGCGCGAAGAGCGACCCCTGCCTCGAACGATTCCGACCCTTGGCAACGCGGTCGTCACGCAAACACCCGATTTCGCGTCGCCGCGTGTTCACCTCCTCTCCAACGGGACCTGCTCAGTTATGGTGACGAATTCCGGCGGCGGTTACTTGCGCTGGTTGGACCTGGACATCACGCGCTGGCACGCCGACACGACCTGCGATGTGCCGGCCGCAATTTGTTATATCCGGGATTTGGAGAGCGGCACAATCTGGAGCAACACTCATCAACCGGTGCGAAGTCCCGAGAGCCGATACACCTGGAGCTTCACGCCAGACAAAGCGGAGTTCCGGCGGAGAAGCGGGCCGTGCGAGACGTTTACCGAAATTGTCGTCTCCGCAGAAGACGACGCCGAAGTCCGGCGCATGACTTTGGTCAACATCTCGCGCAAATCGTGCCTTCTGGAGCTGACTACTTACATCGAACTCGCTCTCGCACCGCACCGGGCCGATCGCGCGCATCCTGCTTTCAGCAAGCTCTTCATCGAAACCGAATGGCTTCCACATTGCGAAGCCCTGCTCGCCCGTCGTCGCCTCCGCGCTCCAGACGAACAGCCGATCTGGGCCGCGCATCTCTTGGTACCCGAGTCTTCGTCCTTCACCGGCACGACTGAATTCGAAACCGACCGCGCCCGGTTCCTCGGCCGAGGCCGCACGCTGGAAAATCCCGTTGCCCTCAGCCGTGGCCTAACGAGCCGGATCGGAGCCGTGCTCGATCCGATCTTCAGCCTTCGGCGGCATGTCACGATCCTGCCTAACCAGCGATTTCAATTTGCGGTGGTCACGGTGGCGGCGGACTCGCGCGAAGCCGTCATTCGGCTCGCCGAACGCTACGCGGAGTTTCACACGTGCTCGCGTGCCTTCGAGACTGCGTGGACTCATTCCCAACTTGAGATGCGCCGGCTGCACATCCGCCCGAGAGACGTTCAGACTTTCCAACAATTGGCGGCACACATCCTTTTCCCACAGGCTCAACTGCGACCGCCACCCGCGCGTCTCGGCCGCCGGGGGCAAGGCCAGCGCGCACTCTGGCGGCAGGGCGTTTCCGGCGACCTGCCGATTGTCGTCGTCATGATCGGTCACCTTCGCGATATCGAAGTGGTCCGCGAAATGTTGACCGCGCACACCTTCTGGCGTCTGCGTGGCTTGAAAACCGATCTTGTGCTGGTAAGTGAGGAACTCGCCAGCTACGAAGAGCCGTTAACCGGCGAACTGCGCCGGCTCATTGAAGCACAGGCGCACCTAACCGTCGTGGACCAACCCGGCGGTATTTATCTCCGCTCGGCAACTAAAATTTCGAAAGAAGAGCTGATCGCGTTGCAGGCCGCTGCACGAATGGTGCTGGTCGCAGCCCGCGGCACACTGCGCCAACAACTTGCCGCGACTACACCGGTCACCCTGAAAGCGCGTCGGCTGGCGCCGGGCATGCAATTTCGCGACGAGCCCTCCGCACCCTTGCCTTTCATGGAACTGGAATACTTCAACGGCCTCGGCGGCTTTACTCATGACGGAAAAGAATTCGTCATCTATCTGGGTCCCGGCGGGCAAACGCCGCTTCCATGGGTCAACATCATGGCTAATCCGAAGTTAGGCGCGTTCGTCTCCGAGTCCGGCGCCGAATTTGTCTGGAGCCGCAATAGCCAGAACAATCGGCTCACGCCGTGGTTCAACGATCCGATCTCCGATCCGCCCGGGACCGCCATCTACATCCGCGATGACGATATCGGCGTCGCTTGGTCGCCCACGCCTCAACCGATCCGAGAAAAGGACGCCTATCGCGCGCGACATGGGCAGGGTTACACCACGTTCGAGCACAACAGCCACGCAATCGAACAACGGCTGCTCACTTTCGTACCGGTCGATGACGCAGGCGGCCTGCCGGTGCGCCTGCAGCGGCTGCGCTTGCGCAACGGCTCGTCGCGCCGGCGGAAACTGACCGTCACCTCCTACGCCACTCTCGTTCTCGGATCCGATCCCGAGGAAACCGGGATGCATGTGGTCACGAAATGGGATCTGCAAAGCCAGAGCCTCTTTGCCCGCAACTCCTACAACCCGGAATTTTGCGAATGCATCACTTTTGCCACTTCGACTCCAACGCCCGCTTCCTTTACCGGTGATCGCGCCGTGTTCATTGGGCGCAACCGGTCGCTGCGCGATCCGGCAGCGATGGAGCACGAACGATTGACCGGCGACGTCGGCGCCGGCCTCGATTCTTGCGCCGCCCTGCAAGTTATGGTCGAGATCGACCCGGGAGAAACCGCCGAGATCACTTTTCTTCTCGGGCAGGCGGACGACGAAGAAAAGGCACGCGCCCTCGTGGATCGGTTTCGCGACCCCGCGAACGTCGAAGCCGCCTTCCAGGAAACCCGGCGTTGGTGGGACCGGCTCCTGAGCACGGTGGAAGTGGAAACGCCGGAGCTTTCCACGAATTTTCTGCTCAACCGCTGGCTGCTTTACCAGACTCTTAGCTGCCGCGTTTGGGGCCGCTCGGCCTTTTATCAATCGAGCGGCGCTTACGGGTTCCGCGACCAGTTGCAGGACGTGATGGCCCTCGTGCACGCCGCGCCCAAAATTGCTCGCGACCACATTCTGCGAGCTGCCGCGCGGCAATTTGTGGAAGGTGATGTCCAGCACTGGTGGCACCCCGAGTCAGGCGCTGGCGTCCGCACGCGGATTAGTGACGATCTTCTCTGGCTTCCCTTCGTCACCGCGCACTACGTCCGCACCACTGGCGATGCCGCAATCCTCGATCAGATAGTTCCGTTTCTTGAAGCCAAACCGCTCGAGGCCCAACAGGTAGAAAGCCTCTCCATTCCGGTCGTTTCCCACACGGAGGGTACGCTGATGGAACATTGCCGGCGCGCCATCGCGCGCTCCGCGACCGTCGGTCCGCATGGGCTGCCGCTGATCGGAGGGGGCGATTGGAACGATGGCCTCAACCGCGTCGGGCTCGGCGGCAGAGGCGAGAGCGTTTGGCTCGCCTGGTTTGAGATTTGTGTGCTCAATGAGTTCACCGAACTGCTCACCCTGCGTGAACTCCACGAGGAAGCAAAAGTCTGCCGTGCCCGCGCCGTTCAGCTGACAAAGACTGTCGATGCGCAGGCTTGGGACGGAGGATGGTATCGCCGCGGATACTTTGACGATGGTACCCCTCTCGGATCCAAGGAAAACGCCGAAGCACGCATCGATTCGCTCCCGCAAACCTGGGCCGCGATTTCCGGCGCAGGCGACCCGGCTCGCGTAGAGGTCGCGCTGCGATCACTGGAGCAAAACCTTGTGCGTGAAGCCGACGACCTGATCTTGCTCTTCACTCCGCCTTTCGACAAAACCACCGCCGACGTTGGCTACATCAAGGGCTACCCGCCCGGCGTGCGGGAAAACGGCGGCCAATACACGCATGCCGCCACTTGGGTGGCGATGGCTTTTGCCCGCCACGGCGAAGGCGACAAAGCCGTCCGACTTTTGCGGATGCTGAATCCGGTCGAGCACGCCCGAGACCAGACGGATTGTGAACGCTACAAGGTCGAGCCGTACGTCATGCCGGGGGACGTTTACTCGTTAGCCGGCCACGTCGGGCGCGGTGGCTGGACATGGTACACGGGCGCGGCTGCTTGGACCTATCGCGTCTGGCTCGAAGAAATTCTGGGATTCCAACGCCGCGGCGACACGCTCACGATTAACCCGGTCATACCGAAAGACTGGCCTGGCTTCCGTCTGCGATACCGTTTCCAGAACACCATTTATCGCATCGCCGTCGAGAATCCAGACCACTGTTCCCAAGGAGTCACCTTGGTAGAATTGGATGGAGTCGCGGCAGCCGACAAAATCGTGACGTTGCGTGACGACGCGCTGCCTCACGAGGTGCGTGTTGTCTTGGGGACCAAACCGCCGACGTGAGGATCATCTGCTTGCGGCCGCACTCCCGAGGGTCCGCCTCGGAAATTAGAATGAGCAACTCGGTGCCAAAATCGAGGTTGAATGATATAGTCGGGGTCTGATCGTTATGGCTCTCGCCGCAGGGCAACGGCACAATATGGAACAGACAACTTTCCTTGGGCACTACCGCATCTCCACCAACTACGATGGTGCACCGCGAGAACTGGGCCGAGCCGGCACAGCGATTACTTACAAGGCCAAAGATAGCCGCTCTGGCGAACCCGTTTCCCTGAAGCTCATCCCGATCACAAGGCTCGACCCGGAGGCACAGGAGCAGTTTGAGGAGCAGGCACGCGCAGCCCAACAGCTCCATCACCTCAATATCGTAAAGGTCTTGGATTTTGGAAAGGAAGGCGAGCAGTTCGTCTATGTCTCGGAGTATTTGGAAGGTGAGACACTCAACGCATGGGTGGACGCCCATGGCCCCATGCCGGCTGACGCCGTTTTGCGCGTCGCAGCGCAGGTGGTCAGCGCTCTATCGGCCGCCAGTTTCCACCGGCTTGTGTATCGTGCTATCACTCCATCGAACCTGCTGATCGTTCCCGGGCCGACTGCGGACGGTGGTTGGCCGTTGGTGAAGTTAACGGATTTCGGCTCATCTGATCTCAAGCTCGATTCTCATGGAGCCAACGCCGCCGAAAGAGATCTTTCAAACGCGCGGCAGTTTGCCAGTCCTGAGCAATTGCAGCATGGGACGGTGGATTTCCGATCAGAGATTTATTCGCTCGGCGCAACGATGCTCTTTCTGCTCACAGATGTCGCGCCTCTGGCAAAAATGCGCTTGCAACAGCTCCGCCAATTTCCCAAACCGCTGCGGAATTTGCTGGCCGACATGCTACGCGCCAATCCCGACAAACGTCCGCAGGATCCGGTCGCGCTCGCGGAACGGATCCGCGAGTGCCTGCTGAGAATTGAACGGCGCCAGGCATTCGCTCGCAGACTTGGAATTCCTCTAGCAGCGACGACTCTAGGAGAATCGAGAATATCATCGACGCCGCTCGCCCAAGTCGTGGGCGGTATAATTGTGTTCGCCGCTGTTGTGGTGGTGACCGGACTGCTCGCCGCATTTTTGTTACCAGCAGATATTAATCCATTCCGGCATAGAACCGCCGAGCGGCAAACAATCGGTGTGCCGGTGGGCGTGCCGGACGCGTCACCATCTGCGCCATCGCAAGGAACAAATAGCGCACCGCTTGTGACAAATCAGCCGGTAACGAGCGGCTCGCCGCCATCCACAGGTGCAAACCAAAGTCATTCGCCGAATCCTGAGCAAGGGCAACCTCCGCCGAGTTCCCAGTCGCTCGCAGCGACAACTTCGGCGAGCGAGGCGAGCCAGACGCCTGGCCCATCGACGCAAAACGCTGATCAAGCGCAGACCGACTCGGCGGCTCCGGCGAACGTTGCGCCACAGCCGGCTACTGCCGACGAGTCGAGTTCACTGACTCAAAGAGAAAAAGCCCCTGGATTGGCAACAAATCGGGCGCGGACTGGGCAATCTTTTCTTGACGAGCGGGACTCGCAATCGCCGCCACGCCGAGGGCGATCGGGGCACGCGCGGGTGGTTGGCATCACGTCTGATGGAAAACTGATTTTTCGTTTGCCTTCCGGCCGCAGAATGATCGTCGCGCCCGACTCTGATGAGGACCAAATTGCGCCACGACGCCAGCGCCGTCTCGACATGGAGCGCGGGCAAACTGTTTCGCCGCCTTCGTCTGAGCTCGACGATTTTCCCAACGATTAACGCCATTGGCAGTAGTCGCGATCGAGTATCGCTGTTGCATTTCGGCAGAAGACTTCTCTCCTATATTAATATCCTCATATAATGTGGTCGCGCCGTAGTCTGCGGACGCGGGCTGCCAAAATCTGCTAAAAATAATGCTTGCCTAATATCGCAATTCCCGGCATACCTCGCCTCCGTGCGGAGACTCCTCTACGTAACATTGGCAATTACATCGCTTCTCGTCATTTCCACCGCACGTGCGCACGCGCAGACGCTGGCCCCTTCAGAATTGCATCTTGCCAGTGCCGATCTGCAGCCCAAGAAGGAGACGGTACAGGTGATCGCGAAGAAAACGGCAGAAGCGATCGTGAAAAAACGGGCGCGAACGATCGCGACGGAACCAGTGCGAGCGTTTGCGATAGAGCCGGTGCGACCAATCGCGAAACCAAACACGAGCGAAACGACACAGCCTATTGCCCATTACAGCTACAAAACCGCAGCTGGCAGAAAGGAATCAATTCCCGTCATTACGCAGTATTATCCTCAGCGGATCGTTTACCCGTTTGCCAAGGTCGA
>WNGK01007124.1_pt1 | contig 11743 bp, 9 predicted proteins | sample 5400601 | NCBI WGS metagenome assembly WNGK01 (sample SAMN13153376, study PRJNA577476) | soil metagenome | isolation source: 60 cm soil or saprolite under Garry oak tree replicate 1 | place: USA:California | collected 2016-06-15
TCATCTACTTCGTCTATAGCCAGCGAAAAAGCCACCTGGAAGAGGAACCATCAGAAATAGAAAGCGACGAGCTATTGAAACGGGATGTTTCGTAGAGATTACTAGCAGGGCGACCGCCAGGGTCGCCCTGGAAGCCACATGGCGGCATTGAAATGGTTCGCTGGAATGGCAGTGAGTCCACCTGGTTCTTTTAAGCTTTTAGGTAGCTCTTCCACGCCTTGCCGCTGGCGAAAGCCCTGCCGAGAGAACTGATCCCGGTGCGGTCCATGAAGCCGAGAGCAACGAGCGCCGAGACTAACCCACCTCTCTCGCCCAAATCGATGTCTGGCGCGTTAGGCGGTCGGGCCAGTGAAAGCCTGTAAGTCTTGCCCGCCACCTTGAGATGCACACCTGCCCCAAATTCCCACCATGGCCAGTTGACACCGATTTCTTGCCTTTCAGCTTCGAATACCTTCTCCCTCTGAGTCACGAAGCTGATTCTTCCTCCTTCTCGGGCGATCAGGAGTCCAGGCTCCACACTGCCGAACATGCCCTTGGGCCCATGCCGGAGCCAGGCCGGTGATACCAGCGCGATGGCTCCCTCTGGCCCCGATGGGGACGCCGCTCCTGGTTCTTGCATTGTCTTACCTCTCTCTCAGCCAATTGAGCCACACTCGGTTGATGCATGTGTTCCTTCATGATTAGAAATATATCCACCTATTTTTAATTCGTCAAATTCGCCTATTCACTCTCCTGGTATTTCTACAACACCCGTCTCCCTAGCAATAGCTTGCCGCGTTTGACAATCGTCTCTTTTCCCACGCGCCCGGCGTCAGCAATCTCCGCAATCACTTCGCGCAAATCCTCCTCACCAACAGGAATACGCAGGCGTAGCACAAACTCTTTGCCTGTTCCCAGGCCGAGTTTGCGCTGCCAGAACGAGGCGTGGATCAGGTTCGTCTGCCCGGCCACTTGCTCCAACAGGGCCGAGACTTCCTGGCGGAATGGGCTGTACTGGATGGGACCTTTACTGAAGGCAAAGGTGACTTCCTGGGTGAGGATATCGCTGGCAAGATCGGCGGTCAGGCCTTCGCCAAGCTGGTAGATAAGATTGTAGGTACCAAAGGAGGTACGCGCTATGTTCTCGATATGCGCTCCATGGCTTCCTCGATAGATACCCATGCGGTCCCGAACGACGTGCTCCTTCGATGAATCGTTCACAAATCCCTCACTTCTTGCTGAATAGCCGTAAATGCTAATTTCGGGCAACGAGGTGCTGCTAATTTACGGGCCGCACATCTATTTTAGCACTTTCAACAGCCTGAATTACCGTTCAACATGCATCTTTTTCAGGCTGAAGTAAGTGGTTTACATACCGGATACAAATGCTACATATTCCTCCAAACCTTCTTAAATGATTGCGTTGCTGAGTTCAATAAGATAAAATAGAAGTTATTGAGGGATAAGCTGCTGATACGTGAGGAAGTTATTATCCACCATCTAGCTTAGGTTGACTCTTTACGATCTGAATTTAGCTTGAAGTTCTATTTGCGGTGGTTAGGTTAGGAGGACGTTTTTTGGAATCTTTCTGGTTTGAAACCGATGTAGATAGCCGACACAAAGTTGCCCTCAAATTTGATCACATATCACTACAAAGCTGGGGGTTATCCAATCGCACGCTGAATGCTTTACTAAGTTACGATTTCAAGATGACTGTTGGCGATGTAATCCGTGCTGGTGAAACTCTTAGAGTAAAAGGTCTCGGCGATGCAGGACTCGAAGAGTTGAAAACGAAAGCATCACAACTACTGATGGAAGCCCACAATATCAAAGCACAACTCTCGACAGATCAATCCAACGTACGATCGAATTCAGAAACACCTGAAGATCCACTATTAAAGATACTTCCACAATCCGCACAAAGCGTTCCTCTCGACCACCTTCACCTCGACGTGAAGACAAATAGCGCTCTCGTTAAAGCAGGGATTGCTACCACTGGGGATTTGTATACAATTAGCAATTCTCGTTTGGGCGAAATTCAGGGACTTCATCCCCATTCTCTTGGGAATGTCAACAATTCACTCATCTCTTTTTTAAACTCCTTAAACCACGAAGGCGAGGTAGATTGGTTTCAGTATTGGAAAGCCCGGGAAATTCAAATACTCCCCCCAGCATCTACCTCCAGTACCAGCCAAGAGCAGGTCATCAGAGAGATACCCAAAATCATAGAAGAGATTCTTAGACGAGAACCTGACAAGCGATTATGGACCATAATTCAGAGACGGTTCGGTCTGGGAGAAACTAAGTACAATCATGAAACGTTTTTGGCTTTGGAGCCGATCACTGTCAGGATTTTCCCCTGGCCAGTTTACATCATTTCCAAAAACATTTTGTGATTGTACTTAGGGAATTAACGCTTGAAGAATTGGGGAATGCCTATAGCCTTTCAACTGAGCCTATCCGTCAGATCGAAGAGAAGGCCCTACGAGTTTTAGAGGACGTGCTAATTGCGCAGCATTATGCAGGGAAAAACTATCATGTACACCCATTGGTACCTCAAATCGCAGACGCAATGCGGGATATCATTGATAAGGAGCCGAGTGGTTTAATTCTCGAAACCAGGTTATTAGAATGTGTGCATCAACGTCTCAACATTGATCCTGAGAAACCTAAATCATGCCTTTTGCTACTCCTCTCACTCATCGGCGGTAGGCGTATCTTCCTTTATTACCCGAATGCCATTCCTATTTGGGGTTATATCGAAAGAGGCCAACGAAAAGTATTAGAATCTAGAATTAAGCGCTTGGACGATTTTCTGACGCGGGAAACGATACTTCCTCAATTCGAGATCGACATTCGTGTGCGGCTCAACAGGCGGGTAAAGAAGTCTGAACAAGCAATGCCTGCCGAACTCACTTGGCTCATCGATTTGTGCAGTACGGTAGAGCGGCGAGAAGATGGCTCAGTATGGGGAAAATTTGAGTGTTTGAAAGGACGAGGGAATCAAGTAGAGCGGATTCTAGTCGAAGCTGGCGAGCCACAGAGCTTAGCAAAGATTGTCCGCACCACTAATCACCGCTTAGTTCCTCTAGGACAAGGCAGAGTTACAGAGCGTAATATATCAAATCTGCTCATTGGCGATGATCGCTTCGTCTCTCAAGGTCGCAGCGGCCAGTGGGGGTTGCAATCTTGGTCACATATTGACACAAAGAGCATTCTGACATTAATGGAAGATTGCTTAATAATTCTAAACAAACCCGCCACAGTTGATGAAATTTTTAGGTATGTCAGTGAGCGCAGGCCAGTTAGTAAGAACTCAATTCAAAGATATCTCTCTGAAAAAGAAGCCTTTGCAAGGATTGGCCGAACAACCTGGGGCTTAGCCAAATGGTCAGATGTTACAGACAAGGACATATGGAACAAAGAGCAGGTGGCAGATTTTATTGCCAGTGTTTTTAAGAGTAATAAAGCGAAAGAGCTAAGTTATAAAGTACTTAAAGAAGCGCTGATGGAAAAGGCTGCTATCAGCGCTAAACAAGCCCAAGGATTGCTAAACCGGAATCCCGTGATTAAAACGCGGAGTGCAGCCTCTTGGGACAGCGAGAGAATTGCGGTATTTCAACCCAACTATAAAGCTGTACTGGCAGATGCTAAAATACCTTCTTCCGGTAAAAAGGTGAGCCTGAAACAGCAGGTCGAAGAGAGGGTGCATGACATTTTAGAAGCAGCACCTGACAAACAGATGGCTATGCCTGAGTTAATGAAACTTTTACAAACTCAACTTGGCAGTCCATTGCGTACAGTGTACAACTACGTATTAGATATGAATTCTATAGAGCGATTAGAGGTCCCAGGCTCCCGAACAAGAGTATGTCGTTTGAAAGATTCACACAATGCAGCTGCTAAAGGGGACTTACGTCACAGGATCAATGAAAGTGTGCGAAACATCCTAGAAACCACACCGAACAAAGAAATGTCTCTATCAGAAATCATTGTACGTCTGCAAAGGGAAAATAACTGTCCAAAGGCAACGCTTTACCAGTATATAGCAAACCTAGACTACATAGAACGATTGAATATTCCTAACACGCAAAAAAAAATTTGCCGTATGAAAGAGATAAAAGATGAAGCGGCCTTTCCCCAGGCATATAGTATAGCTACCGAGAGTTTGAGGCAAAGCGTTATAAGAGCAATTTCGATGTTAAATGAAACTGAGGTGGATCTCGGTTTATTCTCCCTAAGTAGAGATTTTGAGAATACACTTAAAGCTTATCTTATTGCAGCAGGCGCGCGTGGCAAGTTTCAAATTCCTACGCAGGAACCTCCTAATAGATGGAGATTGGCTAATATGATTGATTGGGCGCTAAAGGGAGGCATTATTACGGACTCCGCAGCCCTCAACTACTTGAGGCAGGAGCGTAACAGCCGAGCTCATGGAGGAACGCCCTCCCTTGCAGAGAGACAGCTCATCATGGGTAGTGTACAGTATACTGCGGGGATGTGTATTGGGTATATCAAGTTACTGGATGATCTCATTCAAAATTTATAAAGGATAACCATACGTGACGACTGCGCCCGTCGAAAAGTGCAACGACGCATACCACATCAGCTCGTCAGCAACTGTCAAAACGATGAGTCGCTTCCTAGCTACGAAATTTGAGGATAGGGGTATCAATCAGGTGAGGGCATCGGTTATCATTCGAAGCGATCATATCCTACAAAAAAGAGTATAGATCAGCATATCCGAGCTCATTTAGTCCCACAATGCGATATATCTAATCTCTGCCTCTCTGGTTATCCTCATCAACATTGTAGTGCTTTTCTATAAACTCCTCGTAGTCCACACGTTTGATGCGATAGTCCCGGCCAAACTTCGCCGCCTTGAGTTTCTTTTGCCTAATCCATTCCCTGACAGTAGACACATGGACGCGAAGATCATCTGCTACTTCATCGGCTGTTAGCCAGTCCTTACTCAATTGCACCCTCCAATAAGTGGTTCATTACGCCGCATTATAACCTAAGCTTACCAGGCCGTCAAATTCACCGCAAAACCTATTGAAATATGTTGAGAACTTATGTATATTAATTATTAATGATGTAAAACTTGCGAAACTTGAAATACTAAGTAAGCTCACCATAAACACTCAAAGTTAGCAGAAATAACTCATTACTATCAGAAGTGCAGAAAAGGAGGGTGATACTGTACCGGTGCCGTATGGAAGGCGAGAGCCAGCAAACGAGAGGAGCCAGTCCTTTTAGTGCAGTTCGTTGAATTCCCACGAGTTTCAAGCACGTGAGCGTCTCGCAAGTCAAGCAAGAGGAGAGTTTGAGTTATGGCCACAAAGCAGCAACAGGTCTTTTCATTAATCGATTTTGACACCTCTATCTTTGCAGAACACTACCAACAGGGGCTTCGCCGCTTTCTCTTTGAACAACACGAGTGCGCTGGCCCCCTCTCCGATGGAGACGTTGTAGCGACATTCAAAAACTTTACCTACACCGGCCTGTTCGACGGACAGCAGGAACAGTCCTTGCGTCAAGCCGTCGGTACCTATCTGGGAACCATCCATGCGGGTGTCCTCTCTGTACTAACAGGCCAACTCCGATCCGATGTGGCGACCCTGGTAGCCATCTGCAACCAGGACGCCGCACGCGGCTATCGTGCGGGGCGAGAATGGTTCTTTGTCGACGCAGAACCTCATGAGCGCACATATACCGAAAGCCGCTTAATCGAACGTCTCAGAGAGAGTGTCCTCGAAATGGTTCAGTGGCAAGACAGTGATCCTACCTGGTTCTTCTCCATTGGATGTCTGCTTGGTGAATTGAGTGGACAACTCTTCCCGATGAACGATCAAGAGCAGAAGGAGTACATCCAGCAATACCAATGGCCAGGAGAATAGGTACCTATGATTGGGAATAGGGGCAGTACTCGCCCGTTCCCTTTGATGCAGGAGGGTATACGATGCCTTTTTCTAAACCCGTTCCAAAAGCTAAGTTTTGTAGCAAAGAGGTCGGAGAGCGCGCAGAAGCCTTTATTATCGCCAAACTCATGGAATGTGGGTATATTGTGCTCATACCGTTTGGTAATAGTCAACCCTATGATCTGGTTATTGAAGACAACGATAGCCACTTCTGGCGCATCCAGTGTAAGTCAGGTAGGTATAGGGGAGGGGCGATAATCTTTGACTCCTCTCGTGTCTTGAACGAGTATACACGTAACTGGGAGAGGAAGAGCTATCGTGGAGAAGTCGATTTCTTTGCAGTCTACTCGAAGGACTTTGGAAAAGTCTACTTGGTACCTATAGATGAGGTTGGCGATAACAGACGTGGGTCTTTGCGCGTAGATCAACCAAATAGGGGGGATATTGCCTAATACTCGATGGGCCGTGGATTTCGAGCTATAAAATGAACTGCGTAGAACAGGACTTTGCCCATTGATTTGCTTGCTGCTTGAGCGGCAATAAACAAACCAGGTAAAAGTCTCACAGTTCATGGTATATCCTGGTAGCTCGGTATTTCTACAACACCCGTCTCCCTAGCAACATCTTGCCGCGCTTCACAATCGTTTCCTTACCCACTCGTCCGGCATCCGCAATTGCCCCAATCACTTCGCGCAGCACCTCCTCACCCACCGGGATGCGCAGGCGCAGCAAAAACTCCTTGCCTGTTCCTAGCCCAAGTTTACGCTGCCATAACGAGGCATGAATAAGGTTTATTTGCTCACCGACATGCTCCATCAAGGCCGATACTTCTTGCCGGAAGTCGCTATAGTGGACAGGGCCTTTACTGAAAGCAAAGGTAACTTCCTGGGTGAGCACATCAGTGAGGAGATCGGCGGTCAGGCTCTCGCCAAGCTGGTAGACGAGGTTGTAGGTGCCGAAGGAGGTGCGCGCAACATTTTCAATGTGCGCGCCATGGCTGCCCCTGTAGATGCCCATGCGGTCGCGAACTATACTTTCCATGACATCATAATGAATGGAACCACGGAAGAGCAGCCAGGCCTCGTGCAATGGACCCTGACCGGGTTTGAACCCTAATGAGGCCATGTACTCACGTCCATCGGCGACGCGCTTCGCGAGGTCGGGATCGCCCGGAGTCTCCTCGGCGTAGACTTCTTCACCTGAGCCTTGCATACCCAGCAAAGACTCTGAACCAACGCGACCTCCCAGGCGGCGCAAATCACGCTCCACAATCTGCTGCACTTCTCCCACATCAGCCGTTTCCGCTAGAACTCCTAGACGCTGGAGCTTCCGCACGGTCTCTTCAGCATGCTCGTGCGCTTGCTGCTGCAACCACTGCTGTAAGGCTTCCTCGACCTCCCCGGCCTGCTTACGTATATCCATGTGTAGAGCGGTAACTGTGTGTGTGAAATCCTCTTCGCTAATGGTAGGGCCAGACTGGTGCAACACGGTAAAGAGTAGCTGTGGCACATCTGCATTGAGCGCGCGATAAATATCCATAGTAAGCTCCTCTTGAACTGGTTCACATTCTCTCGCATTACGATAGTATCACACACGCCAGTACATCCGCCAATAACCCCTGCCCAGTCTCGACACGCCCAGCTCCAGGACCAATAATGGTCACTTCAGAAAGCGTATCTGTCTGAACTGTGATGGCGTTCATCGCGCCATCTACCCTCGCCAGGGGATCGGTTAAAGGCAAAACGAGCGGCTTCACACTGGCTTCAAGCTTCTGTGGCCGCCCCTTCTCCCCTTCCTGCCTGGCAACCAGGCGCAATGAGGCAATCAGTTTGATGCGTTTTCCGGCATCGGCAGCCGCCTGCATTTGTTCCCTGGTAATGTTGGTGATACCTTGCCGCTCCACCTGCTCCACTGTGAGCGGCTGATCAAAAATCAGCGCAGCCAGAATGAGCGTTTTAGCGACGGCATCGTAGCCCTCTACATCGGCGGTCGGGTCGGTCTCAGCATAACCCTTTGCCTGGGCATCGGCCAGCGCCCCGGCATAATCTCGACCAGAGGCCATCGCCGTCAGGATATAGTTGGTGGTGCCGTTGAGGATGCCACGTATAGCCGTAACGGATGCCCCGGCCATGCCTTCGCGTATAGTACTGATGACGGGCGTGCCAGCCATCACCGCCGACTCCATACGCAGCTGTACGCCATGTTGCTGCGCCAGCGTGAAGAGTTCGCGCGCCGATAATGCCCCTGGCCCTTTGTTTGCCGTGACCACGTGCATACCTTTACCCAGCGCGGTTAGCATATGGCTGAGAGCAGGTTCAGCATTGTGTAAGTTGGTAGGAGTGGCCTCCACCAGAATATCCGCGCCGGTTGCCTGGAGTCCCTCCAGGGCGCTATTCCAGTGCCTGATCCCGGGATGTTCGGTCAAAGAACGCTGCTTCGCGGCAAGTTCGAGCAGTGTGGGAATATGCAGGTCCTCTTCCCGGTAGATAAAGCCATGACGGGCATTGGCGACACCAACCAGCTTAAGGTCTACATCGTACTTCTGCTCGAGAAGCGCGTGTTTACTTGAGAGTAATTCCGCGAAGCCCTGACCAACGACTCCGAAGCCGACGAGTGTAAGACGAATACTTTGCATGTAATGCCTCCCTGGGAGTTTTCCCATGGTATCTCTCTGGTATGGTCGCAGGTTATGAGAAATAGAAACGCAACCAGATTGCAAATGATATTGAGAAATCCAATGCAATAATATTATCATGCCGCTAAAACCTTGACATCCCTCGACTCCATTCGGTATACTACTTACTAACAAATTGAAAGTACTTTCATAAGTAAATATGCGCAGCAAAAACTGATCTCATCAAGAGAGGTGGAGGGATACGGCCCTATGAAGCCCGACAACCCACCTGCAATGTCGCAGGAAAGGGTGCCAATTCCGGCGGGATAGTTCCGCGAGATGAGGGGAGAAGCGACGAAGCCGTAACCCCTGAGATGCAGGGGTTTTTTATTGCCTGCGCGCAAGTACAACCACTTCGGCATCTCCGTTGTGGAAGAACTACACATAACAACAGTGACGAGGACGAGTAAACGTCACGGACGGCTACAGCGAGTTGGCGATGATGCGAGGCCAGCGCCGCACCAGCGTTGAATATGACCTCTGAGTTGCAAGTTGAACGCCTGCGAAGGTTAGTAGACGAAGCCGGGCAGCCCCGTTACAGGCTAGAGTGTTGAAAGCAAACGCCTTGCAGCACTCGTCGAGGTTGATGCTGTGAGGCATCGATAAATCAGGGTGGTACCGCGAAGAACGTTGACCCCTCGCCCCTGCCAGGGTGAGGGTTTTTTGTTCTCTTTTTCAGGTGGAATGGCAGGAAAGAAAGGAGCGCCAATGGTGACACACGTTGAACACAAAGCCGTGACAGACACACAGATTACACCTGCGCAAGGGTTGAAAACGTTCGCGTTCGAGACCTTGCCGCTTCAACTGGGCGGTCAACTTGGCCCTGTGACAGTGGCATATGAGACGTGGGGCAGCTTGAACGCAGCGGGAGATAATGCCGTGTTGATTGCCCACGCACTCACAGGCAGTTCTCACGCGCATGATGCTGAACGCCCCGACAATACCAAAGTGGCATGGTGGAATCCGTTAATCGGCCCTGGACGCTTCTTCGACACCTCGCGCTACTTCGTGATTTGCTCGAATATCGTCGGAAGCTGTTACGGCAGCACCGGCCCATCGTCGATTGACCCGGATACAGGACGCCCCTACGGGATACGTTTTCCGGTCATCACCATTCACGACATGGTTGAGGCACAACGCAGGCTGATCGATCATTTAGGCGTGCGCCAACTGGCGATGGTCGCAGGTGGCTCGATTGGCGGGCAGCAGGCCTTAGAGTGGGCGGTCGCCTATCCAGAGCTGGTGCAGAAGGCGATTGTGGTAGCGGCAACGGCAACGCTCACCGCGCAGGCCATTGCTTTCAGCGAGGTGCAACGCCAGGCAATCCTGGCCGATCCGCGCTGGCAAGGCGGCGATTACCTGCCCGGCCAGGGACCCGACGCGGGGCTTGCTATCGCCCGTATGCTCGCCATGATTACCTATCAGAGCGAGGAGGGGATGGAGTTGCGCTTTGCGCGGGAAACTGCCCGGCAGTCCGATATCGTCGCTCCCAGTGGCCACACCGATTTCGGCAAACGCTTCGACGTGGAGGGCTATCTCTACTACCAGGGTCAATCGCTGGTCAAGCGCTTCGATGCCAATAGCTACCTCTACATTAGCCGAGCAATGGATTTGTATGACGTCAGTGAGGGATATCCCTCGCTTGAAGCAACGCTGCGTCGTGTACGCAGCAAGACCTTGTTTATTGGAATTCGTTCAGACTTCCTTTTCCCGGCGGCGCGCGTGCGCTGGTTAGCAGAACAAGTGCGCGCCGCCGGTAGGGATGCAAGCTATGTGGAACTCAATTCCCCGCACGGTCACGACGCCTTCCTCAAGGAGTGGAAGCAGATGATCGACGCGTTGAATACGATAAAGGAGTAACTTCAACTATGGCACTCAACAGTAATCGTCAGTATGGTTTTGAAACGTTATCGTTGCACGCGGGCCAGGAGACCGCCGACAGCGCGACTAATGCGCGCGCCGTTCCCATCTATCAGACAACCTCGTTTGTCTTCGATAGCCCGGAGCACGCCGCAGATCTCTTCGGACTTCGACAGTTCGGCAATATCTATACGCGCATCATGAACCCCACGCAGGACGCCTTCGAGCGTCGTATGGCCGCACTCGAAGGAGGCGTTGGCGCGCTGGCAACTGCATCCGGACAGGCAGCGGAAACGCTGGCAATTCTCAATCTCGCCGGGACTGGTGACGAAATCGTCACCTCTGCCAGCCTGTATGGTGGCACCTATAATCTGTTTCACTATACCCTACCGAAGATTGGTATCACTGTGCGTTTCGTGGACAGCCGCAACCCTGAGAACTTCCGGTCCGCTATCAATGATCGCACCAAAGTGGTCTTTGCTGAGACGGTTGGCAATCCTCGCCTGGATACCCTGGATATTCGCGCGGTAGCCGATATTGCGCATGAAAACGGCGTTCCGCTCATGATCGATAATACGCTGCCCACACCGTACCTGGTGCAACCCTTTAAGCATGGAGCCGATATAGTTGTTCACTCCACCACCAAGTTCATCGGCGGTCACGGCACATCCATTGGCGGCGTGATCGTTGATGGAGGTCAGTTCGACTGGACAAAGGGACGTTTTCCAGGATTCGTGGAACCAGACCCCTCCTATCACGGTCTGCGCTACGTCGAGGCCCTCGGCCCCCTGGCGTACATCATTAAAGCACGTGTGCAACTGATGCGCGACATCGGCGCAGCAGCATCTCCTTTCAATGACTGGCTCTTCCTACAAGGATTAGAGTCGCTGCCCCTGCGTATGGAACGGCACAGCCAGAATGCCCAGCGCGTTGCCGAATTCCTGGAAGGGCACGAGGCCGTGAGTTGGGTAAGCTATCCCGGGCTGACGAGCCACCCACAGCACGAGGTAGCCGCAAAGTATCATACACATGGCTATGGCGCGATTCTTGGCTTTGGCATCAAGGGCGGCCTGGAAGCTGGCAAGCAGTTGATTCGCCACGTCGAATTGTTCTCCCACCTGGCAAACGTGGGCGATTCCAAGTCGCTCATCATCCATCCCGCCAGCACCACGCATTCACAATTGACCCCCGACGAGCAGTTTGAAACAGGCGTCACGCCCGATTACATCCGCCTCTCAGTCGGCCTGGAAACAATTGATGATTTGATCGACGACCTGGACCAGGCGCTGAAGGCCGCGGTCCTCAAAGC
>WNGK01011935.1_pt1 | contig 11743 bp, 9 predicted proteins | sample 5400601 | NCBI WGS metagenome assembly WNGK01 (sample SAMN13153376, study PRJNA577476) | soil metagenome | isolation source: 60 cm soil or saprolite under Garry oak tree replicate 1 | place: USA:California | collected 2016-06-15
AATCGCCTTCAACACCTGGCCGAAGGGCGAATGCACGGTGCGGTAAATGAGGAGACACGCGCCGGCGAAGATGGCGAGGACGACGTAGTACATCGTGAGCGTGTCGGCAAGGTCGATGACGCCGAAGAGTTTTCCGCGCGGCACCGCCTGGATGCCATCCTCGCCATGCGTGAACGGCGTCTGCAGGTAAAAGAAGTACACCATCTGCGCGATCGCCAGCGTGATCATCGCGAAATAGATACCCTGGCGGCGGATCGCCAGCGCCCCGACCACCACGCCGAGCGCCGCCGACGCGGCCGTTCCGGTCAGGATGGCGAGCTCGGGCGGGAAGCCCCAGACCTTGGCCGCGTGGGCGGCCAGGTAACCTGCGGTGCCGAGGAACATCGCGTGACCGAACGACAGCAGACCGCCGAATCCCAGCAGAAGATTGAACGCGCAGGCGAACAGCGCGAAGCAAAGCGCCTTCATCAGAAACACCGGGTAAATTCCGACGAACGGAGCAACGGCGAGCAGCAAGACCATCGCGGCGCTGCCGAGCGCGAAGCCGTTGGCAGCAAAACGGGACGACAGAGCGGCGCTGGAAACAGGCGTCGTCATGGCCTACCGCTCGCGGCCGAAAAGGCCGGCGGGTCGAAGGATCAGCACGATCACCATGACCACGAAAATCACCGTATTCGACGCCTCGGGATAGAACACCTTGGTGAGGCCCTCGACCACTCCCAGGCCGAAACCCGTGATGATCGCGCCCAGGATCGACCCCATGCCGCCGATGACGACGACGGCGAACACCACGATGATGAGATCGGCGCCCATCAGCGGGTTGACCTGGTAGATCGGCGCCGCCATGACCCCCGCAAACGCCGCGAGCGCGACGCCGAATCCGTAAGTCAGCGTGATCATCCGCGGAACATTGACGCCGAATGCCTGCACCAGCGCGGGGTTCTCGGTCCCTGCGCGCAGATACGCCCCCAGCTTGGTGCGCTCGATCACGTACCAGGTCGAGAGGCATATCGCGAGGGAGGCAACGATCACCCACGCCCGATATTTCGGGAGGAACATGAATCCGAGGTTCAGGCCACCCGTGAGCAGCTCCGGCATCTGGTAAGGCAGCCCGGACGAGCCGAACTGGTTGCGGAAGAGTCCCTGGATGATCAGCGCCAGGCCGAACGTCAGCAGCAGTCCATACAGATGATCGAGCTTGTACAAGCGCGAAAGCATCGTCCGTTCGATGATCACGCCGAACGCACCGACCACGAGCGGCGCGATCAGCAGGGACCACCAGTAGCCCAGGCCGAGGTACTGCAGCAGAAACCACGCGCAGAACGCTCCCATCATGTACAGCGCGCCATGCGTGAAGTTGATGATGTTGAGCAGGCCGAAGATCACCGCCAGGCCGAGCGAGAGCATGGCGTAGAACGCGCCATTGATCAGCCCGATCAGCAGTTGGCCGTAGAGGGCTTGCATGAATGTCCGTCAGCCCCCCGAAAGTGACGCCCAGAGCGTTCGTCGTTCCCGGGCAAGCGGGAACCCAGCGTCGTTAGTCGCAAGACACTGGATCCCCGCGTTCGCGGGGATGACGCGGTTGTTTCCGATCGCCGCGACGCTTCGCGTCTTGCTCTCGGACGGATGCGTCATTTCACCAGCGGGCACTCGCCATCCTTCAGCGGGCGGAAGGCCTGGTCGGCAGGAATCGTCGCCCGGACCTTGTAGTAGTCCCATGGGGCCTTCGACTCGGCGGGCTTCTTCACCTCGACCAGATATGCCGGATGGATCTTGCGGCCGTCGGCACGGACGCTGCCCTTGCCGAACAGCGGATCGTCCGTCGGCGTCTCCTTCATCTTGGCGATCACCTTGGTGCCGTCGTCGGATGGATGCCCTTGTCGCGCTCGGCAAAGCGCTTGGCGAACGCGCGCGTCTGGTCGTTCGTGTCCCAGTAGAACGTGTTGGTGATGATCAGCCCCTGTGCGGTCGGCAGGCCGAGCGAGTGGATGTCGGTCAGGAACACCAGCAGACCGGCGAGGTTCTGCCCGCCCTTGACGATCCCGAACTCGGCCGCCTGCTTGATCGAGTTGGTGGTGTCACCGCCCGCGTTGGCCAAACCGATGATCTTGGCCTTCGACGCCTGCGCCTGAAGCAGGAACGAGCTGAAGTCCTGCGTATTCAGCGGGTGGCGCACCTTGCCTAGCACCTTGCCGCCGTTCTTGAGCACGACCGCCTCGGTGTCGCGCTCGAGCGCCAGGCCGAACGCGTAGTCGGCGGTGAGGAAGAACCAGCTGTCGCCACCGGTCTTGACGATCGAGCTGCCCGTGCCATTGGCCAGCATCCAGGTGTCGTAGGTCCAGTGGATCGTATTCGGAGAGCACGCCTTGCCCGTGAGGTCGGATGACGCCGCACCGGAGACCAGGAACGCCTTACCCTTGTCCCTGGTGATCTGATTGACGGCCAGCGCGACCCCCGAGTTCGGAACATCCACGATCACATCGACCTTGTCGACGTCGTACCATTGACGCGTGATGGCGGAGCCGATGTCGGGCTTGTTCTGGTGGTCGGCGGAGACGATCTCGACCTTGTAGCCTCGTTTTTCGATGCCGGAGTCCTCCACTGCCATTCTCGCGGCGACGATCGAGCCGGCACCTGCCAAGTCGGTGTAGAGGCTCGACATGTCTGACAGAACGCCGATCTTGATCACGTTGTCCGAGATTTGCGCCTGCGCGGCGCCCCCGCTCGCGGCGAGCGCAAGCGCCGCTGCAAGCAAACTGTGTCGTATGATTTTCATCGTGTCTCCTTCGTGGTGTCGCTGTTGATATCGGTGCTGCCGGATGTCGTGTTGTTATACGCCGAGATACTCGTGCAACTTGCCCATCTTCGCTTCGATCTCGGTGTTCAGGATCATGTCGATGACGCGGCCGCGCTCCATCACGTAATGGCGATCGGCGACGGTCGCGGCGAAGCGGAAATTCTGCTCGACCAGGAGAATCGTGAAACCCTTGGTCTTCAACTTCTGGATCGTGCGCCCGATCTGCTGCACGATCACCGGCGCCAGGCCCTCGGTGGGCTCGTCGAGCATCAACAGATTGGCGCCGGTGCGCAGGATGCGGCCGATCGCCAGCATCTGCTGCTCGCCTCCGGACAGCTTGGTGCCCTGGCTCCGCCAGTCCCATGCGGGCGATACGGTTCGATGCGAGATGAATCGTCTCGGTGCCGTCGAAGAGCACGGAACCCTTGCGCTGGCCGACGATGCCCATGATCGACTTGAGCGTCGTGGTCTTGCCGGCGCCGTTGCGCCCGAGCAGCGTGACGACCTCGCCGGCTGCGACCTCGAACGCGGCACCATGGAGAATGTGCGACTCGCCGTACCACGCGTTGAGATCGCGTACGCCGAGCAGCGGCCCGCGAGCACCGTCGAAGGTGCGCGGGTCGAGCGATCCGGGACTTTCAAGCATGCCCCGCTCCCAGATACGCCTGGATGACGTCGGGGTGCTTCGACACGGCTGCGTAGTCGCCCTGCGCCAGAATCTCGCCGCGCGCGAGCACGGTAATGTGATCCGACAGCGTCGATACGACCGACAGATTGTGCTCGACCATCAGCACCGTCCGGTTCGCGGCGACTTTTTTGATCAGCGCGGTGATCCGCTCCACGTCGTCGTGCGCCATGCCCGCGGTCGGTTCGTCGAGCAGCATCATCTCCGGGTCGAGCGCGAGCGTGGTCGCGATCTCCAATGCGCGCTTGCGTCCGTAGGGGAGCTCGACGGCGAGGGTGGTCGCGAATCCGGCGAGCCCCACCGCTTCCAGCAACTCCTCGGCGCGGTTGTCGAGCGCCGACAGCGTTCGGGCGGAGCGCCAGAAGTCGAAGGAGCGCCCGCGTTTGCCTTGCAGCGCAATGCGCACGTTCTCGAGCACGGTGAGGTGCGGGAACGTCGCCGAGATCTGGAACGACCGGACCATGCCCATGCGCGCGATCGCCGCCGGCGCCGATCCCGTGATCTCCCGGCCATTGAACACGATCTGACCCGAGGTCGGCGTCAGGAAATGCGTGAGCAGATTGAAGCAGGTCGTCTTGCCCGCGCCGTTGGGTCCGATCAGCGCGTGAATCGTCCCGCGACGCACATCGAGATCGACGCCGTTGACGGCGACAAAACCCTTGAACTCCTTGGTGAGCCCCCGCGTCTGCAGAATGATTTCGTCGGCCATGCGCCGCCCCGATCGGCGAATGCCGCCGGGCGCCTCCTGTCGGAACGTCGCGCGATTATCCGGAACCGACGGGGTATTGGCAATCGAAACACGCGGGCATCAGGGCCCTGGTCAGATCCTCGCGCTAGGGAACCTCGCCCCACTTCGGGGCGCGCTTTTCGACAAACGCGTCGATGCCTTCGTGCGCATCGGGTTCGAGCAGGTTGCACGCCATCGCACCGCCGGCCAGCTCGTATGCCGGCTGCAGTCCCAGCTCGATCTGCCGGTAGAAGGCCTGCTTGCCTGCCGCGACAACTCGCGCGCTCTTGGCGAGAATAATCCGGGTGAACGCGGCAATCGCGGCATCGAGCTCTGCGGCCGGGACGACCCGATTCACGAGGCCCCAGGCATGCGCGGTTGCAGCGTCGATGGCCTCACCGGTCAGCAGCATCTCCATCACCCGCTTGCGTGCGATGTTGCGTCCGACGCCGACCGCGGGCGTCGTGCAGAAGACGCCGACGTTGACGCCGGGTAACGCGAAGCGCGCCGTATCCGCGGCGACCGCGAGATCGCACATCGCCACCAGCTGGCAGCCGGCCGCGGTGGCGATGCCGTGCACGCGTGCAATCACCGGCTGCGGCAACGTGGTCAGCGACACCATCAACGCGTTGCACTCCGCGAACAGCTGCTGCTGCCACGCCAGATCGGGATGAGCGCGAAGCTCCTTGAGGTCATGCCCCGCGCAAAAGCCCCTGCCCTCGGCGCCGAGCACGACGCAGCGGAGAGCAGGATCGGCCGCTATGTGTTGAAGCTCCGAGCGCAATGCCGCGATCATGTCGCGCGAGAGCGCGTTATAGCGCTCACCGCGATTGAGCGTCAGGTAGCAAACGCCGCCGTCCACGCGGAAGAGCACAAAGGGAGCAACGCCGGCTTCGAGGGGTGCGTTCACTTGGAATCTCCGCAGTCTTCCCTTCATTTTAAAACTCGGCCGATCCGGCAGCGAGGGTCGTAAGGCTGAGGACTCGTTGTGCGCGCGACCGGAACGTTGACATCTCTGTAAATTCCGAAGATCATGGCGTTGTTATCTGAAAATTGCATGTTCTGTAGCGATTTTCTCTATCTGGAACTGAGTTCTTAACAATATCGCGAGCATCGTGGACAGCCTGAGTTCGCCCTCGTTTCGGCTCGCCGCGGACGACTCGCCGCCGAACCGCTTTCGCGGGCGGATCACCTCGCTTTACCGTGCCGACGAGGCGCTGAGCCTGCAACCGCTCCTGGTCGAGGCGGAGTTCGCCCCGCAGGCGCTCGCCGCGACGCAACAGCTGGCCGCATCGCTCGCGCAAGGCGTGCGCAGTGCGCGAAGCCGCGCGGGCGGCGTCGACGCACTGATGCTCGAGTTCTCGCTCGATTCGCGGGAGGGCGTCGCCTTGATGTGTCTCGCCGAGGCGCTGCTGCGGATCCCCGACGCAGCCACGCGCGACCGTCTGATCCGCGACAAGATCGGCGGTGGCGATTGGCGTGCGCACGTGGGCCGAAGCCCTTCACTTTTCGTCAACGCCGCGGCCTGGGGGCTGCTCGTCACGGGCCAACTCGTCGACTCGCGCAGCGATTCAGCGCTCGAGGCTGCGCTCACTTCGCTCTTGCGCAAGGGTGGCGAGCCGCTGATCCGCAAGGGCGTCGACCTGGCGATGCGGCTGCTTGGCAAGCAGTTCGTCACCGGACGCACCATCGCCGAAGCCGTCGCCAACGCCCGTGAGCGCGAGGCTCGCGGCTATCGGTTTTCCTACGACATGCTGGGCGAGGCCGCGCTCACCGCGGACGATGCCGAGCGCTATCTCGTCGCCTACAGGGATGCGATCAACGCGATCGGTGACGCGTCGGGCGACAAGGGAATCTACGATGGGCCGGGCATATCCATCAAGCTCTCGGCCCTGCACCCGCGCTATGCGCGTCCGCAACGCGACCGCGTGCTCGACGAGCTGTTGCCGAGACTCGGCGAGCTCGCACACCTCGCGAGAACGCGGGACGTCGGGCTCAATATCGACGCCGAGGAGGCCGATCGGCTCGATCTCTCGCTCGACCTGTTCGAGCGGCTTGCCGGCGATCCGGGACTCGCCGGATGGAACGGACTCGGCTTCGTCGTGCAGTCGTATCAGAAGCGCGCTCGCGCCGTGATCGACTGGCTCATCGATCTCGCACAGCGCAGCGAGCGCAGGCTCATGGTGCGGCTGGTCAAAGGAGCGTACTGGGATAGCGAGATCAAGCGCGCGCAAGTCGAGGGGCTGGCCGACTACCCCGTGTTCACGCGCAAGGTGCACACCGACGTGGCGTATCTCGCCTGCGCGAAGGCGATGCTGGCTGCACCCGACGCGATCTATCCCCAGTTCGCGAGCCACAACGCGTTCACGATCGCCGCGATCCACACGCTGGCGGACTCCGCCGACTACGAATTCCAGTGCCTGCACGGGATGGGCGAGAGCATGTACGACCAGATCGTAGGGCCTGGCCAGCTCAACCGGGCCTGCCGCGTCTATGCGCCGGTCGGGTCGCACGAAACGCTGCTCGCCTACCTCGTGCGCCGCCTGCTCGAAAACGGCGCCAACACATCGTTCGTCAATCGCATCGTCGATCCTGCAGTCGATATCGCCGAGCTCGTCGCCGACCCCATCGCGCGGGCTCGGGCCACGGACGGAACACCGCATCCGCACATTCCGGTGCCGCCGGCGCTCTACGCCGATCGCAAGAATTCGCTCGGCATCGATTTCTCCGACGAATCGGCGCTCGCTGCGCTGGAGCGAGAGCTCGACGCCGCGCCGGATCACAGCGACGCGGCGCCGCTGCTGGGCGGACCGGCGGCCGACGAATCGGCCGAGCGGACGATGATCACCAACCCCGCGGACCGCCGCGAGCAGGTGGGAAGCGTCGTCGAGTCATCGCTCGCGGAAGTCGCGCGCGCGGTGGCGGTCGCGTCGTCCGAAGGCATGGCCTGGGCCCGTACTCCCGTCGCCGAGCGCGCGGTCTGCCTGGAACGCGCCGCCGACCTTCTCGAGCAGGAGCGTGGCCCATTGCTTGCGCTTGCGGTACGCGAAGCGGGCAAGACACTGGCCAACGCGCACGGAGAGATCCGCGAAGCGGCCGATTTCTGCCGCTACTACGCGGGGCAGGCGCGGCGCGAGCTCGCCGACACCACGCCACGTGGGCCGATGGTGTGCATCGCGCCGTGGAACTTTCCGCTGGCGATCTTCGTCGGCCAGGTCGCCGCCGCGCTCGCCGCGGGCAATCCCGTCCTGGCGAAACCCGCCGAACAGACGCCTCTCATCGCGGCCGCGGCTGTCGCGCTGCTGCATCGTGCCGGCGTCCCGCGCGCCGCGCTTCAGCTTCTCCCCGGTCGCGGCGAGACCGTGGGCGCAGCGCTGGTTGCCGATCCGCGCATCGCCGGCGTGCTCTTCACCGGCTCGACCGCGGTCGCGCGCGCCATCAACCGTACGCTTGCGCAGCGCTCCGACGATCCGGTGCTGATCGCCGAGACCGGGGGCCAGAACGCCATGATCGTCGACAGCTCGGCGCTGCTCGAGCAGGTCGTCGCCGACGCGTTGAGCTCCGCCTTCGACAGCGCCGGTCAGCGTTGCTCGGCACTGCGCGTGCTCTGCCTGCAGCGTGACATTGCCGAGCGCATGCTCACGATGCTAAGGGGTGCGATGGCCGAGCTCACGATCGGTGACCCGCGCCGGCTCGATACCGACGTCGGCCCGGTGATCGATGTCGACGCGCATGCCGCGCTCGAGCAGCACGTCAAACGCATGCGCGGCACCGGCGCAGTCGTGTTCCAGTTACCGCTTCCCGCGACGTGCGCATATGGCACGTTCTTCCCGCCCACGTTGATCGAGATCGAGCGCATCGAAGCGCTTGGCGGCGAGGTCTTCGGCCCGGTGCTGCACGTATTGCGCTATCGGGAAGGCGAGCTCGCGTCGCTGATCGCATCGATCAATGCGACCGGTTACGGGCTGACGCACGGCATCCAGACGCGCATCGACGAGACTGTCGACGCCGTATGTGCGCGGATCCACGCCGGCAATGTCTACGTCAATCGCAACATGATCGGCGCGGTTGTCGGCGTGCAACCCTTCGGCGGCGACGGATTGTCGGGGACGGGGCCCAAGGCCGGTGGGCCGCACTACCTGCGGCGGCTCGTGCGCGACAGCGCCACATCGCTTCCCCGCGGATTCGCTGCGCCGGTGGAGCTCGCGGGTCCGACCGGCGAGACGAACACGCTCTCGCTCTGGCCGCGCGGGCGAGTGGCCTGCCTCGCCACGGACCAAGACGCGCTGCGCGCCCAGGTCCGCCTCGCAGCCGCGACCGGCAACCTCGCGCTGCTCACCCGATCCGAAGCGGCGGAGCGCATCGCGAAGCAAGGCGACGCGCGCTGCGAGATCGTCACCGATGCGCTAGCGGTGAACCCCGATGCGGTGCTCTTCGCCGGGAGCGATGCCCGCGCGCTCGAGATCAGGCAAGCGCTCGCGTCGCGCGAAGGCCCGATCGTGCCGCTGCTTCGCGTCGATGCGACTCACCCGGGCGACCCGCTGCGCCTCGTTCGAGAACGGACGGTGACTATCAATACCACGGCCTCCGGCGGGAATGCATCGCTGTTGTCGCTCGCCGAGGACGGCGTATGAAAGGAGCCGCGATGAGGAAGCTCGACACCATCGACCTCAAGATTCTCGATGAGCTCCAGCGGGACGGCCGGCTGTCCAACGTGGCGCTGGCGAAGATCGTTGGCTTGAGTCCGACCCCGTGCACGGAGAGGGTCCGCGCACTGGAAGCGGCGGGCGTCATCGCCGGCTACGCCGCGACACTGGATGCCGAGCGACTCGATCTCGGCTTGCTCGTCTTCATCGAGATCGGCATCGATCGCACCTCGCAGGACGCGTTCGACCATTTCGCGCGCGCAATCATGCGCATTCCCCAGGTGCAGGAGTGCCACATGGTCGCCGGCGGCTTCGACTACCTGGTCAAAGTGCGCGTGATCGACATGGCCGCGTATCGCGCCTTCCTCGGCGAAGTGCTGTCGAAAGTACCGGGCATCCGCGAGACGCACACCTACGCGGTGATGGAGCGGGTGAAGGAATCGACGGCGGTGGATCTGTCGCACTTGAGTGTCGGCAGTCAAAGCACCTAGCGCAGTACGACACCGTTTCGGTGCGATGTCAGCGCCGAACACCCGTCCCGCACCCGGGCTCCGCATACGCCCGCCTACGGGTCCCGGCGCCGGCTTCGGGAGTCAACCCGCGACTCCCTCGCAGCGCCACCGTAACGGCGGGCGCTACGCAACGGGCGCTTGGCCGGGCGTCGGCGCCGCAAGAGGCGGTGACGAAGGCGCATCAGGTGGCGCTGTCGTCGTAAGCGGGTGGCTCGTGCGCGGCGGCCTCCTTGCGCCCGTTCCTGCAAGGGCCTTCCGCTCGCGTCGGCCACGCATCCGACTCGCCACGCGCGATCCCCACGCTGCGCGCGGGGCCCCGCGCCGCGGGCTCGCGTCGCCACTGGTGGGTTGAGTCGCCGCCGCGAGCCGGGACCCGCTCGACGACGCGGTTGCGCCACCGGCGGCGAAGTCGACGCCCTTGCGGCGGCCCACTTCGCGCCGCTACTCGATCGCGGCCGTCGATTTCGCACGCTCGCGCAGAAGGAATTTCTGGATCTTCCCCGTCGAGGTCTTCGGCAGCTCGCCGAAGATGACTTTCTTCGGCACCTTGAAGCGCGCCAGATGCGCCCGGCAGTGCTCGATCAGCTCGCCTTCCGTAACCGTCGCGTCCGGCTTCACCTCGACGAACGCGCACGGTGTCTCGCCCCATTTTGGATCCGGCTGGGCGACGACCGCCGCCGCGAGCACCGCCGGGTGGCGATAGAGCGTGTCCTCGACTTCGAGCGAGCTGATGTTCTCGCCACCCGAGATGATCACGTCCTTGGAGCGGTCCTTGATCTTGACGTAGCCGTCGGGTTGCATCACCGCAAGATCGCCCGAATGGAACCAGCCGCCGGCGAACGCTTCCGTGGTCGCTTTCGAATTCTTGAGATAGCCCTTCATCGTGATGTTGCCGCGGAACATGATCTCGCCCATCGTTTCGCCGTCCCAGGGGACTTCCTGCATCGTCACCGGGTCCATCACGGTCATCCCCTCCTCGCAGGTATAGCGCACGCCCTGGCGGCCGTTGCGCTCCGTGCGCGCGCCGATGTCCAGCGCATCCCATTCGCCGTGCTTGGCGCACACCGCGGCCGGGCCGTAGGTCTCGGTGAGCCCGTAGACGTGGGTGATGTCGAAGCCCATGCGTTTCATGCCCTCGATCACCGAGGCCGGCGGCGCCGCGGCGGCGACGAGACAGCTCACCTTGTGCCCGATCCCTTCTTTCCACTCATTGGGCGCGTTGATGAGCATTGCGTGGACGATCGGCGCGCCGCAGTAGTGCGTGACCTTATGCTCGCGGATGGCGTCGAGCATGAGCTTGGCTTCGACGCGACGCAGGCAGACGTTGGTGCCCACATTGGCCGCCATCGTCCATGGAAAGCACCACCCGTTGCAATGGAACATCGGCAGCGTCCACAGGTACACAGCGTGGCGCGGCATGCCCCAGTCGATAATGTTCGACAGCGCGTTGAGATAAGCGCCGCGATGGTGATAGACGACGCCCTTCGGATTGCCGGTGGTGCCCGACGTGTAGTTGAGCGAGATCGCGTTCCACTCGTCCGCGGGATGCTTCCATTCGAATCCGGGGTCGCCTTCGGCGATGAACTGCTCGTAGTCGCTCTCTCCCAGCCGCTCGCCACCCGGGCCGAGGGCATCGGCGATGTCGACGACCGTTATCTTGCGCGCAAGCCCTTGGAGCGCCGCCTTCACCGTTGGCGCGAATTCGGTGTCGGTGATGAGCACTCTCGCCTCGCCGTGCTTCAGCATGAACCCGATCGCCTCGGCGTCGAGCCGGGTGTTGAGCGTGTTGAGCACGCCGCCGGACATCGGAACACCGAAATGCGCTTCGACCATCTCGGGCGTGTTCGCGGCCATGATAGCCACCGTATCGCCATTTCCGATCCCGGCGCGCTTCAGCGCAGAAGCGAGCCGTCGGGCACGAGCGTACGTTTCGGCCCAGGTATGACGGCGCTCGCCATGAATCACCGCCGGATGGTCCGGATAGACGAAGGCGGCGCGTGCGATCAGCGACACCGGCGTGAGCGGCGTGTAGTTGGCTTCGTTCCGATCGAGATCGATCTCGTAGGCGCGGGTCATGGCGCGGCTCCCTTGCCGGTGTCGCCGGCGGGTTGTCATGGTAACCAAGAAAAGACTGTTGCGCGACGCGATCGCGCACCTTGCCGCGCATGCGTGAATTCTCTATGCTGACCGCTCCGCGCGCCCGGGACCATCGCCCGACGCAGGTCAACACACCATGAGTCATCGCCTGTCGAAGATTGTCACCCGCACCGGCGACGCCGGAACGACCGGGCTGGGCGACGGCGCGCGGGTCGCCAAGGATTCCGCGCGCATCGAGGCCATCGGTGCGGTTGACGAGCTCAACTCGACGTTGGGCGT
>WNGK01020454.1_pt1 | contig 11743 bp, 13 predicted proteins | sample 5400601 | NCBI WGS metagenome assembly WNGK01 (sample SAMN13153376, study PRJNA577476) | soil metagenome | isolation source: 60 cm soil or saprolite under Garry oak tree replicate 1 | place: USA:California | collected 2016-06-15
TTCCGGTGGATGTTCACCCGTGACGATCTGCATGACCTGCTCGCTCGGATCAGCCAGCACGAACAACAGGAGGCCGAAGGTCAGCTCCTAACTGCCGCGTGATCAACCCCCGAAGAACTTCGGAAACCGACCACTAAGCCCGCCCCCGACCCGACTGTTCAGGAGTCGGTGCCTGCCGTGACGGACGCGCAGCGGCGCCAGTCCGATCCGGAGGCTGAGGCACGAGCGGCGCAGATCCGCGAGCAGACCGAGCGGTTCGAGGTGCTACAGGCCAAGTCCCGTGCTGCACGGGGCACCATCAAGTGGTTCAGTGCTGAGAAGGGCTACGGCTTCATCCAGCTTGATGACGGCGGACCGGATGTGTTCGTGCACTACTCGGAGATCCAGGGTTCGGGCTACCGCAGCCTGGAGGAGAACCAGAAGGTGGAGTTCGAGGTAGGCCAGGGTACCAAGGGCCCACAGGCGCAGAGCGTCCGAGCGGAGGGTGTCCGTGTCGATGTGCAGCCGACCGTCGGACTGATCACCGCACTTCCCGTGGAGTACACCGCGATGTTGACTCTCCTGGAGGATCCTGTGGACCGATATGTCAGTCCCGATCCGGCGCAGTACACGTTGGGCAAACTGCCCAGTGTCCCTGGTCAGCCCAACCACACCGTGGCGCTCACCCTGCTGGGTTCGACCGCGACCAACGCCGCCGCGGACGGCTGCGCGAACATGATCCGCAGTTACCCGTCGATCAAAGTCATCGTCATGGTCGGTATCGCCGCCGGGATACCGCAGGTGAACCGACCCGACCAGCACGTGCGGCTCGGTGACGTCGTGGTCGCCGAGGGCCTGGTCGAGTACGACCACGTGACGGTCGGTCCTGGCGGTACCCAGCTCCGCCAGGGGTTCCCGGTTCCGTCCCCGGTGCTCATGCGCTGCGCCAACAGACTGCGGGCGCTGGAACTTCGGGATGTACGGCCGTGGGAGCAGTGGCTCACGATCGACTTCGACAGCTACGCCCGCCCGAACGCGCGGGCCGACGTCGTGTACGACAGCGCGGGCTACCGGCTCGACCATCCGCGCCGGGACCGCAGTGGTCATCGTAAGGGGTTTCCCAAGGTGCACTACGGGCTGATCGGCAGTGCCGACCGCTCGGTCCGGGACGTTGACACCCGCGATCAGATCGCCGCGCGGCATCGCCTGCTGGCCATCGAGATGGAGGGCGCCGCGATCGGCGTCAGCAGCTCGCTGAATGGCCGGGAGTGGTTCGTGGTGCGAGGCATCAGCGACTACGGCGACAACCAACGCAGCGGCGGATGGCGCGGCTACGCGTCGCTCGCGGCGGCTGCCTATGTCCGTGCGGTACTCGCAATGTGCTCGCCGCTTGGACCTGTGGATGATCGACAAGCCACCACCCAGGCATTGACCGGCCTCGGCCCACCCCACGGCCGGGCTGGGTAGCCACATCTGGGAAGCCGCCAGAGTCGTCCTGCAGTACTGGACAGTCCGCGTGCGCTCTGCCCAGTGGGTGTACTCAGACCGCGAGCCATTGACGCACCGTTGCTGAAACGACACCAGTCGGTCGATCGGTCCACGTGGTTCACAGAAGATTCCTAACGGGGTTTCACCCCAGCCCGACAAGCCATGTTGGTGGTGAGGTGTCAATGGCCAGTTTGTTCTCCTATAGGCGGCCAGCCGCTTGCCCAGCGATCTCCACCAGACACCGCCGGAGCTGCTCGGCCCGGGCCATGTCAGCAGTCACCGCCTGGAGGCGAGCGACAAGTTGGGTGCGTGCGGGCGCGACGTCGCCCTCCAACTGCAAGGAAATCACATACAAGCTGCGCAACAACTCCCAGGACAGTTCCCTCACGTCGTGCGCCGCCGGAGCGTCCGGACCTAGCGTTCTCAGTGCTTCGTCAACCAGCTCGTGCACGTTGGTCAACCGTCGCCGCACGTTCGCCGAGCATGCTCCCGGCGTGGTCACGGCCGCGTGGAACGCGGTGCTGTCGGGTTGACGACGAGCAATCTCGGTCAGGTCCGCCAACTCGGTGGCCGGACGGAACGGCCCGGACACGGCCAAGCCCAGCCGTAGCTCGCCGCTAGCCAACGCCGCAGGCTTGTCGATCACGACATGCAGGAAGTCCGCGAACAACGCGACCGTCGCTTCACTGCTTCTGCCGAGCGTTGGGCGCCGTCGGCACGCGACCAACAGCGCCCGGTCACCGCATGGTGAGATGCCCCGGATCACCACGTCGTCGACAGGAGCGAATGCCTCTTGCTGCAACGCGACTTGGGTGGGGAGGAACTCATCGCCCAGCCCGTCAACGGGTTGCCCCAACAGGAGGCTGCCCAGCACCGAGGCCACATACTCATGTTCCAACAGGACGCCCCCGCCACCGGTGGCGTACGGGCTGCCGCCCGCCTCGCCCGGCTTCCTCACGATCGCCCTCCAGCACGTACCAAACCAGCCGACCATCCCCGCCGAAGCCGGACTCTCACGCTACGCCACGAACCCGACGGCACAGCCGACATGACTCATCGGTCCATCACCACGTACCGGCAGCCACGATCTCCCACGTCCTCCATCCACCAGCCCCACAGCCCGTATCTACGGGCACCCATCCAAGCCACACTTTGACCCCAACACTAGCCGCGGGGGCATCGCCAGCGCCCGCTGGTGGCGGTCATCCGGCCGGCCTACCGCACCGTCGGCACGAGAACTGACCACCTGCCATCAACCGGATCCCGATCGCGGTCCTTGCTGGTCAGGGGGCCGACTGGAAGGTCCCGTGATAACCACCCGAACGGCTGACGTCGTTCGGTATCGGCTCTCCAGAACATTTGGTGGTCTGGAACAACGATTCTCCAGATTTTCTCCACTTCGCGGCACAAATTGACCACTGTGGACAGTACAGTTGATCAAGGGTGGCGACAAAAAGGCCCATTGAGCTGGGGAAACTCCCAATTCAACGGGCCTTGAGAAAAGTGGAGCTGAGGGGGTTCGAACCCCTGACCCCCACACTGCCAGTGTGGTGCGCTACCAGCTGCGCTACAGCCCCGTACAGCGGAGTTAACCTCCGCGTTGTCTGGGCAGTACGGTACCTGACGCCCGCCGGTACTCGAAATCCGGGGTCGGGCGTAGGAGGTGCGCCGTGGGTGAGTCTGACCGTGTTGTTGCCCTGACGGATCCGGACGCTGAGGGGGTTGACCCGGAGCGACGCCGTGTTCTGCAGGAGCGGCGGTTGCGAGGGGTGGTAGTAGACCGGCTGCTTGCGGCGGGTGGGCTGCAGGCCGAGCGCCTACGGGGGGCCGGAGTTTCGGCTGGTGCCGAGGTGGGGCTGACGGATCTGCCCAAGTTGCCGATGGTGACTAAGCGTGACCTATGGGACCACTACCCGAACGGGCTACGGGCTGTTGACGACGACCAGATTGTCTGCATCCATGGGTCCTCGGGAACGGGCGGGCGGCCTACCCTGGTGCCCTACACCGCCCAGGACCTGGATGTTTGGGGGCAGGTGATGGCTCGGGCCCTTGGTGGTGCCGGGGCTACTCGGCGCAGTCTTGTACACAACGCCTACGGCTACGGACTGTTTACGGGCGGGCTCGGCGTGCACCACGGGAGTATTCGGCTGGGGGCTACCGTCTTGCCGATCTCGGGGGGCATGACGGACCGGCAGGTTCGGCTGATCGCTGATCTCAAACCGGACATTCTGACTTGTACGCCCTCCTATGCGATCCATCTCGGGGAAGCGCTGGGTGCCGCCGGTGTCCGGTCGAGCTTCAGTGCCGGGATCTTCGGCGCCGAACCTTGGACGGACAGTATGCGTGGGCAGATCGAGCGCCTACTGGAAGTGCGTGCGCTTGACATCTACGGGCTGTCCGAGATCATCGGGCCGGGGGTGGCCTGCGAGTCGCTTGACTCCGGTGGGCTGTTGAATGTTGCTGAGGATCATTTCTATGTCGAGGCCTTGGATTCCGACGGCGTGCCGGTGGCCGATGGGACGCCTGGCGAACTGGTGTTCACGACATTGACCAAAACCGGGATGCCACTTCTCCGCTACCGCTCCGGTGATGTGGCGGCATTGGCGGCACCGATCGCCGGGTCGCCGCGCACTCTGCGTCGGATGAGTAAAGTGTTGGGGCGTATGGATGACATGCTGGTCATCCGTGGGGTCAATGTCTATCCTACCGAGATTGAGTCCGTATTGCTCTCCGATTCTCGGGTTGGTCCGCATTATCTGCTGGTGGAGGATCGACGTGTGGCGGCACGGCCGGAACTGCGAATCGCGGTGGAGGCGTTGTCGGGGGACGGTGACGCGGTTCGGCGGGAACTGGAGCACGCGCTGCGGGAGCGACTGGCGGTGGGATGTGTGGTGCGGGTTCTTCCTACCGGTTCCGTCCCACGCACGGAAACCGGGAAGGCCAAGCGGCTCGTCCGGTGGAGTTCGGGCGAGCCGCCGATAGTCGGTCTTCTGTAGGCCGCGGCTCAGTTCTTCTTTGGGTAGGCGGCGTTGACCAAGCCCGTCAGCCACGTCGTGTCGGACTGCCAGTTGATGGGCTTGTTGTCGGCCACGATGGTGGGGGTGCCGAAGGACTTGGTACCGCTCTGATCCGTCTGCCACAGGGACTGATTGTTGCTGGCGTTGGTCAGGTTCGTCTGGATCTGCTGGTCGTATGTCTTGTTGTTGACCAGATTGTCGAATGCCGCACCGCTGACGCCGAGGCGGTTGGCCAGGCTGTTCAACTGCGCCTGGGTCCAGCCGGTGCCATTCTCTTGCGGCTGCTTCTGATAAAGACTGTAGTGATAGTCCATGAACTTGTCCGGCGCCACCGTCGCCACGGCCAGCGCCGTGCTCGCGGACATCGTCGAATAGCCGGCCGGGTTCGAATGTGAGTCGAGCAGGTTGATCATGTGGTATCGGACCTTCACGGTGCCGGCTTCGAGTTGCTGTTCAACGGCACTGAAATTCGCCGACTCGAATTCAGCGCAGACCGGGCAGAGGAAATCCTCGTACGCGTCGATGGTCACCTTCGCCGTCGGCTGTCCAACCAGGACGGTCGCGTTGACCTTGTCGATCGTCGCCGGATACTTGCTTGAACCGGGAACCGTCAGTGACGGGATGACTGTCTTAGCGGCCTCGGCCGACTGATGCTGCTGGTAGAGCACGCCACCGACCACGGCAGCGGCGACCACCACGACCACGACGATGCCGATGATGATCTTGCTCAGGTCACGGCCGGTACCGCGGGCGGCGGACACCGCCTTCGCGGCCCCTGTTGACGCCTTGTCAACAGGCCGTCGACGGCGAGGGCAGTACGCGGGCGTACCGCCAGCCAGACCGCCAGAACAAGGAATCCGATATCACGCAGGATCTCCTGCGTGTAATGCGTCTGTCCGGCCGCGACCTGGCCACCACCACCGAAACAACCGCAGTCGATGGTCAGCCCACGGGCCGCGGACTGCACAACGCCCGCGATGTACACCAGCAGCAACAGGCCGGACAGCACGCCCATCAGCCGTGTGCCGATCCCGACCAGCACCAGCACGCCGAACGCCAACTCCAGGAACGGCAGCACGGCCGCGACCGGGCCGACCAACCCGATCGGCAGCACCTGGTAGGCCCGGACCGCAGCATAGGTTCCGTTCGGATCGACAGCCTTGATGGCCCCGGAAATCAACCACACCGCGGCCAGACCGAGCCGGAAGATGGTGCCGATCGCATCCAGCGCCCTGGTCGGAAGTCGCGCCACGGCGGTCAGCGTACCCACGAAGCCTGATAGCCGGCTGAGACGGCCCCGCCACGCTCCGGCAGAACCTACCAAGGCTGTCCTGCGTCCATGATGGACTTCACGGGCCCCTTACGCTCGTCTGGTGACGGAGATGGAGCGGACCGGCAGTCAGGAAATCGGACATACACATGCGGACCTGTCCGGCGGTTGGCTGAGACCAGCCGTGTTCGGTGCGATGGACGGCCTCGTCACCAACATCGCGCTGGTCGCGGGCGTGGGCGGCGCGGGGGCGAGCAGCCACGTGATCGTGTTGTCCGGGGTCGCCGGCCTGGTCGCCGGCGCGTTCTCCATGGCGCTGGGCGAGTACACGTCGGTCGGCACGCAGAACAACGCCGTCGTGGCCGAAGCGGAGGTGGAGCGCGAGGAACTGCGTCGCAATCCCGAGGCCGAGCAGGCCGAACTGGCCGAGATGTACCGCGAGATGGGGCTCACCGAGGCGACGGCGGACCTGGTCGCCAAGGAGATCCACGCGAACCCCGAAATGGCGGTTCGGGTGCACATCACGCAGGAACTCGGCCTCGACCCGGACGACCAGCCGTCCCCCGTGGTGGCCGCGATCTCGTCGTTCCTGTGCTTCGCGATCGGCGCGGTGTTCCCGTTGCTCCCGTTCCTGTTCGGCCTCCAGTCGCTGTGGCTGGGCCTGGGCATCGGCGGCGCGGGACTGTTCCTGGCCGGCGCGATCGTGGCCCGGTTCACCCGGATGTCGTGGTGGCGCAGTGGCCTGCGGCAACTGCTGTTCGGGGCGATCGCGACCGCCGCGACGTACGGGATCGGCGCACTGATCGGCGTGACCACCGGGTGAACGATCGGCGGTTGCGGGAAATCAGTAACATTCAACGGCATCAGTGCGTACGTACTGGGCGACGGGGAGTGCACGCGGACCATCGGAGCACACGATGACCAGCACGGTTCGGAGAAGCAACACCGACCGCATGTTCGCGGTGGCCATCGCGATCAAGGGCATCGACGGCGGACTGCAGTTCATCGGTGCCCTACTTCTGATGGTGATCCCGCCCACACTGATCACCGGCACCGCGAACATGATCATCACTCGCGACCTGCTTGGCGACCCCCATGGCACCCTCTCCACACACCTGGCCGAGGCCGCCGGCCACTTCGCCAACGGCAGTACCCGCTGGTTCGCCATCATCTACCTGCTGGCCCACGGCGTGATCAAGCTGGTGCTGGTGTGGGCGCTGGTCAAGCGGGTGATGTGGATGTTCCCGGTCGCGGTCGTCGTGCTCGCCGGGTTCGTGGTCTACGAGGTGTGGCGCGCGATCCACACCCACTCGATCGCGCTGCCGGTCTTCGCCGCGATCGACGTGGTGATCATCGTGCTCATCATCCGCGAGTACCTCAAGCTGCGCCGCGAGAACGTGGCTGCGAACGCGCGGTAACTACTCGATCACGTCGGCCACGGCCGGGCCGAAAATGGTGAGGCCGTCGAGTATCGGCGTGGGATCGCCGGACCACGCCATCGCCGCGAGCTGACTCCGGCTGCGCCGCCCCATCCGGAACCGGAATGCCTCGAACGGACTGGTGACCAGCCCGATGGCCGATTCGTCCGCCGGGCCGACGGAGAACTCCCGCTCCCCCATCCGTACTGTGACCGCGACGTCCGGCCGCCAGCGCGACACGAGGAACTCGGCCGCCAGGAGCAGCTCCGGCGCGTCCCGGCCGGCCGGCGCCGCGATGGCACCCCGGATGTCGTGCTCGTGCGACAGCACGTCGAGGAATCCCGCCCACATGCCGCCCTTGCTGATCAGGGCCTCGATGCGCGGTGCCAGCTCACCCCATTCGGCCACCAGGTCGGCCACGGACCTGTCCTTGCGGGCCGTGACCTGCGCCGCGGTCCAGTCATCGGTCGGTGGACTGGTGAGGCGGCCGCTGAGCACGTCTTCGGCGACCGCGACGACATGCGCGACCACGTCGTGCACCGACCAGGCCGGGCAGGCGGGCACCGGAACCCCCGCCGGTTCGGACACCTCGGCGGCCAGGCCGGACAGCCGTACCCGCACCATGCCGTACAACGCGCCAAGATCGGTCTCCGTCATGCGGACCATCGAAGCACATCGGCTTGTCCGCGGCCGTAGGCTGCGGTTCATGAACGTTCTGGACCAGTTCGCGCTGCACGGGCGGAAAGCGCTGGTCACCGGCGGGAACCGGGGGCTGGGAAAGGCATTCGCGACCGCGCTCGCCCAAGCGGGCGCCGCAGTCGCCATCGCGGGACGCGACGCCGACCGCACCGCATCCGCCGTGCGCGAGGCGGCCGCGGCGGGCCTGACAATAATCCCGCTCGCCGCCGATATCACCGACGACACCGACGTCGATCGCATGACCGACCAGACGGTCGACGCGTTGGGCGGACTGGACATCCTGGTGAACAATGCGGGAACCTGCTTTCACAACGAATCCTGGCAGGTCACCGACGCGGAATGGGCGCAGGTTTTCGATCTCAACGTCCGCGCATTGTGGAAATGCAGCCTCGCGGCCGGACGCCACATGGCCAAGTCAGGCGGCGGATCGATCGTCAACATCGGATCGATGTCCGGACTGATCGTGAACCGCCCCCAGTGGCAGCCCGCCTACAATGCGGCCAAGGCCGCGGTCCATCAGCTCACCAAATCCCTGGCCGCGGAATGGGCGCCACTGGGCATCCGAGTCAACGCGGTCGCTCCCGGATACGTGAAGACGGAGATGGCTCCAGTAGACCGGCCCGAACTACGACGATACTGGATCGAGGACGCACCCCAACAGCGATACGCCCTCCCCGAAGAAATCGCCCCCAGCGTCGTATTCCTGGCCAGCGACGCCGCAGCCTTCATGACAGGCTCCGTCCTGGTAATAGACGGCGGATACACCGTCTGGTGACCCACAATCCGAACTGTTCAGTGATCGACAGGACACTGGCCAACAACCAAGCCAACCACCTTGCCAACGCAAGGAACTCGCACCGTGGGGGTCTGGGGGGTCGCCCCCCAGAACATACGACGAGCGACCCGGCGAAGGCGCGCAAGCGCCGAGCAGGGTCGCCCCGAGCGAGTGGACTTCCTCTCGACCTACTCTAACCGTCCTGACCTCCTACAAGATCTTGCCGAAGCAACCCGTCAGCTTGACCGAGCTGTGCAGAGCACTGAGCCTGACGAGTCAGCAAGCGTTCGTACCCTTGCTCCGGTTTATCGCAAGCACTACGTGGCCGAACGGCTTGGTGAGATGGTCATCAAGACCATCATCGAAGACTTTGAGTCTGGTACAGCCCGTCACTTGCTGGCCGACCGTCACGGCATCAGTGTGCGGACGGTTGGGCGGCTGCTGAAGCGGCATCGGGACGAACAGAAGGGGTGACATAGCGCATGAGCCAAGCCGTTGCGGGTTTAGCCAGGTATCGGGTCAGGCAGTGCTTCGTACCATCGAATAAAAGCCTGATACAAAACTTCGGCGATTTTCGTAGACTCGGCAAGCTCAACTGTGTACCCCAGCCACTCTATCGTCCACCCCTTGTGGCCAGCCAGTACCGAGCCAACGCTCTCCACAATAACCGTGCCTTGTCGTGCAATGACGTGGCCGTTGACCGTCACCTTTAGAACGCCCATACCGCGCGAGTCAATATTTCTTGACCGTCCGCGCTCGTTCAGGTAGTCGTCAAAGTGTTCATTAGTGTTGCGAACATCAGCCAAGAACGGTGTTCGTTGACTAAAGTCACCAAGGGCTTGTTCGAGATCAATTGACGGTTGACCCCAAGCCTTGAGTGCCATCCCTACTGCTCGTTCAAGGCGTCGGAGTGCCATCAGGTAGCAGTTGAAATCAACCTCATAGCGTGCAATTTTGCTATCAAAGAAGCGTGTATCTTCTGAGCCATCTTCAACGAGTCGATAGTAGAACGCCTGGACGCCGCGAATCCATGTTGTTGCGTACGACCAGGCCATCTCAATGACATGGCCCTTGCTGTGGTTCATGTTTCCCGTAGCCTTCGATCTCGCAACATCTCTCGGCAGTTTGGGGTCGCACGACTTCGCAAGTGACGATCAGGAATCATCCTCACTCATCCAACCCTCGATTTTGCCATCGACATCAGGGTCATACAGCCGTAGACGGTCGAGTGCCTTGCGCCGATCTTCGTCTGTAAAGAGGTCGTCGAAATATGGATTAAGCACAATGGCCTCAACACTCCAGTGCAGCATGCCGGCTTCCTGGAGTCGCTCAAGGCCATACACAACATCTTTACCGTAGAGTAGGCGGTAGGCCGTAGCCCTGCCGCCTTCACGCGTCAGCATATCGAGAAACCATCTGGCCCTGTAGTTGATCGTACGAGCCAGGTGTCGATATGCCTGATACATACGTTCCGTCAGTTCACGCGCTAACATCTCGCTACGGTCATGCTCGATGGAAGTCACCCTGTTGCCGCCTTTCTAGGAGCCAGCCTCGATTACTACTCCATCGTCATTGGCCGAGCGAATGTTACAGGCCACTCGCGGCCTTCGATAATCGCATCAGGTCAAATACGGCCTGTATTTATCGTCCTCACCCCTCCACCTGCACCCGGTTCGCGGCCAACGCCGAACCAACCACAATCGCCAGCAGGCCGAGTACCGTTGCCCACGTAATACGCTCACCAAAGAGCAGCCAGCCGAGTACCACCGTGACGCCTGGCGACAGGTAAAACGCCAAGGTGGCCCGAGCTGGGCCAGCGCGGGCGATCAGGCCGTAGAACAACGTCAGCGTAAAGCCAGTAAAGACGATACCGAGTGCTACCAAGGCAAGTGTCGCTTTGAGCGCTGGCACGTGATGGGGCAGCGTTAACGCACCAGGAATCAGCAGCACTGCGGTCGAAACCAACATGGCCGTGGTGGCAATACCAAGTGGCTGGATAAATGTCAGTTTTTTGTGAATCAGCAGCGCCCCGACCGCGTAACACAACGCCGCCAGCACCACCAGCGCCCCACCGAGTAGCGCATGGTCACCAGTCCGCAAGTCACCGCCGAATATGAGTACCAGGCCGGCTAGGCCAAGCAGCAGGCCACAGGCACCGCGCAACCCTTGAGGCCGTTCGGACGGGTCAAACCGAATGGACAGCAGCGCCACGAACAGCGGTTGCGCCCCAATGAGAATGCCGGTGACGCCGCTTGACAGCCAACGCTGCCCAAAAGTCAGGGACAAGAGCGGCACAGTGGACTGGATAAGCACAGTGAGCAATACCCACCCCGGATGCTCTTTGAGTGGCACCAGCACCTTCCGGCGAATGGCGATCGGCAGAAGGATAACGGTGGCAAGAAACACGCGGCCAAGCACCACCAGCAGTGGAGAGAATCCTTGCAAGGCCAGCGCGATCACCAGGTAAGCCGCGCCCCACAGAAATGACAGCAGCAACAGTCCGGCCCACGTCCAGCGGGTCATATCTTCGCTGCTTCACTGGACGGCCAACCAGCACACATACCCTGAAGCCTAGCCGACCGTCTGAATGAGTGCCTGCACCGTGTCTTGGCGGCTATACGGAAGGAATCCAGGCAGTAGTTCCCGTACTCGCCGTTGGTTGCGGCCGGATTCGGTGGCCAGCGCTTTTTGAAAGGCGCTGCAAGCGATTTCGGCTGCCGCGACCAACTCCGCCGTACTGATCCGCTGTTGCACACCAAGCAGATGTGCCGCTGCCAGGTCGATTTGCGTACCGGATTGTTCGCGCACGTACTGCTCCGGCAGTGAGGCACAGGCAGCTTCGAGGGTCGCAATCGCGGCTTGGTAGTGACCAAGCCGGGTCAGGCACCGGCCTTTCAACCGGATAATATGGCACTCGGCATTGAAGAAGCTCAACCAGGCCGGTACATCGTCCGGGTACACGCTGTCAAACAACACTTCTGCCCGGTGCAGTGCCCGCGCACCGGCAACCTTGTCTCCGACAAGCGCGTATGCCTCCCCGATTGCTTCAAACAGCCAGGAGCGGACGGCCGGATTGACGCCGAACTGCGGGTTTTCG
>WNGK01015336.1_pt1 | contig 11741 bp, 10 predicted proteins | sample 5400601 | NCBI WGS metagenome assembly WNGK01 (sample SAMN13153376, study PRJNA577476) | soil metagenome | isolation source: 60 cm soil or saprolite under Garry oak tree replicate 1 | place: USA:California | collected 2016-06-15
ACCAATCACCCGATCCGCAGAGACTCCAGCGTGCGTGAGCATTTCGGTAACGCAGTCCGCCAGTAACGCTATCGCGCGTGTGTGCTCATGACGCAGCGTAATCTCCCTGCGTTCTGCAAAAATAATGTCGCCGTGGAGGTTTACCAGAACCCCGGTCGTCTCGAATCCTCGCACCGCCAGCCCAACAGCAAAACCAGCATCCGGGCGGATCTCTAACAATGCGGCCTTGCGTCCACCAGTTGACTCAGCCATGCCCATCTCCTGCACAAACCCATGCTCGATCAGTCTATTAGTCAGGCTCATCACTGTAGCGGGACTCAGACCGGAAAGAGTGGTAAGCTGCGGACGCGAGATGGGCGCATGGCTGCGAATAAGATTAAGGAGCGTATTTTGATTAATATCCTTCATCAGTTTACGATCAACAGGCTGCCTTTTCGCTTGCATATGGGATACTCTCCGACCAACTAAATTTTCTTACTAAATAAAGATAAGTATGTCTTAGGCTTTCAGACTTGTCAACAGCCTCGCTATCACCGAAAAGTTCTGAGCAAACAGACAGGTCAAACAGGAAGATTTTAATATGTCAAATAACCTGACAATATACAAAGAATCTAGTCTTTCTGGTAATTCCCGGTTCTATTACTTGACAGAAAACGTTTTATCTTTTATACTTATTTTAGTCACCACTAGAAGTTTAGGGGCAGAAAAACAAAAGACGCTCTTGTTTGGTAAGGGACGAGCCAAATGAGTTCTGTCTGGCCTTCTGACTAAACTTCAATGATCCAATCGTTGCAGCGTTGCACCTTTTCTGGCGCTCTTACTTAAAAGAGCCGGGGAATTCACTTCTGACTATTTACTGGTGACAAAGAAAAGAAAGCGGTTCTCCAGACAACTATCAAAGGATGATATCGTCATGTTTCGATGCAGAACGACCACGCGATGGTTCACTCACTTGCTCCTCGTTGTCTTCGCTGTCCTCTCACTCGTAGGTATCAGTCTGGGAACACAATCTGCTTCAGCGGCTTATGCAGCAAACAATGGCGTAGGAGCCACCCCTTATCTGGGCTGGAGTAGTTGGAGCCTGACTGGCAATCATGTCAGTGGATATGGCAATAGCTGGTTGAATGCCGCTCATGTCGAGGCACAGTCTGATGCCATCCATCAGAAATTGCAATCACATGGCTATGCCTACATCAATCTCGATGCTTTCTGGTATAAAGTGTCTTCTGGCGTTTTTGCCGTTGACTCCAATGGCCGCTGGACACCTGATACCACCCGCTTCCCCAATATCGGCGCAGTCGGCACATATGTGCATAACAACGGACAGAAATTCGGCCTCTATCTCGTTCCAGGTATTCCGAAAAATGCCGTGAGTCAGAATACACCTATCCAGGGGACGAGTTGCCATGCAAAGGACATTACGGTACAGCCATTGACCGACGGCAATCATTTTAAGAATACCTACAAGATCGATTACTCTAAATCCTGTGCCCAGGCTTATATTAATTCAATCGCCAGCCAATTGCATGGTTGGGGAGCGGATTTCCTCAAGCTTGATGGCGTGGCGCCAGGCTCAGCCGTGGCGGGCTACGATACCCGCGCAGATGTACAGGCATATGCGAGTGCACTCAAGCCTTATAACATCTGGCTAGAACTCTCTTCATCCGTGGACATCAGTAACATCAGCACCTGGCAGAAATATGCTAATGGATGGCGTATCGAAGGCGATGTTGAATGTTATTCTGCCTGCACAACACCAGCTTTAACCATCTGGTCCAAGATTGCTAACCGATTCAAAGATGCTCCCAAATGGGCACAGTATGCAGGACCGGGCGGCTGGAACGACCTCGACTCGCTGGATGTGGGCAATGGCAGCATGGATGGCATCACCAATAATGAGCGCCAGACAACCATGACGCTCTGGGCAATCACTGCCGCCCCTCTCTATACCGGTGATGATATCACGAAACTAGACAGCTATGGCGTCTCACTGCTCACGAACGATGAAGTAATTGCTGTGGACCAGGCGGGTAAACCGGCAACCCCCGTCTCTCAATCGAGCAACCAGCAAGTCCGGAAAGTAAAGAATGCTGATGGCTCCTATACTGTCGCACTCTTTAATCTAGGTAGTTCCAGTGCCACCGTGACTGCGAACTGGAGCGACCTGGGCTTCAGTGGTTCTGCAACGGTTCGTGACCTGTGGAGTCACACAAACCTCGGCAGTTTCAGCGGTCATTTCAGTGCGACGCTAAACTCACATGCTTCTCGCCTGCTAAAGGTGACCCCATAAGTATCTTTGCAAGGATGTTTTGGTGAGAGTCTTCTGCTCACCGTTCAAGGAGGAAACTTATATGACCCGTGATATGTCTCGACGGCAGATGCTCAAAGCAGGGGTAATTCTTGCTGGTGGCGCTGCGATATCTCCCCTGTTTCTGCAACACAACAGCCAATTGGTAGCTTTTGCTGCTGGCCCCTTGCCCTGGTCAGCTGCCAATACCATTCTGGCCGAGACCACAGTACCAACCTTTCCCAACAGAACCTTCTCAGTCAGCAGTTACGGGGCCAAAGGCGATGGCTCCACTGACAACACCGCCGCCTTCCAGAAGGCCATCACCACCGCAAATGCGGCAGGAGGAGGACAGGTGGTTGTACCATCCGGGACCTATGTGACCGGTGCCATCTATCTCAAGAGCAACGTGAATCTGCATCTCGACTCAGGGGTCACGCTCATGTTCAGCGGCGATGCTACCAAGTACCCACTTGTGCTCACGCGCTATGAAGGCATCGAGTGCATGAACCACTCGCCTATGATCTATGCTCACGGCGAGACGAACATTGCCCTCACAGGCAGTGGTATCCTGGAACCCCTGGTCTCCAAGCCACCCTCCCAACGCAACGTCGCTGGCAAACTCCGCTCTACATTTGTCGAGCCATATAGTTGCACCAACGTACTCATCCAGGGTGTGACCTTACGCAAATCCATCTTCTGGCAATTGCATCCAACCTTGAGCAAGAATGTGACTATTGACGGTGTGACAACCAACACTTCGGGATCGAACACTGATGGCTGCGATCCTGAATGCTGTGACCATGTAGTAATCAAGAACAGCACGCTCAGAGCCGGTGACGATAACATTGCGATCAAGTCAGGCCGAGACACTGATGGCCGCCGCATCAATGTGCCAACTCAGAATGTCGTCATCTGGAACAACAAGTTCGAGGGCCCCTGGGGAGCAATCACGCTGGGCAGCGAACTGACTGCTGGCATTCGCAACGTCTATGCCTACTCCAACTCGACCGTTGGGAGTGGTACCAGGTTCGTTCATTATGTGAAGTCGAACACCCTGCGTGGTGGCTTCGTCAGAAACATAAACATCGACACATTCAACGGTTCCAGTCTCAGCCATGAAGTTGTTTTCATCACCATGACCTACAACAGCCAGACAGGCAATTTCCCGCCGGACTTCAGTGGCCCTTTTAATCTCAACAATCTTGTGGTCAATACGGCTTCGAGAGTGCTGAACCTGGAAGGACTATCCAGCGACAAAATAGGGAACTTTAATCTGTCCAACAGTACCTTCACAAATATCACGAACGCGACGAATACCACCTCGAATGTGACAAAGGTGACTTACACCAACGTCAAGATCAACGGCAAATCAGTGTCCTGATTCAGCAATCCTAAGCCTGTGACGCACAAAAATGTCGAATTTGTATGACATAAGTGATGAGCACCAATTCAGTTTAACACTTGACAAGTTGCAATACACATTATATAATGTTGTTAACGCTAACGTGAGCGTTAACCTGGTAAGGTAAACAAAAAAGGGGAAGAAACATGAAAGGTTCTGTGACTCTTGCTGATGTTGCCAGAGCCGCTGGTGTCTCAACACAAACGGTTTCACGCGTCATCAACAAGAAAGGAGAGATCAGTCATGGCACGCGTCAACGTGTCCTGCATGCCATCGAGCAATTAGGATATCGTCCCAATCCTATGGCTCGTGGCCTGGTCACAAACCGGACCTTCACGCTGGGGCTGATCGTACCTGATGTCACTAATCCTTTCTTCCCCGAAATCGTTCATGGTGCTGAACAAATGGCTGTCGAGCATGGCTATACAGTCATTCTTTGCAACACTAATGAGAATCCAGAGCGCGAGATGACCGTGCTAAATATGCTCGAAGCACGATGCGTTGATGGCATCATCCTCTGTAGTTCACGCATTCCTGATGAGCAACTACGACCTTTGCTGCAACGACTGGGAGACGTGGTTCTGCTCAATCGCCATATCCCTCTCGAAAAGGTAAGCGTGGTGCGGGTGGACTATGCCGAGGGCACACGCATGGCGGTCTCTCACTTGCTAGCTTCTCAACGTAGGCGTATCGGTTTTCTCGCCGGCCCTTCTCACTCACATAGTCGGTATATGCGCCAGCAAGCTTTTATCCAGGTATTGCAAGAGAGCAGACTGCATTATGACCCCTCACTTGTCCTGCCGTGTCCACCCAATAGTGAAGGAGGTTACCAGGCTACACACGATCTTCTCAGACAGCATGGAAGTCTGGACGGACTACTCTGCTACAATGACCTGGTGGCAGTTGGCGCGCTCCAGGCGTGTGCCGAGCTAGGCATGCATGTGCCGGAGGCCCTCGCGGTGGTGGTATACGATGATATCCCTGTTGCGCGACTGGTCAGCCCAGCGCTGACAACTGTGGCGGTCTCTAAATCGGCTCTTGGCGCACATGCTGTTCGTCTGTTACTCAAGCGTCTGGCAGGAGATCAGGAAGGATCTGAACTGGTGCTCACTCCACAATTGGTAGTGAGAGCCAGTGCCCCTTAATGGGGCCATGTAGGGATACATCTGCCAGGTCGCTGGAGTATCAGGGAATGGAGAAAGACATCAGCACGAGAGCACTCCCGGTTGGCCGTTAAGATGACGACCTTCTGGGAAATATGCCAACTCAAGGTCACGGGCCTATCTGAGTCTGATGTGTACGAGCGTAAGATCCCCCGATGGTAGTACATAGTCGTACTCAGAAGTGACCCCAAAGACTGTGGTGGGAGTGTTCTCACTATTCAAGGAGGAAAACAACTATGACATGGATGCATTCTTTCGACAATACTCCTGATGCTCCAAACGAGGAGCAAAAGGATCAGCAGACTGGACCACGCTTATGGACACGCAGACGAGCCATTCAACTCGGTACTGCGAGCCTGGCAACTGGCCTGATCGCAACACCTTTCATGACAAACACGCTCACAGCGCTGGCGGCTCCTGCGGCGACCCTGCCCTGGCCTGCGGCTAACACCATTGTAGCCGAGACCACAGTGCCGACCTTCCCCAGCAAAACCTTCAATGTCACCGACTATGGGGCCAAAGGCAATGGTTCCACTGACAACACTACCGCCTTTCAGAAGGCCATTGCCGCCTGTAACGCAGCAGGCGGGGGACAAGTGGTAGTGCCCTCCGGGACTTTTGTAACTGGCGCCATCCAATTGCTGAGTAATGTAAACTTGCACCTCAATTCTGGTGCCACCATCATGTTCAGCAGTGATGTGAGCAAGTATCCCATCGTGCTCACTCGTTACCAGGGCATTGAACTGATGAACCACTCGCCACTTATTTACGCTCACGGCCAGAAGAATATCGCTGTCACCGGCAGTGGCACACTCGATGCTGCGAATGTGGGTTCCTGGAACGGCAGCGACGACAGCAGCGCCTGGTCAAAATTGCAGTCGTATGCCAACAATGGTACAGCGGTATCAAAGCGCGTGTTTGGCTCGTCGGGCAACCGCTTGCGCACAACCTTTGTGGAACCATATAGTTGTACCAACGTGCTCATCCAGGGTATCACTGTGAAACATGCGTGGTTCTGGCAGCTCCACCCTACGCTCAGCACTAATGTCACAGTCGATAGTGTAACTGTCACCTCTCCGTCCAAAGGCAACAGCGATGGCTGCGATCCCGAGTCCTGTGACCACGTGGTGATCAACAACAGTTCCTTCAGTTGCAAGGATGATACTATTGCGATCAAGGCGGGTCGGGATGCCGATGGGCGCAGATTGAACACGCCATGCCAGAACCTTGTGATCATGAATAGCAAGTTCGAGAGCAATCGGGGCATGGTGGCCTGTGGTAGTGAGCAGACGGGAGGCGTTCAGAACGTCTATTGTTACAACCTGTCGAGCTTTGGAAATGGGGTCTGGGCTTGCCTCTACATCAAGTCCAATCCTGATCGCGGTGGCTTCGTCAAGAATGTCAACATGGATACGATAAAGGGAACTGGCAGATCCGATCAATCCGCCTCCAGTGGTGCCCCTGCTGGTATTCTTGCTATCCTTGACTACAACAATACTACCAGTGGGGGTCATCTTCCAATCTTTGACCAGTTCCATGTGAATAACATGACTTTTGATAACTCGCCTTATGCGGTTCGCCTGGAAGGGCTATCTAACGACAAGATTGGCACCGTCACGGTTTCCAACTCCAAGTTCACAAACATTGCACATCAGACGAGTATCGTGACCAACGTAAACAGTCTCACCTACACCAACGTCACGATCAACGGCAAGTCCGTTTCGTGAGGATTGTGCGGCCCTTTCCCCTCCTCATCTACAGAATTACAGTGGTCAGAGTCCTACATTGATCACTGTAATTCTTTTATTGCCTGACTGGCAAAAGCGATGCATTCAGTAAATACCAGTGTTTCCACTCTTCCGTTATCCCCATTTGAGCCAGGAGTAGGAATGATATATTTGTATTTGCCAGATGCGCCAGGAGTGATACCCATTTTCCAGGTCGAAGTGATAGGGAATGTGCAGTTTGTTAAGCACAGCCATAAATTGTAGAGTATCATTGTAATAGGGCTGATCACGGCTAGCGGCTCCAAGATAGATGTGGAGTTTCCAGGCCGCGCGCGTATGCTGGATCGTCAAAAGAGGGCTATTGGCTTGCATATAAGCAGCGTTATGACCCCAGATAGAGCCTTCAGCCTGATAGTAACCGCCCAGTGAAATCACCCACCCAAAGAGGTCAGGGTGGTGCACAGCAATGTTCATCGCCCCGAAGCCTCCCATTGAGAGGCCCGCGATACCACGGTGAGCAGCATCAGGAATCGTGCGATAGTGCTTATCAACGTACTGTATCAGGTCGGAAGTGACATAAGTCTCGATACGCTGGCGCTGATCAAAACTGTTTGCCCACTCGCTCGTTGCTCCTGGTCGCCCACTACCGTCCGGTATAATCAGGATCAACTCAGCAATCTGTTTCGTCGCAATCAGGGTATCAGCAGACTCTGAAGCCTGGCCCCCATTCAACCAGTCTTTTGGTTGCCCAGGTGAGCCGTGTAGCAGGTAAAGAGTGGGATAGCGTTTTTTCCGCCCTTGCGGCGTTCGGTAAGAGTATGGTAGATACACGAGAAATGATCTTTTTTGTCCGCCAAGAGCTGCGCTCACCACAACGTCCTGCACAATAGCACCATGTACACGTTGGCTGGCACCACCAATGCTAGGAGGTGCATGCAAACCCTCATCGGGAGAGATAATGAAGAGGTCGCTGGAGCCAGTAGCCAGAATCAGCAATGTCACGAGTAGAATCATCCCAAGCCATCGCATCATGATAACTGGTGTTGAGGGCGAAGCAGTGGTAGAAGTGATCACGGGGGTAGGCATTGCGGTAGATAGATGGGGCATAACATAGCGTTGCCAGATCAAACGCAGCAGATGATAAGGAGGATAAAGTACATCCTGTGTTCAGCAATTTCTGATGCCCCCCCGGGTCATAGACGGGCTTGAGCTGAAGTTGGATAAAGTCGGCCAGGTAATGAAAGTAAAACACCAATCCCGCACCTCCGATTGCTCCCAACCTACTTTGTCCTAGAGCAGATCCGACGAATGCCACCCCTGCACTCACGACAAGAGCTGCAATGAATTGAGAACGCAGAGGGTCTATACCCATATTAATGATAAGAGAAGAAAGGCTATCAGTCACTCCATAGTAAAAGAACAGTGATCCCGCTAACAATGAGATGAACAGAGAGATTGAAAACCAGAGCACTGGAAGAAACCGCCCCACATTTATCCGCTTAAAAAAGTGTATCATTGCATTCATTCAACAATCACCCTCTCTGCACAGCCGTAGTATCAGTGCATCACCTTCTTTAAAAGATATTGACATGCATAAATCCTCGATACTATAGCAGAGCAGATAGAATGCTGTCAATGACACTCATGACAGCAAACGTAGGCTACTTGCTCTCCAGATATTTAGAATTTGTTTTTTTACTTACACTTTTCCACGAGATTGCTGCCAGGCAGCTTGAATACACTGTTTCAGCAACACAACGTTGGTGAGTGGCCCAACGCCTCCGGGTGTAGGAGTAACAGCTCCAGCAATGGCGCGTACCGATTCAAAATCGATATCACCGACGATGCCACCGCCCGGTTTGGCATTAATCCCCACATCGATCACTGTCGCTCCTGGACGTATCATCTCTGCTGTTACCATGTTGACTCGTCCAACAGCCACAACCAAAACATCTCCCTGGCGTGTGAGTTCTAACAGATTCATCGTTCGCGAGTGGCAGATTGTTACCGTGGCATGTTTCTGCAAAAGCAAGATCGAAAGCGGTTTCCCCACCACATTGCTACGCCCCAACACCACTACGTGCCTCCCCTCCAGAGGCGTATGAGTACGCACCAGAATTTCCATTACTGCTGCAGCAGTCGATGGTAGGAAACCAGGGAAACCCAGCAAGAGATTTCCTGCGTTATAGGGACTGATCCCATCAATATCTTTCTCAGGCGCAATCGTTTCTGCCACCATTTGCTGCGAAAGATGGGCGGGTAAAGGCATCTGCACAATAATACCGTGAACAGATGCGTCTGTATTCAGACCTTGAAGTACTATATGCAACTCTTCCGGTGAAATGTCCGCTGGCAACTGATTCAGCCTCGCCTGTACACCGACCTCATTAGCAATGCGCAAAATAGCCTTGCTATACACACCTGACGCTGCATCACCTTCCACACGTACAATAACCAGGCCGGGAGGTTGTCCCAGACGTTGAACATAGCGCTGAACCTCATCACGCAACTCCGCTCGCATCTCCGCCCCTAGCGCTTTCCCATCTATAATCGTTGCCACCATCTGTTAACCCCTCTTTTCTACTATTTCCTTCACCTGCTGGTTCACTGTTGATAAAGTCCGCAGTGCTTTTTCCAAACGATCATTCAGTGTACTGGCTAGCTCCTGGTCTTTCATCGAGTTCACATTGACATGCACCATCCAGGAGGCACCATTACCAGCACATACTGCCAGCGAGGCTGCGGTCGCAATATCGCTCAGCACTCTCGCATTGCCTATCTGCGCAACGCGGAGACAATATTGTACCAGTTCCGCAGCGCGCTCGGCCATTTCCAGGGGAACCAGCGCGGCTTCAACCAAACATTCTTGGATCGCCTTTGTGCGCGCGGCTCGCTCTTCCACAGTACTGCGAGGCAACTTAAAACTGGCCGACAACTTTCCATAGGCATCGATATCTGCCTGCATAAGTTGTTGAAAGCGTGTGCGCTGTTCCTCTGCCTTCTGCAAGAGTACTTCTATTTCTTCTTGTACATCAAGATAATCAGCTTTCCCCAACGTCAACCGTGAGACCATACATGCCAGCGCGGCTCCCATCGCTCCACTCAGTGCGGCTGTCGAGCCGCCTCCAGGCGTTGGTTGTGCAGATGCCAGATCATCGAGGTAGTTCTGCAAAGGTCTATCTACATACATGCTAGCGTTTTCCGCTCCTCATAATAAGTCTTTTATTTTTCGGTTCGCCCCAATGCTTGACACCGCGCGAGGATGTGCTCCTGTTCATGCCAAACATCAGAAGCAAACATACCTGATCAGGTTACATCGTCCAGGTACTGTCACCAGCTTTAGTGTATCGTTTCTCTCTGCTCGCCGTCAATGCGAAGAAGACGCGCGAAACATACAAAAAGCTCCCTATATACACCCATGAGAGCCGAAAACAGCCTTAGTACTGCTTTGTTAGTTTCGATTCGGTCAGCTCTACAAGCCAGACGGTAGAATCCGCTTTTTGGCAGCCAATGCAAGGGCAATGAGCTTGCCACCCGACCTGGGTGGAACCTGCTTCAGAGAAACTAACAAAGTAGTATTAGAGTGATGTACATTTTCTATGAAATCGGCTATGAACCTGGGATAGCCGTTTCCTAAACGAAACAGATTCACATGCAGTGGATAAACCCATTCCGGCGGCGTGATTTTCGCGAAAACAATATGGGCCTGGTTTGCGGATACGTTTGGTCCGATCAAACTCAGGCGTTTGATTGTTCGATGAACATGAGTATCTACCCATACCCCCCGTTGTCGGACTGGAAAACGAGCGTATCAGGCGGCTTGAGATGCTTGCGGTGCTCCTTATGTAGAAAATATGAAGGAAAAGCGAACATAGAACAATTTCCTTCTATCGGCAACTTTTCAAAAAGTTAGGGACTATTATACTTTGAAGGCTGACCATCTATTCGGCCTTCAAAGAAAGATTGCTATGGTGTCAGGCCAAACAAGCAAGACATCAAGAGCTTCACAAAGTGATATCCAACTCTGATCAGAGGGCTCTCTTTCTAACATCATAACTGCCTGTACTTGTTTACCACTTTGGGCAAGGAGATGCCGATACCTTAAAACCTGACCAAGTCCTAGTCGAAGCTGCTTCTCTTCGTTATCGACTGTCAGGCTCTTGATCTCCGCGACAAAAATAGCTTCACCTTGAAGCCAAGCGAGATCGAAGTTGGGCTCCTCTGGTCTAGATGAGCGTGGCTCTATACCCTTATTTCTTAAATATTCGGCTAGAGCATTTTGTGTAGAGGCATGACTGCGATTTGCTCTTTCAACAAGCGCTGGATCAACAGCAAATGGGTCTCGTTCTGAGATCGCTACTTCTTCATTTGCTGGACGGTAAGGGATTCCCAGTTCTTCAGATTTATAGGGAATCCTTGACTCAGCTATTGTAGAGGTGAGATGGACATCTGGCGAAAAGCGTACCTGTGCTAATTTGTGTATCTCCCCTGCTTCTGTGCAAGGAGGGGAGATTAATTGTACGATTTCCTCTCTGCAAGAGAAGTTGAGTATATCAAACAGCTCGTTGTCCACCTCTGAAAGATATGCACCATTCAGGCATTGGAGGCGTCCCGATTGCACAACATAAAATAGGCTCTTTTTCTGTCCTTTAGATTTGCTCTTATTACGTTCATAGTAATCACGAAGAACTATGTCTTGTCGAACGAGCATAGCACGTAGATCGATGGGTGTCGGGAATGGAACGAAATTCCTCAGAGATACACGATAGAAATAGTCATCGTATGCCCACGGGCCTGGTTCGGGAGGACGTTCTTTTGTTTTGAAGCCGTTTGCTTCAGCAACAGAATAACCAACAAATGCTGTCCCTTTGTCTTGCCTGAGATGGAGAACTATATCGCCAGTCTGAACTTTTAGCAAATTTTCCCAAAAAGGCCACTTTCCGCCCATACTACCATCATTATTTAACTTATGTGTTGGGGACCACAACGAGCGTGTAAATCCCCAACTCCCGCCACCATGTGTAACATCGCGTGACATCTCTAACCAGAACATAAGCCAAACTCCTTATAGGCTCTATGAAACTAGAGGATATAGTTTCATACTCTTTTTGGCACGGCCAAATTTGGTAGTAATAGCATTACCTAAAATTAATATTGTC
>WNGK01007129.1_pt1 | contig 11740 bp, 10 predicted proteins | sample 5400601 | NCBI WGS metagenome assembly WNGK01 (sample SAMN13153376, study PRJNA577476) | soil metagenome | isolation source: 60 cm soil or saprolite under Garry oak tree replicate 1 | place: USA:California | collected 2016-06-15
TGATCGACAGCACGCCCGGATAGGCCGCTTCGATCTGTTCCGGTTCCGCGCCCATGCAGCCGGTGACGATGACCTTGCCGTTCTCGGCCATGGCTTCGCCGATGGCGCCGAGCGATTCCTGCTTGGCGCTGTCGAGAAAGCCGCAGGTGTTGACGATGACGATGTCGGCACCATCGTGCTTGCGCGCGAGCTCATAGCCCTCCGCGCGCAGCCGCGTGATGATGCGCTCGGAATCCACCAGCGCCTTGGGGCATCCCAGCGAAACAAAGCTGACTTTGGGCGCGGCGGCCTGTTGCATGTTTTGATGTGCCTGATTGATGGGCAGGAGCTAGTCCTAATTGCTCATAATTACAAGGCTTTGAGCGAGCTTCTGGCGTGCTATGAAGATTTGGCCGGAATGCGAGTGATTGATGGGCGAGTCGTCTCCTAAAATCGTCATTGTCGACGAAAGCCCGATCCGCGCCGCGATCCTTGAGGAGGGACTGCGGGAAGCGGGCTTTACCGGCGTCGTCCACATCAGCGAAATGCAGAGTTTGCTGGCCCGGATCTATGCGCTCGATCCCGACGTCATCCTGATCGATCTGGAAAATCCGAGCCGCGACGTCCTGGAACAGATGTTCCAGGTCAGCCGCGCCGTGCGCCGGCCGATCGCGATGTTCGTCGATCAGAGCGACGCGGCGTCGATACAGGCCTCCGTCGATGCCGGCGTCTCCGCCTATATCGTCGACGGATTGAAGAAGGAACGCATCAAGCCGATCCTCGACCTCTGCATTTCGCGCTTCAACGCCTTCGCGAAGCTGCAGGATGAGCTCGACCGCACCAAATCGGCGCTTGAAGACCGCAAGGTGATCGATCGCGCCAAGGGCATCCTGATGAAGCTGAAGGGCCTGACCGAAGAAGAGGCCTACATATTGCTGCGCTCGACCGCGATGCGCGAAAAAAAGAAAATCGGCGAGATCGCGCAATCGATCCTGACCGCGTCGGAGATCCTGAAATGACGATACCGCTTCGCATTGGCTTCATTCCGCTGTGTGATGCCGCGGCGCTGATCGTCGCCGTCGACAAGGGATTTGCCGCCGCGGAAGGGCTCGATGTCACCCTGGTGCGGGAAGTGTCGTGGTCGAATGTCCGCGACAAGCTCAATATCGGCCTGTTCGACGCCGCGCACCTGCTGGCACCGGTCGCGATCGCATCGAGCCTCGGTCTCGGACATGTCAAGGTGCCGATTGCAGCACCGTTCAATCTAGGCCTCAATGGCAACGCGATTACGGTCTCGCCGGCGCTGCATGCGGCGATCATGGCCGAGATATCAGGCGATCCGGTCGACCCGATGGCGACGGCGCTGGCGCTCGCACGCGTCGTCGCAAAACGGCGCAAGAGCGGCGCCGAACCGCTGACTTTCGGCATGACCTTTCCGTTCTCGACCCACAATTATCAGCTGCGGTTCTGGATGGCCGCCGGCGGCGTCGATCCCGACGAGGACGTCCGTCTCGTGGTGCTGCCGCCGCCATACATGGTGGACAGTCTTGCCAGCAGTCACGTCGACGCATTCTGCGTCGGCGCGCCCTGGAATTCGGTCGCGGTCGACCTCGGCGTCGGTCATATCCTGCATTTCGTCGCCGACATTCTGGTCCGTGCGGTGGAAAAAGTGCTGGCCGTCAGACAGGACTGGTCGGAGAAAAATCCGGACGTGCTGGCTGCGCTGGTCCGGGCCGCAGTTCGCGCCGCCGAGTTCATCGAGCAGCCGCAAAATCGCGCCGAGGCGGCGCGCATCCTGGCGCAGCCGGAGCGGATCGGCGTCGATCCAGAGGTTGTGCAGCGAACGCTCGACGGCCGTCTCAAGATTTCGCCTGATGGAACCATCCGGGAAAGCAGTCGCTATTTGCTGGTGGGGCGAGAGGGCGCGGCGCGGCCCGATCCCGTGCAAGCCGCATGGCTCTACGCGCAGATGGTGCGTTGGGGGCAGGCCTCGATCAGTCCAGAGGCGCTCAGGACGGCGCAAGCGGTGTTCAGGCCGGATCTTTACGATGCGGCGCTTGGACGCGAAGGGAAGCTCACCGATGCACCCGGCGCGATCGGCGCTTTTGCGGGTCCACCATTCGACGCCAACGATATCGCCGGGCATCTGGCGGCGTTCAGGATTGGCCGGCAGTCTTTGTGAGCCGGAATCGAGCGTCGGATTAAAAATTAGGCATCCTGATTCGAAGTTCAATTATTAGGCTGATGCTCCCTTTGAGGGCATCAGCACCTGCGATATCGTTGCAATGCAGTATGATTAAGCCATTGAATATAAATGTTATTTTTAAAATGCTGCAGTGGCACACAATTTGAATAAGGAAGAGCAAGCCAGCCGCCGTAGATGCCCGCTGGCCGTCATCCAAGATGGATTTCCGCAGCAACGAGGCTGATCGGATCGCTCGCAGCGCCGGGTGATCGCGCCCTTTTTTCCCTCGTTGTGACCACGCCGATGCGTGGCAGCCGGAGTTTCGAGATGGATTACGCAAAACCCACTGATGTCGTTGCCTCGATGGTCGACGCCAGCTTCAAGAAGCTGGCCTTGGACCCCAAGGATCTCCTGATCCGCGGCGCGCTTTCCGGCGCTCTGCTCGGTGCCGCAACCGCGCTTGCCTTTACCGGCGCGGTGACCACGGGCCAGCCGCTGGTTGGGGCGCTCATCTTTCCCGTCAGTCTGGTCATGATCGTGCTGCTCGGCCTCGAGCTCGTCACAGGGAGCTTTGCACTGGTGCCGCTGGCGCGTTTTGAGGGCAAGGCAAGCTGGAGCGCCGTCTTCGCGAACTGGTCTTGGGTGTTTCTCGCCAACCTGCTCGGCAGCATCGCCTTCGGCGCCCTGATCGCGATCTCGCTTACCAATATGGGCAAGACCGACGTGGCCGGTGTCGCGGCGCGCATCGTTGCCGTCGCCGAAGCAAAGACGGTCGGCAACGCCGCGCTCGGCACAGCGGGCATGGTCAGCGTTTTCGTTAAAGGCGTCCTTTGCAACTGGCTGGTGTGTCTCGGCGTGGTCATGGCGATGACGTCGACCTCAACCGTCGGAAAGATCGTCGCGACCTGGCTGCCTATCTTCTTGTTCTTCGCGCTCGGCTTTGAACACGCCGTGGTCAATATGTTCATCATCCCGACCGGCATGCTGCTCGGCGCCAAGGTCAGCGTTTATGACTGGTGGGTATGGAATCAGATTCCCGTCACGCTCGGCAACCTCGTCGGCGGCTTCGTGTTCACCGGGCTCGCGCTCTACGCGACCTTCAAACCGGCAAAACAACTGGCAACGGCATCCGCTTCGCTGGCGCCCCAGATCCCCGCAGAATAACGGCAGCGTCGCGCATCATGAAACTTGAAACAACGACAGCCGATTTCAGCGACGAGCAGAAGCGCTACCTCGAAGGCTTCATGTCAGGCCTCCAGGTTGGCCGCGTGGGTCGCGGCCTCGGCAACGGCGCCGGGCCGGCTGAAAAGGTCGATCCTGAGCCGATTGGTCCCGATGCCGCGCATATCAAGGCGCAGGACAAAATTACTGCGTCCGGCAAAAAACTGGCGGACCAGGAAAAATTCAAGCGCGAACAGCATCCCTTCGATGCCTATGAGCGCCTGAAAAAGCAGGCCGCGAACAACACCCCGCCGCCGCCGCCGGACAATTTCCGGTGGCGCTACTACGGCCTATTCTATGTGGCGCCGGCGCAGAACTCGTTCATGTGCCGGTTGCGCATTCCGAACGGCATTCTCAGGCATTACCAGTTCGCGGGCGTCGCCGATCTCGCCGAGAGATATGGCGGCGGCTACGCGCACGTCACCACCCGCGCCAACATCCAGATCAGGGAAATCCTGCCCAAGGACTCGGTTGCGATGGTCGAGGGCATCCAGGACCTCGGCCTTTGCTCGCGCGGCTCCGGCGCCGACAACATCCGCAACGTCACGGGCACCCCGACCGCCGGCATCGATCCGCAGGAGTTGCTCGACACCCGCGAATACGCCCGTGAGTGGCACTACCACATTCTCAACGACCGCTCGCTGACGGGATTGCCGCGCAAATTCAACGTGGCGTTCGATGGCGCCGGCAAGATCGCGGTGCTCGAGGACACCAACGACATCGCCTTCGCGGCGGTAGAGGTGAAGGACGGGTTTGGTGTCGAGCCCGGAATCTGGTTTCGCCTAGGCGTAGGCGGCATCACCGGCCACAAGGATTTCGCCAAGGAAACCGGGATCATCGTCAGGCCGGCGGACGCGACCAAGGTAGCCGACGCCATTGTCCGCGTGTTCATCGAAACCGGCGATCGCACCAACCGGTTGAAGGCGCGCCTCAAATACGTGCTCGACGGCATGGGGGTGGAAAAGTTCCTGGTCGCGGTCGAAGACGAGCTTGGCCGCAAACTGGTACGCGCTCCAACGGCTGCGATTGCGGCCCGTCCGCAGTTTGACCGGATGGCCCATATCGGCGTGCACAAGCAGAAGCAGGCGGGTTTGAACTGGATTGGTGTCGTACTGCCGGTGGGCAAGATAACCTGCGAGCAGATGCGCGGCCTGGCAAAAATCGCCCACGATCTCGGTGATGGCGAGATTAGGCTGACGGTCTGGCAGAACCTGCTGATCTCGGGCGTGCACGACGATAATCTCGCGCTGGCGACCACGGCGATCGAAAAACTTGGTCTGGCGATCAAGGCGTCCAACGTCCGCGCCGGACTAGTGGCCTGTACCGGCAATGCCGGCTGCAAGTTTGCCGCGTCGGACACCAAGCGTCACGCCGGCGCGATCGGCGATTGGTGCGATGAGCGCGTGCAGATCAACACCCCGCTCAACATCCATCTGACCGGCTGCCATCATTCCTGCGCGCAGCATTATATCAGCGACATTGGCTTGCTGGCTGCCAAGGTGCCCGGCGCGAGCGACGACGACACCGTGGAAGGCTATCACCTCTATGCCGGCGGCGGCTTCGGACCCGATGCCGATATCGGGCAGGAAGTCTATCGCGACGTCAAAGCCGAGGACGCTCCGAAAATCATCGAGCGGCTGCTCAAAGCCTATCTCGCCCACCGCGCCTCGCCTGACGAGACGTTCCTCACTTTCTCACGCCGTCATGACGGCGAGGCCCTGCGCAGGCTGGCAGACGCGGAAATATCACCATGAACCAGATGACCACGCCCCCGCGGCTCGAAATCATTCCGGACAACGCACCGTTCTCGGAAGGACAGCGCTTGTGGCTGAACGGCTTCCTGGTGGGGATGCTGGGGCTCGACGGCACGACACCGCTGTCGCCAGAACAAAACAGCTCGGTGCTTGGGCCGAGCGGCGATGGCGACGACGGCCAAGCTCCCTGGCACGACCAAACCCTGCCGATTGCCGAGCGCATGAAGCTCGCGGAAGGCCGCCCGTTGCGCCGGCGCATGATGGCGGCGATGGCGCAGCAGGATTGCGGCCAGTGCGGCTACAACTGCAACGACTATTCGGACGCGATCGCGAGCAGGGCGGAGCCGCGGCTCAATCTGTGCGTTCCCGGCGGCAAGGAAACCGCCCGGATGCTCAAGGCGCTGAATGAGGAGCTCGAGAAGGCCCCGGCAGCCCCTGCGGCCGTGTCAGTGATGCCGGCCATACCCGCGGCGCCGATCACGGCGGAGCCAGGGCGCTCGCGCGACAATCCGGTCGCCGCGACATTCGGGTCCCGCCGCCTCTTGAACAAGTCCGGATCGGAAAAGGAAACCTGGCACATCGATTTCGACCTCTCCGGCTGCGGCCTCGACTATGTCGTCGGCGATTCCTTCGGCATTTTTGCCCGCAACGAATTGGGGCTGGTGGACCAGATCATCGCCATGCTCGGCGCGTCGCATACCACCGGAGTCAGGGGCAAGACCCTGCGCGAGGTATTGGCCGACGATATTTCGCTGGCGCCTGCACCGGATTCCCTGTTCGAACTGCTCTCGTTCATCACAGGCGGCGCGCAGCGCGAGAAAGCGCGCGCCTTGGCGCAAGGCGAGGACCCCGACGGCGACGCGGCGACGCTGGACGTGATGGCGGCCTTGCAAAAATTCTCTGGCGTTCGTCCGCATCCCGAGGCCTTCGTCGAAGCGCTGGAGCCACTGCAGCCACGGCTCTATTCGATCTCCTCGTCGCATAATGCGACGCCCGGCAAGCTGTCGCTGACGGTAGATTGCGTCCGCTATGTCGTCGGCAAGCGCAAGCGCCTGGGACTGGCTTCGACCTTCCTCGCCGAGCGCATCAAGCCGGGCGACCAGGTGAAGGTCTATGTGCAGAAGGCCCACGGCTTCGCGCTGCCTCAGGATCCCGGAACGCCGATCATTATGATCGGGCCGGGCACCGGGATCGCGCCGTTCCGCGCGTTCCTGCTCGACCGCAGGGCCACCGGCGCACCCGGCAAGAACTGGCTGTTCTTCGGTCATCAGCGCAGCGCGTGCGATTTCTTCTATTCCGATGAGCTCAACGCCATGAAAACCTCGGGCCTGTTGACCCGGATGTCGCTGGCGTGGTCGCGCGACGGCGAGAAGAAATTCTATGTGCAGGATCGAATGCGCGAGGTCGGCCGTGAACTGTGGACCTGGCTCGCCGAGGGCGCGCACCTCTATATCTGTGGCGATGCCAAGCGGATGGCAAAGGATGTCGAGCGCGCGCTGGTCGATATCGTCGCCCAATTCGGCGCGCGCACGACCGATGAGGCGGTCAGCTTTGTCGGGGAACTCAAAAAGAACCGCCGGTTCCAGCAGGACGTTTATTGAGACCGTTCCAATCAACCTCAAATGTGAGCGAATAAAATTCTTGCCCGAATCCCCGGCAGAGAATTTTCAGCTGCTATCGGACTCAGGCAGAGCATTTGTATCGCTATTTTCCCGGTCACCTTGAATCCAAACGCGAACAGTATTCCATTACTGGCAATGGGGCGTTGGAGATCGACCATGCGCGAACTATCGGCGGAAGCCCGCCTCCACCTGTATGCGCGCGCCCTGTCCCGGCGAACCGGAACGGGATTTCATGCGGCTGCGCTGTACGGTGCATTTGCGCTGATCGCCGCCGTCATTTTCGGCACGCTCTCGGTTCACCCGTTCTGACCATCGCGCGAAAGTAAAGCCCTGAGCGGAGGCACCTGCGGCTACAAGTCGTTGACATTGAGCACGACGAGCGCGCCTCACTTGATCAGGCCCGCCAGCCTCGGCAGCGTCAGGGTGATCTCCGGAATGCAGATAATCAGCAGTAGCCCGGCAAACAGCGCCAGCATGTACGGCACATAGGTTCGGAAGTGCTGTCCGGCGCTCAGCTTTGCGAAGCGCAGCGCCATTAATAGCCCGACACCCATCGGCGGCAGGAACAGACCGATGCCGACGGCCGCGGTCTGCACGATGTTGAAGTGGATCGGGTCGATCCCCATCGCGTCAGCGATCGGAAACACCACGGGGATCAGCACGACGGCGGCGGGCAGGCCCTCCAGCAACATGCCGAACAGGCAACTCATGACAGCGGTTCCGATGAGAAACAGCCACGGGTGCATTTTGAGCGGCCCAAGAGCCTGGCCGAGCAACTGCGGCACCCCGCTCACGCCCATCAGGTATTGATAGACCGAGGCCACCGCGAGCAGGAACACCACCGCCGCGGTGAGGATCGCGCTGTCGTAGGCGATCTTGCCCATCTCGCGCCAGGAGACATTGCGGTAGTAAAGCCTGGCGGCGAGGAAGGCATAACCTGCGACCACCGCACCTGCCTCGGTCGCGGTGATGATGCCCAGGATGAAGCCGGCGAGGATCACGAACGGTACCACCATTGGCACGGCGGCGTGCACCGCCGCGTGGCCCAGGCGCTTGAGGCTCGGCCTGGAATCGACCGGCCAGTCGTTCTGGCGCGCACGAATGTAAACCACTGCCATCAGGCACAGCATGATGACAACGGCCGGAATGAAGCCGGCGACGAACAGTGCCACCGCCGAGGTGTTGGTGACCTGCGCGATCACGATCATGAAGATCGCCGGAGGCACCAGCATGCCCATCGCAGTGCCGGCGGCGATCAGCGAGGCTGAATCGCGGCGGTCGTAGCCGGCCCTGGTGAGCGGCGGCATCAGCGCGGAGCCGAGCGCGGAGACCTCAGCCATTTTCGATCCGCAAATATCGGAGAAAAAATACGCCACCACGATCACCGACATGCCGAGCCCGCCCTTTACCCAGCCGATCAGGGCGCGCGCCAGCTCGACGAGCGCGTGGCTCATGCCGCAGCGCTCCATCAGATTGCCGGCAAAGACGAAGGCAGGGATGGCGAGCAGCACCCAGCTCTGCGAGCCGGACACCAGCGCCGAGGAAAGCTGTTGCATCGGGTAGCCGCCGATCCATAGTCCGGCGATTCCGGCGACGCCGAGCGCGAACACGATCGGCATCGAGAGCAGGACGAGCGCAGCGAAGACGATGGCGACAGTCGCAAGCAGCATGAATGGTTCGCCTCAGTACGGGGGCTCGCCGCGCGGCAGCGGGGAGATCATCATCGCGAAGCCGCAGACGGCGATCAGGATGCCGCCAACCACCGAAGACGCGTAGAGCCAGGCGAGATTGATTTCGAGCCCGGGCGTCGTCAGCGTACGGTTGAGCAGGCAGAGCTTGAAGCCGTACCACGCAGCGAGCAGGCCGACGCCTGTGATCAGTGCGTGATTGAAACGGTGGATCCAGAGCTGCGCGGTCTCCGGCAGGCGATGCACGAACACCGTGAGCGTGAAATGCGTGCGTGACTGGATGCCGATCGCGGCGCCGATCAGGGTCAGCCACGCCAGCGAAAGCTCGCCCACTTCCTCGACCCAGGTGAACGGCACAGGATCGACATCAAGCCAGTCGGTGATGGCGCCGACGAAATAGCGCAGGATCACGCCGACCAAGAGGTTGACGATGGCAAGGATGATCAGCGCCGTGACCGTCAATTTTGGGACGGCTGAGAGAATACGCAGCATGCGTTATGGAATCCCGGCGACTGATGGGGCGGGCGCGGGGCCGAAGACCTGGAAGCCGAAGATCTGGCTTTGGCCCCGCTGCTAAGTTTAGACCTTGAAGCCTTCGATCTCGTCCCACAATGCGCCGTACTGGGCCTTGTAGGCCGGCCATATCTTCTGCTGCGCCACTTTGCGGAATTCGTCCACTTTGGCTTCCACCACGATCATGCCGAGCGGCTCCAGCTCCGACTTGGCTTTTGCGAAATTGTCCACCGACTCGGTGGCCTCGCGGATCTTCTCCTGCGCGGCGCGCGACAGATCCATGATCAGCTTCTTGTGCTCGGCCGACAGCCCGTTCCAGATATCGAGATTCATCACCGCGTTGGTCGGGCCGTAATTGTGATAGGTAAGCGAGGAATATTTGGACACCTCATAGATCTTCAGCGCCTTCATGTTGACGATCGGCAGATCGCCGCCGTCGATCACGCCCTGCTTGGCGGCGGTGATGACCTCGCCGAACGCCATCGGCACGGCGCTGCCGCCGAGCCCGTTGATGGTGTCGCCGAACACCCTGGCCTGCTGCACGCGGATTTTCATTCCGCGCAGGTCTTTCGGTTCGACGATCGGCTTCTTCGCGGTCCAGAAATGGCGGAAGCCGTAATCGAAATAGCACAGCACCTTGAGCTTGTAGTTGTCCTCGATCTGTTTGCTGATCTTGTCGCCAATCCGCCCGTTGAGCATGGCGTAGGCCGAGGCATAATCCTTCACCAGATACGGCACGAGCAGCGCGCCCATTTCCGGAAATACGGTTGCGGCGGCGCCCGCCGGGCTGCCCATCGCGACGCTGCCGGACTTGACCGCGTTCATAACCTCCAGCTCTTGCGGGATCAGGGTCTTGCCGAAGAACTGCACGTCAAGCGCGCCTTTCGACTGCGCGGTGGCCTCTTTCGCCATCCAGTCGAACGCGACCGCGGCCGATTCCGGGATCGCGTTGATGTGCGCGAATACCAATTTTTTCGGCTGGGTTTGCGCGAACGCCGGTGCGCGGCCGGTGGCGAGAATGCCGGCCATGCCGGCGCCCGCGAGCAACAGCGTGCGGCGATTGAACGAGAAGCGGCTGGTGGGAGCAGGCATCGGCTATCCTCCAAAGCTGGCTTTTTTTGTTTGCGGTCTGACGGCCGGGCAAGGGAAGACCGGCCAGCCAGTCCGGCGACAAGCTTATAGCATAGCGGGCGTGTTGCCAGCGGGTATCAAGCGTCAGCTCCTGATCGCTAATTCACCTGGAACGGCGCCACTTCGATCTTTGCGTCTTTCAATGCCTGCCGCACGCCCCGTGCGATATCGACCGCGCCAGGGGTATCGCCGTGAATGCACACGGTATCGGTGCGCATTTTTATCACTTTGCCGGTGACCGACACGACCGCGCCATCCTGCACCATCCGCACCACGCGTTGCGCGATCTGTTTTGCATCGTGCAGCACCGCACCGGGTTTGCGGCGCGACACCAGCGAGCCGTCGTCCTCATAGGCGCGGTCGGCGAACACCTCGTGCACCATCGGCAGGTTGGCGGCTTCGCCCGCCTGCACTAGGCGCGAATTCGCGAGCACCACGAAAATCAGATTGGGATCGACTGCCTTGATCGCTGAAGCGATGGCCTTTGCGGTCGTATCATCCTCGCAGGCGACGTTCGACAACGCGCCATGCGCCTTGACGTGAGTGACCTTGTGACCGGCCGCGGTCGCGATCGCCTGCAGCGCGCCGATCTGGTAGGCGACCAGGTTTTCGATCTCGGATGCCTTCATGCCCGGAAAAGGCCGGCGGCCAAAGCCGTGCAGGTCGCGGTAACCAGGATGCGCGCCGATACTGACGCCGCGCGCTTTTGCAAGCTCCACGGTCCGGCGCATGATATCGGCATCGCCGGCGTGGAAGCCGCAGGCGATGTTGACCGAGGTGGCAAGCTCGATCATGGCAGCGTCATTGCCCATCTGCCATGCGCCAAATCCTTCGCCGAGATCGCAATTGAGATCGATTGTGGTCATGTCCATGTCCCCTTGCGCGAGTGGATCTCTGGGTTAGTCTTGCGCCAGTGCATCTGCCGATGGAATTTGCCATGTTCCAGCGTCGACGGCGCTGACGGCGGTCCCGGCGACATTAGCATCTTGCAGCGCCTCGATGTTGAGATCGAAAGTCTCGATTGGCTTGACGCGATCGGGCAGGCTGCGCAGCAATTGTGCAAATTTGCGGGCCTCGCTTTGCGCCTCAGCCATGCTGACCGCCTTGAAGCGGAAACCACGGCCGGCGGGTATCTGCGCGAACCGCCCGAGATCGGCCGAAATCACCGTCGCAATCTTGGGATAGCCGCCGCTGGTGCCTCGGTCCGGCATCAGCACGATCGGCGCGCCATTGCCGGGCACCTGGATGCTGCCATCGACGGTGCCGTCAGAGACGATGTTGTGACCGTGCAGGTGTTTTATGAGCGGGCCTTCAAGCCGGTAGCCCATGCGATCGCTGGTCGCCGATATCTTCCACTCGCTGTCCAGAAACAGATTTGTGGCGTCTTCCCCGAATTCGTCGTCCTGCGGGCCCATCACGACGCGGATCGGCCCCTCCACGAGGGGAGGAAGATCGATCCGGCGCTCGGCCGCGCCGCTCGCGGCCGCCGTCTGCAGTTCGTCGCCCGCCTGCAGCGGGCGCGGATACGGACTGCCGAGGCCCGCGCGTGCATTCACCGCCAAGCTGCCGAACATCGGCTCGCCCGCAATGCCGCCCTCGATGGCCAGATAGCTGAAAGCACCGCCGCGCGCAAAGCCCAGCGTCAAC
>WNGK01007132.1_pt1 | contig 11737 bp, 11 predicted proteins | sample 5400601 | NCBI WGS metagenome assembly WNGK01 (sample SAMN13153376, study PRJNA577476) | soil metagenome | isolation source: 60 cm soil or saprolite under Garry oak tree replicate 1 | place: USA:California | collected 2016-06-15
GCGGCGTTGCGCGCGATCATCGGGCGCGCGCCGAAGGAGCTCAAGCGCTTCGGCGGTAGGTTCGAGCCGCAACTGCCGACGCCCAGCACGCTCGACGCCTGGATCGACGCGGCGATACGCGACAATCCCCAAGTGCGCATCGCTCAGGCCAACTACGACATCGCGGTGCTCGAAGTCGACAGGCAGCGCGCCGGCCACTACCCGACGATCGACCTGGTGGCGAGCTTCAATCAAGGCTACTCCGGGGCCACGCCATCGGTGGGCTCGAGCGTCGCCAACACCCCCAACGATACGCATAGCGGGCTGATCGGCCTCCAGCTCAACGTGCCTCTCTACCTGGGCGGCTCGATCGAGTCGAGGGTGAGGCAAGCCGTGGCCAACCAGGAGAGAGCGCGGCAGGATCTGGAGGCCGCGCGGCGCAACGCCCAGCTCGCCGCGCAGAATTCGTTCAGCGGCGTGACCAGCGGGGTCGCGCAGGTCAATGCGTTCGACCAGGCCGTGAAATCAGCGCAGGTCTCCTATGACTCGACCAAGCTCGGGCTGGAAGTCGGCGTGCGTACCAATCTCGACGTACTCAATCAGCAGCAGCAGGTCTTCCAGACGCGGTTCAACCTGGCGCAGTCCTACTACAACTTCGTCATCAACGAGCTCAGGCTCAAGCAGGCCGTCGGCACTCTATCCGAAGCCGACGTCGAAGAGCTCAACCGGGCACTCGGCGGCTGAGCGTCCGCCGCACGGTGGCGCGCGCGCCAAGCTGCGGCGCGAGCCAATCCCAGAGGCGATCGGCGGCTCCGCGGTGCAGCGCATGAAATGCGCGTGCCGCCAGGCCCATCGCCTGTCGTCTTCCCGGATCCGCGAGAAGCGAAGCGAGCGCCGCGACCAGCGCATCCGCGTCGGCGACGCGCAGTGCCGCGCCTGAGTCGATCGCGCCCGCGGTCGCTTCCTCGAAGTTGAACGTGTGCGGCCCGACGAGGACCGGTGTGCCAACCGCCAGCGATTCGATCAGGTTCTGACCGCCGAGTGGCAGCAGGCTCCCGCCGACGAATGCGATGTCGGCCGCTGCGTAGTAACCCTGCATCTCCCCCATCGAGTCGCCGAGGACCACGCCGATGTCAGCCGGAACCGGCGCACCTCCCTCGCTGCGCCGGACGAAAGGCACGCCGCGCGCGGACAAGAGCTCGGCGACGCTCGCGAAGCGCTGTGGATGCCGTGGCACGAGCAACAGCAAGGGATTGCCGGGCAGCGCTCGCCGCGCCAGCGCTTCGAGCAACAGCGCCTCTTCGCCGTCGCGAGTGCTCGCGGCGAGCCAGATTGGGCGCGTTTGACCGAAGCGAGCGCGAAAGCCGGCTCCCAGCTCCAGAGCGGCGGGTGGGATCGTGACGTCGAACTTGAGGTTGCCCGTGATGATCGCCTCGGGTGCTCCGAGCTCCGCGAGTCGCGCTGCGTCTGCCGCCGATTGTGCGGCGACGCCGGCGAGGCGACCCAGCATCGGGCGGATCAGCGCCTCGAAGCGCTGGTAACGACGCGCGGAGCGCTCGGAGAGCCGACCATTGACGAGGAACAGCGGCATGCCCGCCGCATGCGCGGCTGCGACCAGATTGGGCCACAACTCGGTTTCGAGAATGAATCCGGCGGCCGGTCGGAAATGCGCGTAGAACGCATGCACTGCAAATGGCACGTCGTAGGGCAACCATGCCTGGACGACACGATCCCCGAACAAAGTCTGCCCCGTTTCACGGCCCGCCGCGGTCATGTGAGTGAGCAGGAGCGTGGCGCCCGGATACGCCATGGCGAGCCGCTGCACGAGCGGTGTCGCGGCGCGCGTCTCGCCGACCGAGACCGCATGGATCCAGTACACAGGACTCGTCACATTGCCGCGGTAGCGACCGAAACGTTCGCTGATCTGCCGGCGGTAACCAGGCTCCTTGCGTCCGCGCCACCACAAGCGTAGCGGCAGCAGCGGCAGCGCTGCCGAGCCCAGCGTCGTATAGAGGGCGCGCGCGGCTTCCATTAGCTGGATGGCACGGCGCGCACTAGCGGCCCGAGAGCGGCGATGACCTCTGCCGAAGTGGGCACATTGCCCGTCCCGCCGAGGTCTCGCGCCAGCGTTGTCGCTCGCGCCACGCCGGCGAGCTGCGGATCGGTCACGGTAAAGATCGCGACCGTGGGTGTTCCGAGCGCCGCGGCGAGATGCGTGAGCCCGGTGTCGACGCCGACGACCCATACCGCGCGCGCCAGCAGCGATGCAAGCTCGGGCAAGCTCCGCCGCGGCGGAATGACGCTGCCACTCACACCCTTCGCGATTCGTTCGCTGCGCGCCTGCTCCTCGGCGCTGCCCCATGGGAGCACGACCGTGAAGCCGGCGTTCACCGAGCGTTCGAGGAGCGCTTTCCAGTCGGCTTCGGGCCAGAGCTTGTCGTCGCGGCTCGTCGCGTGCACGAAAACGGCGTATGGCGAGTCGGGAGCGCCGTCCTGCGGCGGCGCCTCGAGGCCGAACCGCGGTGCGCCCGACGGCTCGTAGCCGAACGCCTCACCGGCGAGGCGGCGACAGCGGTCGATCAGATGCCGCGCGGGATCGATCCGGTGGCGATGCGCGTAGAGCAACGTCACGATCGGCTCACGCACGCTCCTTCGATCGGGGCCGTGCACAGGCCCCCGCGCGAGCCACGCGATCAGCGCCCCCTTGAGTTGCTCCTGCAAGTCGATTACTGCGTCGTAGCGCTCGTGCGCGAGCTCTCGCCGGAACGCGGCCCACTCCCGCCACGTCGAACGCGCGAGCGCGTCGTGTCGCCAGCGCCGCAAAGCGACGGGGATAACCCGGCGCACACCCCTGTTAAGCCGCACCAGCGCAGCAAACGGCTCTTCGGCCACCCAGTCGATGCTGATCCCCGGACAATGCTCATGCAGATCGTGGACGATCGGCATCGCGTGCACGACGTCGCCCAGCGAAGACGGACGAATGATCAGGGCGCTGGGCACGGAGCGATGCCGCAGATGGCTTGCGAACCGGTTTGCACGTAGAATTGGCGGCTTCTTTTTGCGCGGCGCAGGAGCACGAACAACAGCCGCGCGCTCCCACCGCGAGCGATGTCCGATCCGCTTTCCCGACTCGCCCTTTCGCTCGTCGTCGTCGCACACGATGCCGGCAAGGAGCTTGCTGACTGCCTTGCGTCCGCTGCGTTCGCCTCCGAGGCGATCGTTGTCGATTCCGGCAGCCGGGATGATACCGTAGAAATCGCCCGCCGCTTCGGGGCACGTGTGATCACGCAGACCTGGCTCGGATACGGTCCGCAGAAGAATTTCGCGGTGGCACAGGCGGCCCACGACTGGGTGCTCTGCCTCGATGTCGACGAGCGCGTGTCGCCCGAGCTCGAGCGCGCGATTCGAAGCGCGATGCGCGAGCCGCGGCGCCAGGCGTACGCGATGGCGCGCCGCAACCGGTTTCTCGGGCGCTGGCTCGCCCACGGCGAAGGCTATCCAGACTGGAACGTGCGCCTGTTCGACCGCCGCCACGCAAGATGGAGCGAGGACGTCGTCCACGAGCACGTGGTTGCCGACGGTCCGGTCGGCCGTCTCGACGGCGACCTGCTGCATGCCTCCGCGGAATCGCTCGATCGGTATCTCGCCAAGCAGAATCGCTACACGACATTGCAGGCGGAGGCGATGCACGCGCGCGGCGAACGCTTCTCCGCGGTGCGGCTGGTGCTCTCTCCGCTCGTGCGCTTCGTGCGCTTCTATGTGTTGCGCGCGGGATTTCTCGATGGCAGCGCAGGCCTGGTCCACATCGCGATCGGCGCGTTCGCGAGCTTCTGCAAGTACGCGAAGCTGCGCGCGCTCGAGCAGATGGAACGCGCACGGTGAAGGTCCTTGTTACCGGAGCTGCCGGGTTTATCGGCATGCATCTCGCCCTGCGCCTGAAGCGCGACGGCGTGGGCGTCATCGGCGCCGACAACTTCGACCCCTACTACGACGTCGCCCTCAAACGCGCCCGGGCCCAGGAGCTCGCCCGAGCGGGTGTTCCCTGCGAAACGCTCGATCTCGCGGACACGGCCGCGAGCGCGGCGCTGCTGCGCGACGGAGGCTTCACGCATGTCGCGCACCTCGCCGCACAGCCGGGCGTGCGCTATTCGCTGATCAATCCCGCCGCGTATCTGCGCAACAACGTCGACGCGTTCGGCGCCGTGCTCGAAGGCTGCCGTCACGCCGGTATCGCGCACCTTGTCTACGCTTCGAGCTCGAGCGTGTACGGCGCAAACCACACGCTGCCGTTCTCGGAGGATCAGAACGTCGACCATCCGGTAAGCCTGTATGCCGCGACCAAGAAGGCGGACGAGCTGATGGCGCACAGCTACAGCCATCTTTACGCATTGCCGACGACAGGCTTGAGGTTCTTCACCGTCTACGGGCCGTGGGGGAGGCCGGACATGGCGCCGATGATCTTCGCCAGGGCGATCCTCGGTGGCGAGCCGATCAAGGTATTCAATCACGGCGACATGCAGCGCGACTTTACCTATATCGACGACATCGTCGAAGGTGTGGTGCGCGTGCTTTCCCGTCCGCCGCAGCCCTCGACGACAACCGGCGCACCCTACGCGATCTACAATATCGGCAACCATCGCGCCGTGGGCCTCGAGGCGTTCATCGCCGAGCTCGAGCGGTTGCTCGGGCGCACGGCCGTCAAGCAATATCTGCCGCTGCAGCCCGGCGACGTGACGGCGACTTACGCCTCGATCGACCGTCTGGCCGCGGCGACGGGCTTCGCCCCGACCACCTCGATCGCGGAAGGACTCGCGCGATTCGTCGCCTGGTATCGCGACTACTACGGTTGAACGCGACGCTCCCGAGCCGGTTAACACCGTATGAATCATTGGCCGGCGGCGACCCTAATCGTGCACATGATAAAATGCGCGCCCTTGAACTTTTGCTAGCGAACGATGATTCTGGTGACCGGCGGCGCCGGCTTTATCGGCGCTAATTTCATTCTCGACTGGTGCGCGGACGGCGACGAGCCGATCGTGAACCTCGACAACCTCACCTACGCCGGCAATCTCGGGAACCTCGCTTCGCTCAAGGACGATCGGCGGCACCTGTTCGCGCGCGCCGACATCGGCGATCGGCCGCGGGTCGAGTCGCTCCTGCGAGAGCACCGGCCGCGGGCTGTCCTCAACTTTGCCGCGGAGAGCCACGTCGACCGCTCGATTCACGGTCCGGCCGATTTCATCGCGACCAACCTGGTCGGCACGTTCACGCTGCTCGACGCCGTGCGCGGTTACTGGAGCGCGCTCGACGAGCCCGAGCGCTCGCGCTTTCGCTTTCTGCACGTGTCGACCGACGAGGTCTACGGTTCGCTTAGTCCCGGCGATCCTCCGTTTTCCGAAACCACGGCGTACGCGCCGAACAGCCCGTACGCCGCGTCGAAGGCGGGCTCGGATCATCTGATTCGTGCCTACCATCACACCTACGGATTGCCAACGCTCACCACCAACTGCTCGAACAACTATGGGCCACGGCAATTTCCGGAAAAGTTGATTCCGCTGGTGATCCACAATGCGGTGGCCGGAAAGCCGCTCCCGGTCTACGGCGACGGCCTGCAGATCCGCGACTGGCTCTACGTCGGCGATCACTGCGCAGCAATCCGCGCCGTGCTCGAGCGCGGCCGACCCGGCGAGACCTACAACGTCGGCGGCAGCGCGGAACAAACCAATCTCGAGGTCGTGCGGACGGTATGCCGCACCTTAAGCGAGCTCAAGCCCGGCCGCGATTACGCGGCGCAGATCACGTTCGTCAAAGATCGCGCGGGGCATGATCGCCGTTACGCGATCGATGCGACCAAGATCCGCCGTGAGCTTCGCTGGACCCCGGCCGAGACATTCGAGTCGGGACTCGAGCGTACCGTGCGCTGGTATCTCGACAACGAAGCGTGGCTCGACGCGGTGACCAGCAAGGAATACCAGCGCTGGATCACGCTCAACTACACGGCCGTACCGAGCGCGGCATGAGCGCCGCAGAGTCGCTTCACGGCGCGGGCACCCCCGCATTTGGGGGCAGCGCAGCGGCGGAGTTGGCCAATGAGTTGGCCACTGAGGCCGCGAGCGTGGGGGGCCACCAGTGAGCGCTCGCAAGGGCATCATTCTGGCGGGCGGGTCCGGGACTCGCCTCTATCCGGTGACGCAGGTCGTTTCCAAGCAGCTGCTGCCGGTCTACGACAAGCCGATGATCTACTATCCGCTGTCCACGCTGCTGCTGGCCGGGATCCGCGACATCCTGCTCATCTCGACGCCCGACGACACGCCGCGCTTCGCGCGATTGCTCGGTGACGGTACGCGCTGGGGTATCCGGCTCTCGTACGCCGTGCAGCCCACCCCGGATGGGCTCGCCCAGGCATTCATCATCGCCCGCAATTTCGTTGGTCGAGACGATTCCGCGCTGGTCCTCGGCGACAACATCTTCTACGGACACGAGCTGCAGCCGCTGCTCAAGCGCGCCAGCGCACGCGAATCGGGCGCGACGGTTTTCGCGTATCCGGTGGCCGACCCTGAGCGTTACGGCGTCGCTGAGTTCGACGGCGACAGGCGCGTGCTGAGCCTCGAGGAAAAGCCGAAGCAGCCCAAGTCGCGCTACGCGGTGACCGGACTTTACTTCTACGACAACCAGGTGCTCGACATCGCGGCGTCACTCAGGCCGTCGGAGCGCGGGGAGCTCGAGATCACCGACGTCAACCGGACCTATCTCGACCGGGGCGAGCTCGCGGTCGAGGTGATGGGGCGTGGCATGGCATGGCTCGACACCGGAACGCACGAGACGCTGCTCGAGGCGTCGCAATACATCGAAACGATCGAGCGACGCCAAGGGCTCAAGATCGCGTGCCCCGAGGAGATCGCCTATCGCCAGGGCTACATCGACGCTGCGGCGCTGGAAAAGCTCGGCCAGGCCATGTCGAAGAACGCGTACGGCGCTTACCTGCTGAGCCTGTTGCGCGAGCCGCTGGTCCGGTAGCGCCTCCGCGCCGAATGGCCACCCGACCGTCTCCTGCTCCCGATGGTCTTTCGGTTCGTTTGAAGCCGTGAAAGTCACACCCACCGCCCTGCCGGAAGTGCTCCTGATCTCGCCAAACGTGTTCGGAGACGAGCGCGGGTTTTTCTTCGAGAGCTGGAACCAGCGCGCTTTCGCGGCAGCCGGGCTCGACGCAATCTTCGTGCAGGATAATCACTCGCGCTCGGTGCGCAGTGTCCTGCGCGGGTTGCACTATCAAATCGAGCACGCGCAGGGCAAGCTTGTTCGCGTGTGTGCCGGCGAGGTCCTGGACGTGGCCGTCGACATACGCAGGAGCTCGCCCAACTTCGGCCGATCCATGAGCGTCACGCTCTCGGCGCAGAACCGGCAGATGTTGTGGATCCCGCCGGGATTCGCCCATGGCTTTCTGGTGTTGTCCGACGCGGCCGAGTTCCTCTACAAGACGACCGATTACTGGTACGCCGAGCACGAGCGCACGCTGTTGTGGAACGATCCCGCGCTCGGGATCGACTGGCCGCTCGAGGGGCCGCCGGTGCTGGCGGCGAAGGACGCGGCCGGCCGCCCGCTTGCGCTTGCCGACGTCTATCCGTGATGTCGATGCGCCCGACGATTATGGTCACCGGCGCGAGCGGGCAGGTCGGCTACGAACTCGCGCGAGTCCTCCCGACCCACGGAGAGGTCACTGCTCTCGACCGAGATCAACTCGATCTCACCGATGCCGACGCGATCCGCGACAAGGTCCGCGCGATCCGGCCGCAATTGATTGTCAACGCGGCGGCGTACACCGCGGTCGATCAGGCGGAGCGGGAGCCTGAGCGCGCAGAGACCGTCAACGCGCGCGCGCCGGCGATTCTCGCCGAGGAAGCCAAGCGGCTCGGCGCCGTGCTGATTCACTATTCGACCGATTACGTGTTCGACGGCATCGCGTCGACTCCGTACGTCGAAGACGCTCGGACCGGCCCGCTCAACGTGTATGGCAAGAGCAAGCTGCACGGGGAGCACGCGATTGCCGCCGTGGATGGTGCGAGCATCACGTTGCGCACGAGCTGGGTCTACGGGTTGCGCGGTCGAAACTTTCTGGTGACGATCCGGCGACTGGCGGCCGAGCGCGACGAATTGCGAATCGTCGCCGATCAGTTTGGCGTGCCCAATTGGGCCTGCACGCTCGCCGAGGCCACGGCGACGCTGGTCGGCCGCGGCCTGCCTTATCTCGCCGAGCGCCGAGGGCTGTACCATTTGAGCGGCACCGGGTCGACGAACTGGTTCGAGTTCGCCCGCGAGATCATCGGTCTCAAGGAGCCGCCGCGCGTGGTCGCGATCACGACCGCAGAGTATCCGACTCCGGCGCGCAGGCCCGCGTATGCCGTTCTGAGCGCGGCCAAATTCGCGCGTACCTTCGATTTCGGCCTTCCGGACTGGCGCTCGATGCTGCGCGATTGCATGGCAGCCGCCGCTTGAGCTGTCGCCTGCGGGCGACAGCGCGTATGGACCGTTGGGCATTACGGGAACAAGGCGCGGGGTTCCGCGGTAGGAAGTGGCCGCGATGGATGCGGCTTGCATGAAACCGGGAGTCGGAATGTCACTGCGCGGGCTTGGATGGCTGCTCCTTGCACTTGCGGGAAGCGTTGGCGCTCAGATCGTCGCTGTGCCGCCGGCCGCGAATCGGGCGGAAGCGCAAACCAAGTCCGAGCCCGTCGCGACGCTGATCGCGCCGGCGCGTGTTCCTGCCCGGACCATCGCATTGCCGTCACCCTCGGCGGAGGAATTGGCGCCGCTGCAGAAACGCGCCGCCGCCGAGCCGTCCGCGACATCGACGATGCGCGCCAAGCGACACGCGCTCGCGATCGGATTCCCGCGCAGCCTGCCCGACGGCGATCGCCCTTTGCCGTTGACGGAGCTGCCGTGGCAGGCGCTGCCGGACGGAGGCAAGGCGGCGCAGATTGTCGTCAACTCGCCCGGCGCTGCGGCGATCCGGGTCGGCGTGAGTCTCTCGACGAAGGAACGCGGCGTTGCATTGCGCTTCGCCGAGTCGGGCGGCACGCAACAGGTCTATGGTCCCTACGCCGCAGGCGCGATTGCAGCGGTCAAGCTCTACTGGTCACCGATTCTCGATGGGGACTCCGCAACGCTGGAGATCTATCTCCCACCGGGTGTTTCGCCGGCACGCGTAGAGATTCGCATCCCCAAGATCTCGCACCTGGTCAGCGCCGGGACGGCGCTTGTGAGGAGCGAACCCATCTCCGATATCGGGCGCGCGGGCAGCTGTGAGATCGACGTTGCCTGTGTCGCGACGCCGGCCGCGTCGAATCAGGCGCGCGCGGTCGCGAAGCTCGTGTTCACGGACGACGGTACGACATTCATTTGCACGGGCACGCTCCTGAGCGATTCGGTGGCGTCGAACACGCCCTACCTGTACACCGCGAGCCACTGCATGGATTCGCAGGAGACGGCGAGCTCGCTGGTGACGTATTGGTTCTTCGACGCAGTCGCGTGTCACAGCTTGGCCGTGCCGCCCTACGTCAAGGTGACCGGCGGCGCGGTGCTGCTCGGTCGAAGTATCGACTCCGACTGGGCACTCGTGCGACTCAACTCTCCACCGCCGGCGAACGCGATTTTTTCGGCTTGGCGAGCTCAGCCGCTCGCCAATTCCACCGCCATCGCGGTCGCGCATCATCCGGAAGGCGACCTCAAGAAATTCAGCGAAGGGTCGACGTCGGGTTTCTACAGCTTCAGCGACGGCACGACCTTCTCCAGGGTTGGGTACAGCCAGGGCTCGACCGAGCCGGGGAGCAGTGGCTCGGGGCTGCTTACGCTTGGCAGCGGCGGCAACTTCTACGAGTTGCGCGGCGGCCTCTTCGCGGGTGACAGCTCGTGCGGACGGCCCAACGGGACCGACGTGTATTCGCGTCTCGATGTGGCACTGCCGCTGCTCGCGCCGTACCTTACGCCCGATGCCGCGGATCCGAGCAAGAAAACGCGGGTCGTCGAGTATTACTACGCGGGCTTCGATGATTACTTCATCACCGCGAGCCCGATTGAGATCCAGGCGCTCGACAACGGCGCATTTCCAGGCTGGGTTCGTACCGGGCTCAGCTTTCTCGCCTACTCCGACCCCAGCGTCGCGCCGGCGGGGGTGAGCCCGGTCTGCCGCTTCTATCTGTTGCCGCAGTTCGGGGATTCGCACGTGTATTCCGCCGATCCGGCAGAATGCGCGGCGACAGCATTGAAGTTCGCCACGAGCTGGGTCGAAGAGAGCCCGGCGTTGTTCTACATCCAATTGCCCGATCGGACGACCGGCGCATGTCCGGCGAATACGCGAGCGGTCTATCGGTTCATGAACAGAACGAACCAGGTACACCACCGCTACACGGCAGAAGTCGACGCTCGGAACTGCATGTACTACGGCACGAATCCGGCGTCCGACAAGGACGTCGACTGCTCGCCGTTCACAGGCGCGTGGCTCGAAGAAGGTTACGGCAGCCCGCCGAACGCACCGGTCATGTGCTCTCCGTTGAGCTGAAGCGCTGTCTCAGAACCGGAGCGAACACTCCACCGACGCTCCGGCGCGAAGCTCGTCGCCGATTCCAGCCGTGAAGATCGCATTGACGCCGAAAGTCACGCCATCGAGTGCGGCGTCCATGCGATAGGTCGCGAGCGTTACCAGAGGCTCGCTCGAGCGCTCGCCAGTCAGCTGATTGGTGGTCGTAATCTGGCAGCGCGTGCACCGCTTGACCAGTTTCATCGTGATTGTGCCGGCGACGATCTTATCGATGTGATCCTCGTCATACGCCTCCGTTCCGGAGAGCACGACGTTGGGCCGGAAGCGGTTGATCGGGAGCGGGTCGGCGAGTCGGGCATTGAGATCGGAAAGCGAGCCTTCCGAAAGCACGAGCAGCGGGTACGCGTCGGCGAAACCCGTGTGGGCACCGGAATCCCCGACGTAGGCACGATTGCAGGCGCGGCGCACCCGCGGATCGAAGCGCACCAACCGCACGTCGCGGCCGATCCAATCCGAGAGCCAATCGGCCGCTGCGCTGCCCTGATCGATCGCCGGCAGGCTGTCGCGCCAGACCGTCACCGTCTTGGCGGCGCCTGACTGGTCGAGCGGAACATCGAGGGGCTCCCGCCCGGGCACGGTCAGCTGGAGCGACGACGCCGACAGCTCGGGAACGATCAGCGAGAGTGCTGGAATTTCGCGCTGGCTCACGAACCGGCCGGCGGTGTCTACGATCATCCATTCGCGGTCGTGCTCGAATCCGCGTTCGGTCACCCGTGCTGCGCCGAGCGGCACACCGCGGCAGCTCTTCACCGGATAGATGAATAGAGCGGCGATCGTAGGATGCATGGCGTACGGTGGGCCGCCGTGACGCGGGCGCATCAGGTGGCGCAGTCGTCGCAAGCGGGTGGCTCGTGCGCGGCGGCCTCTCTGGATTCCTGTCGTGTAGTGCAGGGGCTCGTGTCGGCCGCGCATCCGACTCGCCGCGCGCGATCCCCGCGCTCCGCGCGGGGCCCCTCGCCGCGGGCTCGCGTCGCTACTCGCGTGTTGAGTGGCCGCCGCGAGCCGGGACCCGCTCGACGACGTGGTGGCGCCACTAGCGCCCAAGTCATCGCGGCCCACCGTACGCCATGCATCCTATGATCGCCGCTCTATTCATCTATCCGGTGAAGAGCTGCCGCGGCACGCAGCTCGCGGCAGCGCGGGTGACCGAACGCGGATTCGAGC
>WNGK01024388.1_pt1 | contig 11737 bp, 4 predicted proteins | sample 5400601 | NCBI WGS metagenome assembly WNGK01 (sample SAMN13153376, study PRJNA577476) | soil metagenome | isolation source: 60 cm soil or saprolite under Garry oak tree replicate 1 | place: USA:California | collected 2016-06-15
CGCTTCTGTTCACAATGATTGAAATGATTGCGGCGGAGGAGTGCAAGTCAATCCAAGACTTTGCTGAAGCAAAAGGCCAAACACCATTTGAAGTTTGGTCGAAATTTTGTGCAGGGGCGGGTTTGGATAAATGTGAACCGTGGAACGGCTATCCTTCCGAACTTTCAGAAGAAACAATCAAACACTCTCCGGGCGCGACTCCTGAGCTAACCAGAGAATGCCTTAGATGGTGGGCAGAATATAACAACCGTAGCGGCAGAAAAGAACCAGCGCGGATTGAGTTGGTTTCCTCGCGCAAGAATTAGTTGACCCGCGGTTTATGTCGAATCTAGACACACCGCTATTCAGCGATCGAGGCCAAGTATGCCGCGGGGCCGGCAGCCGCTTGCCCCGCGCGTTTCGTTTCGGGAACGAACTTTAAGTTCCCCGATTGATCATAAGTGGTGTGGGGCAAATTTTGGGTGCCCGGATGGCGCGGTTGGCGAGTGCACACTTCGAACCAGTTGCCTGGTGGTATACCAGACAACAAATCGGGCGCGGCCTGAGGAAGTATTATGAGCCACCCAACGATTTGCCACCTCGCCTGTTTCTGCTTGTCAGGAAGTTAGACGAAGGTTTTGAAATTTCAGCTCGGGACAGCTCGACGGCTAACAGGCTTCGACGTGGGTAGCCGATTTGTGCCTAGCGGCTTTGATCGCGGCGATCGTGGCTGCGAGCTTTCGCTTCCATTTCGTGTTCTAAATCGAACAAGCCCATTAGTGCGCCGCGGCGCCAGCCAGCCGCTTGCTCCGCGTTTGCCTGTGAATAAATGCGGTTTTCTGTGAACGCAATTGCTCGAGCCGTTCGCTGCGATTTGCGACTCAGTAATCAATGGATGCAGCAATGGTATCTACATACGAAATCGAGAACGCACTTCGCGCCCGAAACACGCGGCTACTTAGGCGTGCTATTCGTCTCGAATCCGACGAACGCTACGATCTAATAAAAGACATGCCGATGTGTCAGTTCCAAGCCGCGGCGCAGTTACTTATTGAACATGGTGAGAATGCTAACAAAATACAGCGCATGGCCGAAAGGAATAAAGTGGAAGTAAATAAGCAAACAACTGTGCGTGACATTCTTGCCCAAGCAGCGAAAGCAGGTGACGAGGAGGCAATAGAATTGCTTGCAAGCGGTTTGTTACAAGAGAAGATAATAGAGTAGATTTTCTGCGGAACCTGAGCGCCTAATAGCCGCCTAGAACTCCTCTTCAACCCGGCCGATTCCATTATTGCCGAGGGCACGGCGAGTCGGGTGCTGGCGGCTGCCGGCGCCCTTGGACTGGAGCTCCATGTCCTCAAAGCCATAGCGAAAATGACTTCGATGCAGTCTTCGCCAACTGATCGACTTACGGTCAGGCAGGCTCGTAATCAGCGGAGGTCCGTTCTTCATCAGCCGGAGCGAACAGCTCGCCGCACTGGCGATCCGTTACGCGGTGCCGGCAATCTACCAGTATCGCGAGTTCACCGCGGCCGGAGGCCTGATGAGCTACGGATCGGACATTACGGAATCATACCGCCTGGCAGGCATCTATACCGGTCGCATTCTCAAGGGCGCCAAGCCGGCCGATCTGCCTGTCGAGCAACCAACCAAGATTGAATTTGTGATCAACATGAAGCCGGCTAAGGCCCTTGGTCTCCCGGTCTCTAAATCGATGCAATTGCTGGCCGACGAGGTGATCGAATAGCGACGCTGTTTGCTGCGGTGCATGAGTCTGAAAGTGGCCCTGAACCGACTTACCGCGACGTCCGACATGACTCCGTTGTTAGGAGCTGAACGGACGTGATGCAGACATCGCTGGACGTCCGTTGGTGACCCGAACCGGAAGTCGAGCACCTAATTTTGCCGTGCCGCGAAACACCCTGGCATTCACCGATGTGTTAGGGTGTGGTCCTCGGCACGGGACAGCCCATGAAACGGTGAGAGTTCATCACGCTTCTTGGTGGTGCGACAGTTGCTTGGCCGCTCGCGGCGCGCGCGCTCGGAATGATAGGTCGAGGCGTTATTTTCGTCCGAGCGGTGTAACGCGACTACAGTGTCTTGCATCGCAACGCCCGCGATGTTTGTCCCTATTTGGGCACGTGTAGACCGCAGAGCCGGCCTTAATCGTCCACTTCTCCAGTTCCCTCGCGAAATCGCCGATTTCCGAGGTGGCGAGGTACATTTGACCACCCCGTTCGCAAAATTCCTGCCGAGGATGTCATCGGGGCCGCCTTGGACCAGCGACGAGGCAATCCGCGAAGAGCTTTTCAGCGTCGAGCGTCTTGAACAGCACGCCGAGAGCTTGGCTGCGGCTCAGTCCATCAGCTCGCAACCGAAAAAAGGGCGGCCTCTTGCAAAACGGGTTCGCGACAACGGTGAGGCGCTTCTTGAAGCCTATCGTGTCATAGCAGCCGCGATAGCGGATAAGCGCCCCATTACCCCGGCGGCTGAATGGCTGATCGACAATTTTCATGTCGCCGAAGATCAGATCCGCGAGATCCGAACCGATCTTCCGTCCAATTATTACCGTCAGCTTCCAAAGCTGGCCGAAGGCCCGTTTGAGGGATATCCGCGCATCTTTGAAGTGGCATGGGCGTTTGTTGCGCACACTGACAGTCGTTTCGAGGCGGAAATGCTTCGGCGCTTCGTGTTGGCCTATCAGCGCGTTCAGCCGTTGACGATCGGCGAGCTGTGGGCGCTCGCCATCACGATTCGCATTGTGCTCGTAGAGAACCTGCGGCGCTTGGCCGCTCTCATCGTCGGCAGTCAGACGGCGCGTGACTTGGCCGACGCATCGGCCGAGCGTCTGCTCGGTGCCGGGATCAGGTCGCCGGAACCGGCTGGCGTGGTGCTGCGGCCGTTTACAAATTTACCGCTCACGAGATCGTTTGCGGTCCAGTTGGTGCAACGATTGCGCGCCGAAGATCCGGCCACAACGCCAGCGCTTCTGTGGCTCGACGAGCGCCTGCGTGCGCAGGGTACGAACGCCGATGAAATCGTGCACGAAGAGCACCGCCGGCAGGGAGCGGCGAACGTCACTGTCCGCAATATCGTCACTAGCATGCGGCTCATGTCCGAGCTTGATTGGGCGGAGTTTTTCGAAGGCGTCAGCATGGTCGACAAGGCACTGCGCGCGGGCAGTGAGTTCGCCGACATGGATTTTCCGACCCGCGATCGATATCGCCGCGCGATCGAAGAGCTTGCGCGCGGCTCTGTCCATTCGGAGGCAGATATCGCCCGGGCCGCCATTCTCATCGCAAAACGGACGGAATCTGACCAGCCAATCGGAACGCCCGAACAGGATCCGCGCCGGCGGGATCCCGGTTACTACTTGATTGGACAAGGACGCCGAGCGTTCGAAAAGAAGCTTGGCTTCCACGCATCGATGAAGGAATGGGTGGTCCGCGCGAACGCAGCGGTCGGGATTTTAGGTTACCTCGTGACCGTCGCGTTCGCTGCCGGGCTGCTTCTCGGAGTAGCGTTGCTCGCTGTCACGTTGACCGGCACCGGTGGTTGGGTTTTTCTGCCGCTGGCATTCTTAGGACTCTTTGTATCCGCAGACGCCGCAATCACGCTGGTGAACCGAGCAATCACAGGTCCCTTCGGCCCGGCCGTGCTGCCCGGGCTTGAGCTTCGCGACGGTATTTCGAATGAATTGCGTACCATGGTGGTCGTGCCGACGTTGCTCACAACCAGCACAGCGATCGACGAACTCGTTGAGCGATTGGAGATCCACTATCTCGCGAGCTTGGATGGCGATATCCGGTTTGCGCTCCTCTCGGACTGGACCGACGCGGCCACGGAGGGCACGGCAGGTGACGAGGAGCTATTGGGTGCGGCGATTGCAGGAATCGTTCGACTCAACGGCCGATACGGACCTGCATCGGACGGTCCTCGTTTTTTCCTGCTCCACCGCCGGCGAGTCTGGAACGAGGGCCAAGGCAAGTGGATCGGATGGGAACGCAAGCGCGGAAAATTACATGAACTGAACCGGCTGCTTCGCGGGGCCACGGACACTACGTTCCTGGCTGTCGGCGGCAAACCGCCGCTCGTGCCTTCGGACGTTCGCTACATCATAACTTTGGACGCCGACACCCGCCTTCCCATTGGTGCCGCAAAGCGCTTGATCGGGAAAATGGCACACCCGCTCAATCGACCAAAGCTTGACCCGGTATGTCGCCGTGTGGTCGAGGGATATGGCGTGCTGCAGCCGCGGGTGACGCCGTCGCTTCCCACGGCGCGAGATGGATCGGTTTACCAGCGTGTGTTCTCGAGCCCGACCGGCATCGACCCCTACGCATCCGCCGTTTCGAACGTTTATCAGGACCTGTTCGAAGAGGGGTCCTACAGCGGCAAGGGCATTTACGATGTGGATGCCTTAGAGGGTGCTCTCGCAGGCCGGATCGCGGAAAGTTCGGTTCTCAGTCATGACCTTCTGGAAGGCATTTTTGCGCGCGCGGGCTTTGTCTCCGACGTCGAGGTCTTTGAAGATTTTCCGTCGCGTTACGACGTCGCCGCATCCCGCCAGCACCGGTGGGCGCGCGGCGACTGGCAATTGCTTCCCTGGATCACTGGCAAGCGTCCGGCGACCGGCGGCGAGCTTGGCCGCACCGGCATCCCGCTACTTGGGCGCTGGAAACTCACCGATAATCTTCGCCGCACTTTGTTGGCGCCGACAAGTTTCCTCGCCTTCCTGACCGGATGGATTCTGCTGCCGCCAGCCCCCGCCGTGATCTGGTGCGGCTTTGTTTTCCTTCCCTTCCTGTTGAGTGCGTTCCTACCTCTCGTCGCTCGCGTGATGCCGCATCGCCCGGGGATCTCGACCGGCAGTCACTTCCGCGCATTTCGTTTGGATCTCAGAGTCGCCTTGATGCAGTTCGGCCTCCAAGTGGCGCTGCTTGCGCACCAGGCCTGGCTGATGGTCGATGCCATCGTTCGGACGTTGTCGCGGCTGTATCGGCAGCGGCAATTGCTGGAATGGGTGACCGCCGCGGCGGCGAGTTCGGATCGACAGCTTGGACTTGTCGACTTCTATCGGCGGCTGGCCGGCGCCGTCGCATTGGCTGCGTGTGCGGCCGTTGCCGTTGTTTACGCCGATCATTGGTCTTGGTTGATCGCCACTCCGTTGCTGGGCGCTTGGATGCTGTCACCGGGCATCGCGTGGTGGGTGAGCCAGGCGCCACGCCCCACCCAGAGGACGCTGCCGGAGGCGGACTCGGAAAGCCTGCGCCTCACGGCGCGGCGCACTTGGCATTTCTTTGAAACATTCGTCACGGCAGCGGATCATATGCTTCCCCCGGACAATTTCCAGGAGGATCCGCGGCCAGTCCTGGCCCACCGCACCTCGCCGACCAATCTCGGCCTCTATCTTCTCTCGGTTCTTGCCGCGCGCGATTTCGGCTGGCTCGGCATTACGTCGGCCGTCGACCGGCTAGAAGAAACGCTTCTGACAATGAACCGGCTGGAGCGGTTCCGCGGCCATTTCTTCAATTGGTATGACACGCATGATTTTCATCCGCTCGAACCCAAATACATATCGTCGGTTGACAGCGGGAATCTTGCCGGGCATCTGATTGTGCTCCGGAGCGCGTGCCGGGAGATGGTTTCAATGCCGGTGATCGGTCCGGAGGCGCTCACCGGAATCGCGGACGCAGTGAAACTCGCTCGCGGCTCTGTGGATGCCCTGATCCGAGATCGCCAAATTTCGGAGAACACTCACAAACAGCTTCAAATCGCTCTCGATTCGTTCGCGATATTATTGAAGGCGCCTGCTGGGTCATCGGCGGATTTTTTTGCCTGGTTGTCGAACTTAAAGCAAAAGTCCGAAGCGCTTCCTGAGCTCGCGCTTGCGCTTTTCGGGGAAGGGTATAGCGACATCAAACATCGCCGTTGATGACGCCGCCAAAATTGACCATCTCATTACGGCATTGGAACAATCGGCGGCAAGTGCCCAAGGTCTCGTGCGACGAATTGAAAGTCTCGACGAGCTCGCGGGAAAAATGTTTGACGAAATGCAATTCGGATTCCTTTTGGATCCGTCGCGGCAGTTGCTGTCCATCGGCTATCAATCTGCCGAGGGTGCGCTAGATCCGAACTGTTATGATCTGCTGGCGTCCGAGGCGCGGCTGGCGAGCTTCATCGCGATCGCCAAAGGCGATATCGCCCCGAAACACTGGTTCAAACTGGGCCGTGCGGTAACCCCGATCGACCGCGGCTCGGCGTTGATTTCATGGTCGGGATCGATGTTTGAGTACTTGATGCCGACGCTGGTGATGCGCGAGCCCGAAGGGAGTCTATTGCATCAAACGGCCCAGTTGATCGTAAACCGTCAGATGGAGTACGGCGCCCAGCGTGGCGTTCCGTGGGGGATTTCCGAATCCGCGTATAATTTCCGCGACCTTGAGCTCACCTATCAATATTCCAATTTTGGTGTCCCTGGACTGGGACTAAAGCGGGGGCTGAGCGAAAACATCGTCGTCGCGCCTTATGCGACGGCGCTTGCAGCCATGATCGAACCGACCGCTGCCGTGCGAAATTTTGCCCGTCTGGCTGACGTAGGCGGTTGTGGTCGGTACGGCTGGTATGAGGCGCTGGACTATACGCCGGGGCGTGTCCCCGAGGGCAAAAGCGTCGCCGTGGTGCGCGCCTATATGGCCCATCATCAGGGGATGAGCCTAATCGCGATCGCCAACACGCTCTGCAGCGGGGCGATGCGCACGCGCTTTCATGCCAATCCGATCGTCCAGGCAGCGGAACTGTTGTTGCAGGAACGGCCGCCGCGCGACGTCGATGTCAAATGGGTGCGCGCCGACGAAGTCAATCAGACGCAGGTCCGCGAACTCGTCCCGCTCATGTTGCGCCGGTTCCGCTCGCCGCACGACCGTGTCCCGCGAACGCATATTCTGTCGAACGGCCGTTACGCGGTCATGCTCACGGCCGCCGGATCGGGTTTCAGCCGTTGGCAAAATCTCGCCGTATCGCGTTGGCACGAAGACGTTACCTGCGAGCCTTGGGGATCTTATGTTTATTTGCGGGATGTCGACAACGGCTCTGTGTGGTCCGCCGGTTATCAGCCGAGCGGCGCCCGGCCGGACAATTATGAAGTCACGTTTTCCGAGGACCGCGCCGAAATTGCAAGACGCGATGGAACCCTAACGACAACGCTCGATGTCATCGTATCGCCGGAAGAGGACGGAGATGTCAGGCGTGTGTCGATTTCGAATCTCGGGGTGCGAACACGCGAGATCGAATTGACCTCTTATGCCGAGGTTGTCCTGGCGCCGGCGAGCGATGATGCTTCGCATCCGGTGTTTTCGAAGCTTTTTGTGCAAACCGAGTTCGTGCCGGAACTGAGTACGATTCTCGCGACTCGCCGCAAGCGGGCGCCGGATGAACCGGAGTTATGGGCCGCCCATCTCGCCGTATTGGAAGGGGAAGCCGTCGGGGAGCTGCATTTCGAGACCGACCGGGCGCGCTTCCTTGGACGCGGCAACGGCGTCCGCACGCCGATTTCCATCAGCAGCGGCCAGCCGCTTTCAAACACGGTTGGCGCCGTGCTCGATCCGATCTTCAGCATCCGCCGGCGCGTCCGTATCCCACCTGGCGCTACCGTGCGTATCTCGTTTTGGACGCTTGTCGCCGATTCGCGCGAGGAGATTATTGGCCTTGCCGATAAACACCACGATGTTGCGGCGTTCGAACGTGTCGCCACCTTGGCCTGGACCCAGGCGCAGGTCCAGCTCCATCACCTCGGAATAACTCCGGACGAGGCACACCTCTTCCAGCGCCTGGCCAACCGGGTCATATACTCGGACCCGACGCTGCGGCCGTCGGCCGAAATTCTGAAACGGAACGATCTCGGACCGTCGGCGCTTTGGGCGCACGGGATCTCCGGCGACTGGCCGATTGTGCTGTGCCGGATCGACGAGGCTGAGCACCTGGAGATCGTACGCCAGTTGATCCGTGCGCATCGCTACTGGCGGATGAAACAGCTCGCGGTGGACTTGGTGATCGTTAACGAGCGAAGCACCTCGTATGAACAGGACCTGCAATCCGAACTGGTGTCGGTCGTCCGAGTTAACTTGTCGCGATCGCCATCAGAGAAGGATAGCGCACTTGGCAGCGTGTTTCTCCTGCGCGCCGACTTGCTGTCCGCCGAAGTGCGAAACCTCCTGCAGACGGTGGCGCGTGTGGTGATCGTGAGCCGGCGTGGCGGGCTCGCCGAGCAAGTCAAACGCCTGCAAGAAATCGTACCAGCCGCCGAGCCGCCACATCTGAAGTCACAAAGCGTCAGCCCGCCGGAGTTCGTCGCACCGCCGCAGCTCGAGTTCTTCAACGGCATCGGCGGATTCGATAAGGATGGACGGGAGTACGTCACCATCCTCGACGGGGATCAGGTGACGCCCGCGCCCTGGGTGAATGTCATCGCCAATCCGTCCTTCGGCTTCCAGGTCTCCGCCGAAGGCAGCGGTTACACATGGTCGGTCAATAGCCGGGAGAACCAACTCACGCCGCGCTCAAACGACCCCGTCGCCGACAGCCCCGGCGAAGCCATCTACCTGCGCGATATGGTTAGCGGAGATGTCTGGACCGCGACCGCGATTCCTATTCGCACCGATGCGTCCCGATACATTGCCAGACATGGCCAGGGCTATAGTCGTTTCGAGCATGTGTCTCATGGGATTGTACTCGATCTTGTGCAGTTCGTGCCGCTCGCCGATCCCATCAAGATATCCCGATTGAAGGTCAAGAACATCTCCGGCCGGCGGCGGCGGCTGGCGGTAACGGCCTATGTGGAGTGGGTGCTAGGCCCGTCGCGCGCTACCTGCGCGCCCTATGTCGTTACCGAGGTCGATCCGAAAACCGGTGTATTGCTTGCGCGAAATCCGTGGCGCGTGGAGTTCGGCTCCCGCGTGGCCTTTGCTGATCTAGCCGGCCGTCAACGATCGTGGTCGGGCGATCGCACGGAGTTCATCGGCCGCAACGGCTCTTTGGCGCTGCCGGCCGCGCTGGCCACTTGGAAACCGTTGTCCAACCGGGTCGGCGCGGGGCTCGATCCCTGCGGCGTGCTGCAAACCGGAGTCGAGATTCCGGCAAATGCCGAAGTCGAAATCACATTTTTTCTGGGCGAGGCTGCCAACGTGACGGAAGCCCTGTCGCTGGCTACGCGATATCGTACAGCGGACCTCGACGAAGTCTTCCACGATGTGGGTAGGTTCTGGGATCAAACGCTGGGCGTGGTGCAGGTAAAAACACCCGATCGCGCCATGGACATTCTGCTAAACGGCTGGCTTATCTATCAAACTATCGTTTGCCGGTTGTGGGCCCGGTCTGGCTTCTACCAGGCGAGCGGTGCCTACGGCTTCCGCGATCAACTGCAAGATGGAATGGCACTCTGTCTGGCGAAGCCGGAGCTGACACGGGCGCATCTTCTGTGCGCAGCCGCACGGCAGTTTGCCGAAGGCGACGTTCAACACTGGTGGTTGCCGTCCTCGAGTAAGGGCCTTCGCACGCGCGTATCTGATGACTTGCTCTGGCTACCCTACACCGCCGCGCAATATGTGTCCGCAACCGGCGATCTGAGTGTCCTCGACGAGCAAATTCCCTTTCTTGATGGAATAACTCTTGCGCCAAACCAGCAGGATGCCTTTTTTCAGCCGATGATCTCGGATGAAAGCGCCACTCTCTTCGAACATTGCGCCCGGGGGATCGATCGCAGCCTCGCGGTCGGACGGCATGGTCTGCCGCTGATCGGCACGGGTGATTGGAACGACGGATTGAATCGGGTCGGCGCGGGAGGACAGGGTGAGAGCATATGGCTGGGTTGGTTTCTTTACGCCACCATCGAGAATTTCGTTGCATTTGCAGAGCAACGGGGTCAGCACGATCGTGCCACATCCTGGCGGCGGCACACGGCTTCGCTGAGAGACGCCCTTGAGCGCGACGGTTGGGATGGCGATTGGTATCGCCGTGGCTATTTCGATGACGGAACACCGCTTGGCGCTGCATCGAGCAGCGAGTGCCGCATCGACTCCATTGCTCAATCCTGGGGAGTGATCTCCGGTGCGGCCGATCCGGCGCGCGCCATACGCGCCATGGCAGCGGCCGATGATAAGCTGCTCTTGCGGAATGATGGGTTGGCTCTCTTGTTCACACCGCCTTTCGATCAAACCGCACTGGAGCCCGGTTACATCAAGGGCTATCCCCCGGGCATCCGCGAGAATGGCGGGCAATATACCCATGCCGCTATCTGGTTGGTGCAAGCCCTCGCCAAGCTGGGCGATGGGGTCAAGGCCGCCGAGTTGTTGTCGCTGCTTAATCCGATCAACCACGCCCGCACGTGGTCCGCCGCACAACGCTACAAGGTCGAGCCATATGTGATGTGTGCGGATGTCTACTCCGTTCCGCCTCACGTCGGGCGGGGCGGCTGGACCTGGTACACGGGGTCAGCCGGATGGATGTATCGGGCGGGCCTGGAGTCGATTTTGGGGTTCACCGTGGAGGGTGCAACTTTGCGGCTCAACCCATGTGTGCCCAAAGTGTGGCGAGATTTTAAAATCGTTTTTCGTCACCGCACGACGCGATACGAAGTGGTCGTCGATAATCATGCCGGGGTTTGCCGTGGCATCGCCCGCTTGGAACTGGATAACCAAGCGCTACCTGCCGGTTCGACCCAGATCGCTCTGCTAGATGACGGCACCACCCATCACGTTCGGGTGATTCTTGGGTAATCTCCCTGCGGTTGTCTGGCTAGGCCGCCCTAGGATCCGGCGCTGTGTGGTTGTGGCTCACAGTATAGAGCCGCTCCCGTCCGCAGGTGCCGCAGACGAATATTTCGTTGTCCAAATCAAGGGTGCGGTTGAATGATTCAATTTGTTTGAGCCGCAATTCGCCACCGCAGAGGTCGCAGCGGGACGAGGGCGGCGGCTGGACGAGGGTGCGCATATTATTTCCTTTCGCCCGACATGCTTCGGAGCGAGGAAACGGGGCGCTCGAAAGGGTCCCGATTGAAAGGTTGGATTGAAAGCCCGAACGCTTTGCGTTGACGTCTCGATTATTATTAGGCTGCGCTTTTACTGAGTCAGAGTCGAGAGAAATAGACGACACAGTCAGCGTGCAGGTCGCGGGCAGATTCCGTCCAAATAGCTGCTATCGCCCAGCGCGTCAGTTAGTGCAGCGCCGTGATATGTCCGGAGTCGGAGCGAAACCGGAAGCGGCTGATGTACGCTCAAAACGACGTGGATGACCCGTTGAGGAAGTCGTGCGCTCTCTTACCCGTGATCTAGTTCTTCCAGACAGATAAGGTCTAGCGAAAACTTCACCGGCGGGGGAGTCTGGTTGGCTCATCGCCCGGGCTATTATTTCTCCGATGCGGAATTGGACCTGCGAATCATCGATGAGCTGGCTATATCCGACAATCAGAGACGTAAATAAGTTCTGGTTTTACATGCGTTTGATTTTATGCACCGGCATCCGGCCTTCGATAGGTACCGAGAATCTTATCCCAGAAGAAGTGAATTACACCAAAATTACTATTCGGGTGACGGTGATGAACAAAGTGCAGTTCCTGATGGCGTCTGAACCACGTAAACCTCTGTAGCCGCGATCCCTCTACGTGATATTCCTTGTCAAAAAAGACGTGAGCGTAAAACGACGCCGCACTTGCGATTACCATCACCACAAAAAGATTTAGCGGCAATAAGAAATAAGCGCACCC
>WNGK01010437.1_pt1 | contig 11734 bp, 8 predicted proteins | sample 5400601 | NCBI WGS metagenome assembly WNGK01 (sample SAMN13153376, study PRJNA577476) | soil metagenome | isolation source: 60 cm soil or saprolite under Garry oak tree replicate 1 | place: USA:California | collected 2016-06-15
TATGATTAAAGGAAGCGAAATTCGCAAAGCAGATTTTCCCATTGAGCCGCTGTTACTCGACCGCTGGTCGCCGCGCGCAATGTCCGGCGAAGAAATTGCGGAGGAGGAATTGATGCGGCTGTTTGAGGCTGCGCGTTGGGCTCCGTCCTCATTTAACGCTCAACAGTGGCGCGCTCTGTACGCGCGTCGCGGCACCGAACATTGGCCGGTGTTCTTCGATTTACTTGTGGACGCAAACAAGATCTGGGCGAAGAACGCCGCTGTGCTCGTCGTTTTCATTTCGCGCAAGCGGTTCGAGCACGACAACGAACCGTCTGTTACGCATTCCTATGATACCGGTGCGGCCTGGCAAAATTTCGCGCTGCAGGGTTTTCGGCAAGGCTTCGTCGTGCACGGCATGGAAGGTTTTGATTACGAGCGTGCACGAGCGGAGTTGCGCATTCCCGATGAATTCCAAGTGGAAGCAATGGCAGCAGTCGGCAAACCTGCGCCAAAAGAGGTGTTACCGGAAAAGCTACAGAAGCGCGAGAGCCCGAACGACCGGCGTAAAGTGACCGAAAGTATCCGCGAAGGACCATTTCGATTTTGAATTTCGCATTCGTGCCGGTGCGACTGATCACTCTTCGCGCTTCTCCAGTTCCCGTTCGATCCGAGGGTCGGGAATCAACCAGAGAAGCGCCACAAACACATAGAGTCCGCCAGCGATCCATGAGTTCACAAACGCGAGCGGAATGGCGATGAGGTAAAGCAACGGTGAAAGTTTCCCTTTCCAATCGACACCGACGGCTGACGCGAGCAGTGAATCGCGCCCTTCCTTGGCAATGATAGCGCGTTGAAGAATATAATAAGCGATCGCCGCCATCAGCAGAACGAAGCCATATACGGCAGTCGGCGTGGAAGCAAGATGGTTCTCGCCCATCCAAGCCGTAGTAAACGGAAAGAGCGACAGCCAAAAAAGCAGGTGCAGGTTTGCCCAGAGAATACCGCCGCTAACTTCTTTAGCAGCTTGAAAGAGATGATGATGATTATTCCAATAGATGCCGAGATAGATAAAGCTTAGCACATAGCTCAACAAAACAGGCAACATCGGCTTCAATGCCGCCAGTTCGACCGCGTGCGGGACTTTCAATTCCAGCACCATAATCGTGATGATGATTGCAAGAACACCGTCACTGAATGCTTCGAGCCGGCTCGTTTTCATCTCAATCCCCCTCGTGGCCCAAGGCCTTCGACCCAGTGCCGCGCTGTTTTGACGTCAGCCTCGGTCAACGCGTGGCTTGCATTTGCAAAACGAATCGTCACGTCTGCGCCGGCGCGGCGGAGAAGTTCCACCAGGCGCTGAGCCTTAGATCCCGGAATGATTGGGTCCTGATCACCGGCGGCGATCAAAATTCGCACCGAAGTCAGGTCAGGCAGATTGTCCGGAATCAACGGCACCATGGCGCGGAAGAGAATGGCCGCGTGCAGTATTTCCGGCCGAAGCAACAATATGCTAGCAGCAATATTAGCGCCGTTGGAGTAACCGACGGCGACGATTTGATCAGCCGCGAGTTTGTAGTACGTCGCTGCCGCGGCGATGAAATCCGCAAGTTCGTTCGTGCGTTGTTTCAAATCCTCGATGTCGAACACACCTTCGGAGAGCCGTCGGAAGAATCGCGGCATTCCATTTTCGAGGACCTTGCCGCGCGGGCTAAGCAATGCGGCATTCGCGTCGAGCTCGCGTCCAAGTGGGATGAGATCGTGTTCGTTGCCGCCGGTTCCATGCAAAAGCAGCAATGTCCGGTCCGATTTGCCAGGAACGAATTCGTGAATGAAATCCAACTGCGGCACTATTGTTTGGCTGGAAGTTCGATTGGCAGCAGAACTTGTTCGATCTGCGAGCGCGCTGATTCCAGCCACGGCGGGAGACGCAGTTTGGATCCGAGCTCTTCGATTGTTTCGTCCAGTGTAAAGCCTGGCGGCTCAGTCGCAATCTCGAAAAGAATGCCGCCGGGTTCGCGAAAGTAGATTGAATGGAAATAAATGCGGTCGATCACTGGAGTCACATTGTAGCCGAGCTCGACGAGATGCTCGCGCCATTGCAACTGCTCGTCATCGTCCTTTGCACGGAAGGCAATGTGATGCACCGATCCGGCGGCCACGTGTCCAGGCCGACTGTCTGGCATGCAAAGCAAATCAACTATTCTGCCTGGACCTGATTCGCTCGGCGCCACGAAATTACCAGGCGGTAGCCAAAGCTCTCCGTCAACAACTGTGCTGTTCGTTCGTAGCCTTCCAATGCCGCCGACACACTGTGAAATCCGCGAAGCGAGTGCTCTTCCGGGACCGTGCTGTCAGCCCGCGATTCCACCTGAGCGATGGAATCGGAAGCGATGAGCTCGAGTAACAATCCGTCCGGATCGGTAAAGCGAATCACTTCTTCGCCGAATCGCGCCGAAGTTTTCTCGGCTGTAACATGCTGCTCCTTGAAACGCTCCAACCAGTAGCCGACTGAATCTTGCGAAATCGCAAATGCCGTTGCCTCGATCTGCCCGACGCCACCATGTCCGCGCTGCGCTCCTGGCCAGGGAAAGAATGTCAGGATTGTCCCCGGCGTTCCGCGCGCATCGCCAAAGTAGAAATGATAAGTGCCAGGATCGTCGAAGTTGACCGTGCGCTTGACCAAACGGAGCCCAAGCAGACGGGCGTAAAAATCCAGGTTGCGCTGCGGATCAGTGGCGATGGCCGTAACATGATGAAGTCCGGCAATTTTCTTCTCCATGGGATAGCCCGCGTTAGGTACTTCGATTCTTAATCATGCTCATGCTCGTAATCGTGCTCGATATTTTTAATCATGAGCAGGAGCGCGAGCATGAGCATGAACCGGACATTCCGGAGTCAATATTCCGCAAAGGCGTCATCAGAAAAACAGTATAGCCAGCGCTCACCCGGTTGCGCTGACGCAATCACGGGATGCGCGCTCTGGTGCGCGTGCTTGCTCGCGTGGTGGTTCGGCGAACTGTCGCAACACAGCGTGACGCCGCATGTCTGACAGGTCCGCAGATGCACCCAGGATGCGCCGATCTTCACGCATTCTTCGCATTCGCGGCGTTGCGGACCTTTGACTGACCCGATCGCCTCGATGTGGACGCAGGAAGGCATACGTCTCTTTCCCTATTCGCGCAGCACCTGATGAATGGAGGCCACGGCGATCGATCCTTCCCCGACTGCCGAGGCAACGCGTTTCACATTGCCGGACCGCACGTCGCCAACCGCGAACACTCCGGGCAAACTTGTTTCGAGAAGATAGGGCGATCGGGTAAGTGGCCAATGAGCGGTCATTAGGTCGTCACGCGACAGGTCTGTGCCCGTTTTGATGAATCCCTTCGCGTCGAGCAAAACGCAACCACCGAGCCAGGCTGTATTCGGAACAGCGCCGGTCATGACGAAAATGTGACGGATATTGCGCATGTCGATTTTTCCGGTGCGATTGTCGCGCCAGGCGATGCGCTCAAGATGCTCGTTCCCTTCGAGGGAGACTATCTCTGTGCACGTTCGCAAATTGATCGCCGAATTTTCCTCGATTCGCCGAATCAAATAGCGGGACATGCTCGCGGCCAATCCATCCGAGCGCACCAACATGTGCACACATTTGGATGTCTGCGCGAGGAACACGGCCGCCTGTCCTGCGGAATTTCCACCGCCCACGACGATCACTTCTTCGGCGTGGCACAGCTGCGATTCAACAAAAGTCGCGCCGTAGTAAATGCCGGCGCCTTCGAATTGCGCGGCATTGTCGAGCGACAACCGACGATAGACCGCGCCGGTGGCAATGACAACGCTGCGCGCGGGCACACTTGGGCCGTCGTCCAGTTCAATCACATATGGCTTGCGGTCGCAGGCGAGATGTTTGGCGCATTTGGCAATCAAGATTTCGGCGCCGAATTTTTGCGCCTGCGTATACGCGCGCCCCGCAAGCTCCTGACCGGAAATGCCCGTCGGAAAACCAAGATAATTCTCGATCTTTGAACTCGAGCCAGCCTGTCCTCCTGGCGCATTGGATTCCAACACCAGCACGTCCAGCCCTTCCGACGCACCGTAAACAGCGGCCGCCAGGCCCGATGGTCCAGCACCGACGACCACGAGGTCGCGCACGTGCGTGCGGTCGATCGCTTCATTGAACCCGAGACAGTCGGCAATTTGCCGATTGGTCGGATTGCGAAGAACGGATTCGCCGCGACAGATCACAACCGGGATGTCGGCGAGACTCACGTGAAACCGATCGAGCAACTCTTGAACATCTGGATCGCGGTCAAGATCGACATACGCATGCGGGTAGCCGTTTCGCGTCAGAAATTCTTTGATGCGCAAAGTCGCGGCAGAATAACTCGAACCGACCAGCACAGCGTCGCCGACTTGATGCGCGATGAGCTCAACACGTCGGAGGATAAATGCGCGCATCAAGATCTCGCTTAATTCGCTGTCGGTCTGCACGAGTGAGAGCAGTCGTTCGCGATCGACTTCGATCACTTCGCCGTCCGCGCTCGCGCGGATGCGAGTGAACCCGCGCCGGCCTGAGAGCATGTTCGCTTCACCTGTAAATTGACCGGACTCCAGTGTGACGATAGGCATTTCGGTTGAGCCGGAGATGCTGGTGATGTCGATCTTCCCCGCGGTTACGACGAAGAATCGCAGTTGATCTCCAACGTCCAGCAAGATCTCGCCTTGTTGAATTCGACGCGTTCGTCCATGCGCGGCGATGCGCGCAATTTGTGCGGCCGTTAACCTCGGGAATATCTGGTCGATGCGCGCGGCGAGCGTCAACGGCATCGCCAATATCGGACCGGCTATTGCATTCGTCGTGCTAATCGACTCAATGTCGCTCATCTTCTGAGACTCGTCACGTGTCGCCTTTGCGAGTCCTGATCATTCGCGAACGAATAAAGCTTGCACAGCGGTGGCTACATGACCAAATGAGTTTCCCATGAAGCGCGCCATCATTGCCTGTCTAACTAGCACTCTGTTCGGCTGGCTTTTTTTATTATCCGTGACCGTCGGCCACGGCTCGCCGGAGGCAATCACTTCGCACGACGCGAACATCGAAAATGTGCAATTGCATTATCTGACTGCCGGTCATGGGCCAGCCGTAGTTCTGTTGCACGGGTTCGCGGAGACTTCGCAGATGTGGCGACCGATCATTCCATTGCTGGCGGAGAAATTCACCGTCATCGCGCCGGACTTGCCTGGGATCGGCGAGTCTTCGATTCCAACGGAGAACATCGACATGTTGAGTGCCGCGAATCGCATTCATGCGCTCGTCCGCTTGCTAGGCGTGGAGAAGGCGAGAGTGGTGGGTCACGATATTGGATTGATGGTCGCATACGCGTATGCCACGCAGTTCCCGGCGGAGACTGAGAAGCTCGCGGTGATGGATGCATTTCTTCCCGGTGTGCCGGGATGGGAGCCGATCTACAACGCTCCGAATATCTGGCATTTTCGTTTTAACGGCGAATACCCGGAAGCGTTGGTGAAAGGACGGGAGCGCACTTACTTCGAATATTTCTGGAACGTTTTCGCCGCCGACAAGACGCGCTCGATTCCTGAAGCGGATCGCAAAGCTTACACCGAAGCGTATTCAAAGCTGGGTCGGATGCGCGCAGCGTGGGCCTATTTCACGTCGTGGCCGCAACTCGCCAAAGATTTCTCTCAACTTTCGCAAACGAAACTGACGATGCCGGTGCTGTCGATCGGCGGCGAAAAGTCGTTAGGGAATGAGCTTGCGGCGCAAATGAAGCTCGTTGCGACCGATGTCACAGTTGTCGTGCTGCCGAACACCGGTCATTGGATCCTTGAGGAACGACCGAAAGAAACGACCGACGCGCTGGTCAAGTTTCTTTAAGTCTCTTATCAAACTTATTCGCATATTCATCCGCGAACAACGCTGGCTGTCCACCTGTATGGAGGAACAACACAGTCTCGTCCTTCTTGAAGAACCCCTTGTGGATCAAATCAATCATCCCCGCCGCGGCGCGTCCTGTATAGACCGGATCCAACAAAAGACCCTCATACTTCGCAAACAACTGGATGGCTTCGCGCTCCGGTTCGGTCAATACGCCGTAGCCTGCTTTACAATAATCGGCATTTGCCAACACTTCAGCCGGAGTGAACTCAATCCGCGTTCCGAACTTTTCACTGGCCGATGATGCTAACTCTGAGACATGAGTCCTCAGCCACTCTTCCGATTCATCAATACTAATTCCCAACGCTTTGCCTTTGTATCCAAACAACCGCTGACCCAATACGAGTCCGGCGTGTGTCCCACCAGACGATGTGGCAAACACGATCCAGTCCGCGTGGATGTTTTGCTCCATCAGCTCTTTCACCGCGAACGCGTATCCGAGTGCACCGGTGGGACTCGATCCACCATATGGAACGAGATAAGGTTTGATTCCCGTTTCCGCAGCATCATCGAATGTTTGCTGAAGAATCTTGTCACGGTCTTTACGATCCGCGACACACACAACCTGCGCTCCGAACAATTGATCGAGCAACAGATTTGCCGAAGCCTGTTGCGGCATTTTGCCAGTCAAAACAAGAATACATTCAAATCCAAATCGAGCTGCCGCCGTTGCGGTCTGACGGCAATGATTGGATTGCAACGCGCCGCCCGAGATTAACGTTTTTGCGCCCTGGTCGCGTGCCTCCGCTACGAGAAATTCCAATTTTCGAGTCTTGTTGCCGCCAAAGGCAAGCCCGGTTTGGTCATCGCGCTTAATCAACAAACGTGCTCCAAGCAAGGTCTCGGAAAGACGCGGGAGCGCTTCAATCGGCGTTGGCAAATGAGCGAAATTCAATCTGGAGATATTCTTCATCGGCCTTTGAATTTCTGTTTCAGTCTTGATTTTACCGCACGAACGCAACCAGTCCGGGGCGCCCATGCTAGAGACGCACGCTATCCCAGATCATTAGTCAATTGCCGCTCGCCCCGCAATTCGCAATCCCCAATTTTCTCGATCTTGAGTTGTCGAAAAAAGCGTCGAAGCTTAGGCAAAGCAGCCCGCATCGGAACCGGAATTCAGGCACCGGTGATTTCGTAAGTGAAATGTTAAACTTTAGACACGACCCGATTTCCTCCCGCCGGTCAAGACGAAGCTGCCAGTAACTCAGGCTACCTCATGACCACGATCACCCGCGTCGCTTTCCTGGGAGATTACATGCCCAGGCAATGTGGGATCGCAACGTTTACGACCGACATTTGCGAGGCGGTCGCAGCCGCGTACCCGCATTGCGAATGCATCGTGGGAGCAGTTAACGATCGCCCTGAAGGCTACGATTATTCGACCCGTATCCGTTTTGAGATCGATGAAAAGGAGATCGACTCGTACCGGCGCGCGGCGGATTTCTTAAACATTAACAACGTCGAGGTCGTCTCGGTGCAACACGAGTTTGGCATCTACGGCGGGCCGGCCGGAAGTCATTTGCTAGCTTTGCTGCGCGACGTGCACATGCCGGTAGTGACAACGCTGCACACTGTGCTGCGCGAACCTAACGAGTCGCAAAGATTCGTCATGGAGCAGCTCGATGCGCTCTCGAATCGTTTTATCGTGATGGCTGAACGCGGGCGAGAATTGTTGAAGGAAGTTTATGGCGTCTCGCCCGAGAAGATCGATCTCACCCCGCACGGCGTGCCTGACGTGCAGTTCATCGACCCGACCTTCCACAAGGATCAGTTTGGTGTGGAAGGTAAGACGGTGCTGCTTACCTTTGGACTTCTTTCGCCTAACAAAGGCATCGAGTATGTAATTGAGGCGTTACCGGCAATTCTCAAGGAGCACCCGAACGTCGTTTACATTGTCCTTGGCGCGACACATCCCAATCTTCTTTTGCGGGAAGGCGAGTCTTATCGCTTAAAGCTTGAGCGTCTGGCTGAAGATCGAGGCGTGACCGGCAATGTTATTTTCTACAATCGGTTCGTGCCGCTGGAGGAACTAACCGACTTTATCGGCGCGGCCGACATTTACGTCACCCCTTATCTTAACGAAGCGCAAATCACCTCCGGCACCCTGGCTTATGCTTTCGGCGCAGGTAAGGCGATGATTTCCACTCCCTATCTCTACGCGCAGGAGTTACTCGCGAAGGAGCGCGGCATTCTTGTGCCCTTTCGCGACAGCAATGCCATTACCGAAGGAGTAACTCGATTCCTATCCAATCCTGCACTGATGGCGGGAATGCGAAAACGTGCATGGAAACTCGGACGCGAAATGATCTGGCCAGTAGTAGCCGGTCGTTACATGGAAAGCTTTCAGCGCGCGCGCGTGCGTTTAATTGTTCCGCCGCGCAAAGCCTTTGCCGTTCGAACTCTGGAAAATCGTCCCTATGAATTTCCGCCGCTAAAACTCGATCATCTTTTTCGGATGACGGACGACACCGGAATTTTCCAGCACGCGATTTTCAACGTGCCGAATTACCGGGAAGGGTATTGCACCGACGACAATGCACGCGCCTTTATCCTGACGTTGCTGCTTCCGGAGATGACCAGTCGTGTGGCGCAGCGGGACGTTGAACAGCTCGCCAGCACTTATCTTTCGTTCTTATGGGATGCATTCGATCAGGAAACGAAGCGATTTCGGAATTTCATGAGTCATGGCCGGGAATGGCTGGAAAAGGTCGGTTCGGAGGACAGTCACGCGCGAGCGCTTTGGGCTGTGGGAATGGCGCTGGGCCGATCAAGAAATGACGGTCATCGCAATCTTTGCGCGCTGTTATTCCAACGGGGTTTGCCGGTCGTAGAGCAGTTTACTTCCCCGCGCGCCTGGGCCTTCGTCCTGCTCGCAATGCAGGAATACCTACGCAGTTTTTCCGGCGACCGGATGGTGAATCAACTCCGTGACGTGCTCACCACGCGACTGCTCGAGTTGTTTGAAGCTAACAGTTCGAAGGAATGGCAATGGTTCGAGCCGATCGCCACCTACGATAACGCGAAACTTTCGCATGCCATGATCCTGAGTGGTCATTGGACTTCCCGTGGCGAGGTATTCCAGGCAGGTCTGAAGTCGCTCCGCTGGCTGGTGGAAACGCAAAGAGCGAAAGCCGGACATTTCGCGCCGATCGGCTCCAATGGTTTTTGGAAGCGCGGCAGCAAACGCGCGCGTTTCGATCAGCAGCCGGTGGAGGCTTATGCTACCATCTCTGCCTGTCTCGAGGCTTTTGCTCTCACCCATGACGAATACTGGAAGCGCGCGTCGCGACGCTGTTTCGAGTGGTTCCTTGGTCGGAACGATCTCGGAGAATCGCTTTACGATTCCAGCACGGGAGGGTGTCGTGACGCTTTGCATCAGGATCGCGTGAGCCAGAATGAGGGAGCAGAATCAAGTCTCGCGTTTTACCTGTCCCTTGCTGAGATGACACAGGCGGAAACCGCGCCTGACATAAAGATCCCGAATAACAAAGGTGGATGAAACTTCATCCGACAGGCGTCCTTCTCTGGCCGGACAACAAGCGCGTGGTGGTGCGCCCATTCATCTCGATGGATCCCACGCGTGTCCAGCATATCATCGCGCGCGCTCTCGCGCTTAGTGAGCATGAAACCGAAAAGCAGCTTTCGTTAATTAGAGCGGATTTCAACGAGAGGCACATCGATCTCGATAAGAGTTGGCTGCGGCATTTCGAAAAAGTGCGAGCGCAGATCCCAGACGGCAAGACGATTTCCGAACCACGCCGGTTATTCATCGGCGCGCTGTTTTCCGGTGAATATGCACTCGAATCGGCCGCCTTGTTCAATCCTTCCATTGTGCCGCATCCTGACCAGACTGGTCTAGGTCAGGGTGATCTTCGTTTTATCTTGAGCCTGCGCTCGACCGGTGAAGGACACATCTCTTCGATCCAGTTTCGAACCGGAGTTATCCATCGTGATCACTCAATAGAGATCAATAGGACGACGCCTTTTGTGACACTGCCTGAGCTGAATCCCAAGCCCACCTACCATAAACGCACCTTTCTGGACAAACTGAGGGAGATGGGACTTGAGAATGATTGGGCTGCCTCGGTCATGGGACGATTAGGTAAGACCTTCCTCTTTGATCAGTTGGATGAGTCCATCCAGCAAGCAGCGCCCGACGAAGCGTCTGCACACACCCGTGACGTGCAGCGAACTTTGGAGTGCATGCATTGGCTGGCGGAATCCAATTACGAAATTCATTTCGCTCCGTCTTCGGAAATGTCGGAACGCATTATCTTTCCCGTCTCGCCTAATGAGAGCAATGGCATTGAGGACGCTCGCTTCGTTCGTTTTGTCGAGGACGATGGAAGCGCTGTCTACTACGCGACCTACACAGCTTATAATGGTCGAGTTATTCTACCCCAGCTGATCGAGACCGCGGACTTCCTTAACTTCCGTGTCCTCACTCTTAACGGGCGGGCGGTGCAAAACAAAGGCATGGCTCTCTTCCCGCGTCAGATCGATGGATGCTATGTGATGCTTACACGACAGGATGATGAGAATCTTTTCCTGAGCTTCTCCGATAACCCGCATTTTTGGAGCGACTCTGAGTTACTGGAAGAGCCCGAACAGCCCTGGGAGTTCGTGAAGCTGGGCAACTGTGGCTCGCCGATTGAAACCGAAGCTGGCTGGTTAGTTCTTACCCACGGCGTCGGTCCAATGCGAAAATACTGCATTGGAGCGACTTTGCTCGACTTGCACGACCCTGCAAGAATCATTGGCCAGCTGAAAGAGCCGCTCTTAAGACCGGAAGGGAACGAAAGGGAAGGCTACGTTCCCAATGTAGTCTACTCCTGCGGGTCGCTCGTCCACAACGGGCAACTCATCCTGCCTTATGGCATTAGCGATACGGCTTCGAGCATTGTCAGAATCGAATTAAGCGAGCTTTTGGCTGCCCTTACCTAAAGAGACCGCCTCCCAGACGCCGCCGTTTACTAAATTTGCAAAACCTTGCAGCAGAAATCTATTCAAACAAATCGCATTGCGCGCGTGGCCAAAGCGCTAAATTGCGGATGCGTTACTTCAACAAGCCATTGGTGGAACTCTGAGAAAGGCAGAGGATCCTGCCATCGCCCGGAGAACTAGATGACTCAGATACTGGATTGGCCGCGAATTGCTGTTGTTGGAGCTGGTGCTGTGGGTGGCTATTTTGGCGGCGTGCTCGCGCGAGCTGGCGCGCCGGTTGTGATGGTCGGGCGGAAATCCTTTGTCGATGCCTTCACGGCGAACGGGCTTGTAATCGAGCGGGCATCGGATCAGGAGCGAGTATCTGTTGAAGCGACAACCGAACTCAGTGCGGTTGCCGGTGCCGAGCTCATATTGTTTTGCGTCAAATCAAACGACACGGTTTCGGCCGCGAGAGAAATCGCTCCTTTCCTGGCGGCCGATGCGCTGCTGGTTTCTCTTCAAAACGGTGTGGACAACGTCGAGCGGATTCGCGACGCGACGAAAATCGATGCGCTGCCCGCGGCGGTTTATATCGGGGTATCGGTCCCGAAGCCGGGACGCATCAAACATGTCGCGCGCGGGGATTTAATCCTCGGCCCCGAAAACAAACGGACAAAACGCGTCCAGAAAATCTTTGCGCGCGCCGGTATCGGCTGCCGACTCACGAACAACATCGACGGCGAGATGTGGATCAAACTTCTGTGCAATTGTGCGCTCAATGCCATCTTTGCGCTGGGACATGCGCGTTATGGGCAACTCGCTGAAAATCCCGATGCCCGAAAGTTGATGCAGAGAGTGATCGATGAAGTT
>WNGK01008900.1_pt1 | contig 11733 bp, 19 predicted proteins | sample 5400601 | NCBI WGS metagenome assembly WNGK01 (sample SAMN13153376, study PRJNA577476) | soil metagenome | isolation source: 60 cm soil or saprolite under Garry oak tree replicate 1 | place: USA:California | collected 2016-06-15
TCTTGAGTAGAGAGTGACCGGGGGATATAGGCTATTTGTCAGCTCAGGCGAACAGATGTATAATCTGTTATGGTATTGCCAGGGCTGTATCGCCCGTATTTTGCTCGATTGACACGACCAGGCACCCATCTATCTGCTGGGACTCAGGGCTAGATTTGTTGTAAGCATACCATGTTTTCGCCTGGAAGGCTATGGTACCCTTGCAGGGGATGTTGAGCAGAAGTAGTGTTGGGCAATGGTGTTGTGGTTTTGCAGGCTCTTCACCATTGCCCGGGCTACGCCGCCTCATCTCTTTTTTCCTGCTCTACCAGCGATTGATACCTTGCATCAGAGACGATTAAATCCCCTGGCTCAGCACCCAATGCCTTTGCAATGCGTTCGAGTTGTTCAAGCTCAACGCTTTTTGTAAAGTTGTGCCAATAACGATAGAGCAGCTGGGCAGTCACCCCTGCCTTGATTTGCAGTTGAGACTGATTCAGCCCCTTTTTTGTCGCCGTCTGCCTGATAATTAACTTCGACAATTTCTCACCTCCGTTCGCTTAAGAGCAGCAGCACTCTCACCTTGATGATACCATAAAAACAAATGTTCGTCAACGCATGTCTAGCATAACAAGTTTACGCAAACAAGCCAATATCCATACGACATAACGTTGACAAATGTTTGTTCTCGTGGTATACTCTTATCAGTACATGAGTTGAGAGGAGTTCCCGAGATGACCCGAACGATACGCAGCACAACATCGAACACCCACTACTTTTTGACGATTGAGAACGGCGTAGCCACTGATTGCACCTGCGGCGATTGCCAGTACAGACACCACGCTTGCAAACACCAAAAAGCCTTCAACGCTGAAGTAGAGCGGGCTGCCGCGTTCCTGGCTCTCAAATCCAGGATTGCCCAGGCTGAGCGCGATGCGCGCGCGGCAGCTCGGATATCCTGGGAACTCTCAATGGGATTGTAGTTATTCACACAACAGGAGGACAGTTTGACCAGATGTATTGATTGTGGCGGCGAGATCATTGAAGGGGAGAACCATCGCTGTCACACACGAAAGGAGTGGCCCATGACCACAATTATTGTTCCAATGGAAGATCAGATCATTCATACCCAGGAGCATCCCTATTGCAACGACCTCACCTGCCCCTGCTCAGAGGAACTGCAAGCCAAAATTGCAGAGTACCGGGCCCAGGAAGATGTTGAGCATACCCGCAATGGGTACGGGGCAGAGCAAGAGCCCATGACGAGCGGGCCGCGCAGGATTGACTGGAGCAAGATTTTTGATGACGGCGCCAGCTCGCGCGAAGTTGACCAGGAGCGCAACATCACCCACCAGTGTGTAGATGGTTCCTGGTGGTAGTTCTCGTAGCAGCACGAAGCCCCCTGTCATCCACCAAGATTACCAGGGGGCCGAGTGCAGAAAGGGCTAGCTTTCATGCCCCATCGTACCACATCCCACGTCTACCTGCTTCACTTCACCGAGCCGTACAAGCATGCCAGGCACAATGCACCGAAAAACCTTTGCCCGATTTGCAGGCAAGAGATACCTTGTAGCGCGTATCCGTTATATCAGTAGAATCACAATTTTTTAGGGGGAAGAAACCAAAATGGTAAAAATTAGCAATCCACAGTCAAACGCAGTCTATTCCTTTGTCGAAAGCCGCAATGTCACCGTCAGCGAAGAAGGCTACCGCATCAGCATCACCGAGCAGGACAATGGGGACGTGACGATTGAAGGGCTGGAAGAATTGACACCTGCCCAGCAGGAGCTGCTCTCTGGAGCATTGATCTTGTGGAAATGGGGCATCGTGCCAGTAGAAGCATAACCCTATCACATCCCGGGGTGTATTCCTGCCGTGCAGGGGTACACCATTTTAGTGTGAGAGTCGAAATAGAATTGGAGCTCTATACTATGGGATCCGCGAAAGCGCACAAAGAACTCCTTCACACCGCCCATCATGAAGCTGGGCATGCGGTTGCAGCCATCGTTGAAAACTGCCCATTGCGTTCAGTCACGATTGTGCCGGACGATGAGACCCTGGGATGTTGCATCACTCCCTATCCTCGCAACTTTCAGCCGGAAAGTGATATGAGCCTACGAACTGCACGACGTTTGGAAGCGGGAATTATCGCCTGCTTTGCCGGACATATTGCCGAAAAGCAGGTGAGTGGGCGCAATAACTGGGTACATTCAAGCGTTGATCGCAAAATAGCTACAGACCTGGCTTCGTATCTCACTGGCAGTAACGCGGAACTGGAAGCATACTTGAAGTGGCTTTGGGTACGTACAGAAGGCCTGGTGAATCTCTATCAGCCGCAAATAGCTGCGTTGGCCTCTGCCCTGCTAGAAGAAAAAACAATCCAGGCCAAACATGCCAGGGAAATTTTTCGAGAGGCAATGTTAAAGCGCCAGGCTAAATAATCACTCGTCGCCCAGGTCTACCCCCTGCAAGGGTAGGCCTTTTTTGTTGCCTGATTGTCTAACCGGCATATCCGCCCTTTCAAAGTTAGAAGATGGGCGGATAGCAATGGAACCCCTGTACTCAGGGCATCACGCGACGAGAATACCGCTTGCTTGTTTATATCTCAATGACTGTTTCATCTCTTGTCCTCACTCCATTGATGCTCATTCATTTATACAAGGGCATTCTTTGCCCCTTAGAAGACTTCGCCTTATGATTGGACATCTCTATCAACATTCCGCCCTTTCTCTACCCCTGCTACATGCCCCTGTAACACATCAGGTGTATGAATTCCCATCTGCATCAGACAGGCCACTCTACGGCCCTACAGTCACGAAAATAAGGCATCCCTGCATGGATGTGTGGAGAAGAGGATGAGTGGAAGTCTCGATGAAGAACGGCCAGGATTTCGCCCCCTGTATCTCCCGGCCTCAGATGCTTCTTGTACGCAAGAACGACGGCTTTCGCCTTGAGGGAGCCACCTGCGCTGTTACTTGATTTCAGATGGGCCGATCGGGTGACGGCTGGCCTGTGGAAGTGGGGGCAGCTGGCCAAAGGTTCGATGTGGGATGTTGTTGCCGATGGCTTCTTCTATGGCGGCCAGGCTGTCTATGCAGTATTCATTGCCCTGGGCATCGAGAAACAGCACGCCATAGGCATACGAGTTTTGCGCGGTTCTCATATCTTCCAGCCCCGCGCCAGGCCACAGCACATCAGTCGGCCAGAACCGCGACATCGTGCTCACAATGGGAGCGCGTGCCCCGCCAGGCTCAAGATGCAGCGTCGTTCCCGTCTCACACTGCACGCTGTAGCCCTTTTCCAGGTAGTTCACCAGTTGGCTAAGTTTCGCCATGCTTCACCTCAATGGTAGCTATTGGGCTGCATCCCACTCGGGTCGTTCGGGACGTTTTGCACCACCATCATGCCCCCACTCACAAATTGACTATCCCCAGGGTTCAGAAACACATGCAGGATCACCGTCACGTCCTGCACATCAGATACAATGGCGGCGCGGGCGTTGCCCCTGTCCGTAATGTAGGTCACTATCGTTCCCAATGTTGGCATCGTTCACCTCAGTTCTTCTGCTATTCCTTGCCCGGGTTCTCGAACTGCTTGAGCAGCTCGACAATGTTCGCCCGACGCTCTTTCAGCGCCCCAGGGATACCAGTACTGCCAGGGTAGTCAGGCATTATCAGGGCGCCAAACGCTTCAGACTCCGCCCCAAGCGCACCCATGAGATTCCACCAGTTTGGCCCGTTGATACGCGCCACATCAGGGCCTTGGGTCTCTACCACCAGGAGAAATTGTTGATAGGCTTCTAACAATGCACGAGCCGCAATCCTTGAGCAGCTATCAAGAGCGCGATCTAAACGCAGCACAGCTTCAGTTTGTGCCCGCCTTCCCTTCTCGACTTCCTGGGAAAGGGATTTCATCGATTGCGTCAGCGCTTTCGTGTCCACCTGGGCGAACGATGAAAGCATCGCACTGGATTGCCTCTCAGCCACTTCAGCCTGGCGCAGTTGCTCTTGATAAAAGGCTTCATTGGGCTTGCCCGCCGTGCGTTTGGCGGCTGCCCTGGCCTCTTCTAATCGGGCAGATGCCGCCTTATAGTCTGCTCTGAGCTGCTCAATCCGGGCCGGGAATTGCTCAAGTTCAGAGGAGGCCGCTTGCAGTTCAGTCTGCAATGCGGTAAGCCTGGCGCTACACGCTTCGTATTCACGCCGCAGCGGGAGGATATCGGGCTTTGTTGGCTGTTTAAGGAGTGTTTGCATGGCTAGCGCCTTGCCTTCTGAAAGTTGGCCTGGACCTGTTTCCAGGACAGATCGCCAGATGTGCCCGTCTCAAGCGCGCGAAACGCCTTCATTCGTTCGTAGGCATCATCAATTTCGCCCTGGGTGGGCTGTCGTACCACCGTTGATGATGGGAGCCGGCTTTTCGGATTGCCCTGGGCATCGTACCCGGCATAGGTGGGTACCATGCCGCCCAGGACCTGGCCCAAATCTTGAGCCGTGGTCTGAGGTACCGAGTTCCACCAGCTCTGGAGCTTGTTTGTTAACTTCCTGACCTTCGCCATATCTGGCGCCTCCTGCCCCAGCTCCTCCTGGAGGTCTGTCATTGTGAGCTGGATCGCCGTCCATGTTGAATCCGGAAAACTGGCTTTCCTGGCCTCGGCCAGGTAGCTGTTAAAACTTCTGCGATGGTTCATGTTCTTTCCTTTGACTGAAACTAAAAGCGCTTCGTCGTTCATGGCAAAGGTGACGGGCGAGCATTCCCACAGCCGAAGCTTCGAAAGCTCTCTCACCCCATCTTTTGTATAGCTATAGCCACCAGGTAGCACGTCGTACCCGATGGAAAACTGAGAAATTGCGCCCTGCTTGATCAGGCTGTACGCTTCGGCTCCCCGCTGCGTCTCCAGATTGATTTGCCCAGCTCCCAGCAGCCCATACGTATCTTCTTTGAGGGAAAACCAGCCGCCTATCGGCTCATCAACATCATGATTCCAGAGCATTGAGCACAGGAATGTTGCTTTGCCCTGGTCCACTCTGGCCTGAGCATCTTTGATACTCTGTGCAAATGCGCCCTTGATGACCCGGTCATTGCCCTGATCCACGTTGCCAAACACCGATAAATAGGCTGCCACAAAACCTTGTTGGTCATCGGTGCCCTTCAGGGAAAAACGGACCTGTTTATGCTGCATACGCGCCTCCTTTTCTTGTGCTTAGTATAGCATACAACCAGCTTGTCTACTCACCCTGTTGTCCTACCCCTGCATGGCTTGAAAAAGAGACCGTGCAGGGGTGTGTGCTACTCAATAATTGAGTACCCCTTTTTCACACGCTCCAGGTCAGCAGGCAAATTATACATAGACTGACGCGGCGCTCTTGCGGCTTTGCGTCGTTTGAAGAGTTTCTTCATAGCGCGTAACCTCCTGCAAAGGCTTCGCACCACATTTGTACTCGTTCTCGATCAAAGTGTTTTCCCAGGAAATGAAGACGCGCCGCCCGGTACTCTGTTCGCGTCAGATGGTAGGTGATACCATTTCTGCTCGTCGCAACAGGAGCATCTTCGAACGCCTTCGGTATGCAATTTTCATCTATCGAAAGGAACCTGTGCAGCAGCTCCTCGCGTGGGATGAGCTGCGCAAATTCATCCAGGACAATTGCGTGCAGGGCGTCTAATGTTTCCCAGTCCAGCTTTGCCAGATCAACGAGCACGTACCCCGATGCATAATCACGCTTCACCCCAGCCGGTATGGCCAGTACATACGCCTGTTCAGAAAGAGAGAGCGGGGCAAGAGGAAGTAGAATAGAACCTGGGGGAATGTCATTTTGTAAGATTGGAAGGCCCTCTAGCTTCTCAAGTCTTCGATAGAAACTATTTAATTGCACCATTCATGTCACCTTTCGCTGACCTGGACTCCAGTTCTGCCAGGCGCTTATCAAACTCTGAATTCTTGTTGACTTCGATTGCTGTTGAAAGCAGGATGCTTGCAGCTCGTACCTTCGTTGCGCTCGGGTTGGGATCATCGCTCTCAAGTGTTTCTTCCAGGAAGGTAATTGCTTTTCTCACGCTCTTTTGGAGCCGTGAGAGTTCAACTGCAAATACTTGCTGACACGCAGATTCATAGGCTTTTTTGACGTGGGGCGCAGCCAGGTAGCGCCGCCCGGTCTCATGGCTGATATGAAGTCTTTTGCATGCGGCTTCTAACGTTGGGCAAGCTAGTAGTGCAGCAACGAACTTCGTTTCCTTTTCATTGAGTGTGGCAATATGTGGCATTTCAAAAATCTTTGCTACCACGAGAAAGACCTCCAGGCGGATCGTGTTTCTATTCTATCACGAACCTGTTGTCGATTCATCCGGACCGCCCGTCTTCTGTTTGTCTTCTTGCTCGTACTGATCCAGCCGTTTCCGGTACTCTGCCAGCTGGCGCCCAACACGCTCAATCTCAATCTCAAGCTCAGCATACCTCAGCAGCAATCGGTTATAGTTCAGCTTCACACTCTTTTTCATCTCTTCATGGCTCACCTGGGTTACGGGTATATCGTTGCTGCGTCTGTAGTAACTCATGCGAGTGCCTCTTCTTTCTCTTGACGCAACTTCCTTGCCAGCGCCCTTTGTAAGCTGCCTTTGAGCCACCTGCGTGTATCGCCCGCGTTCCATAAGTAGACACCATCAGCAGCCACAACAACATAGTCACCATTGCTGAGCTGCTTTTTTGTGGCATGGCGGCCAGCGTCTTCTAAGGTTTCCAGTAAAATTTGAGCCGTTAACTCATCCATTGTGTATCTCACTTTCTGGTTTGGCCTGCTGGATCCACCAGCAAGAACAAAGCCATCTCCCATCTTCGCGTCGACGCCAATCAGAGCGGCCACAATGCCCACACGTTTGACCTTTGAGCGACTGCGGAATCTCACCAGGCGCTGTAGGTGGAGGTTGATGGTATTTGCCGTTTTGACCCGGCATGGTGCCCTCGGGCGTCTTCTCATGCTGATTTACCGTATCATCTGAAGGGTCGGCATGCCGGGTATGCCGGAAGTTTCCTGTAAACTCCCTAAAATTACTCTCGCGAGGGGTATATATAGGGGGTTCTTGGAAACTGCCGGTTGACCCGGCATACCCCCCTTTTTGTTCACCGTCTGGGGGCACTTCTGAAGCGGGTTCGTTGGGCATGCCGGGTGGAGGGTCGTTAGGCATGCCGGAAGAATCTTCACCCGGCATGGAATCCTCAGCATTTTCAGGGGATGGAGGGTCAGCAATTATTCTGAGTCCGTAGTACATCCACACGTTCCCTTTTTTCTTTTTTAGATAACGCTTACTCATCATCACGCCGAACAATTTTCCATTCAGCGCACTTAAGTGATATGCCTTGCACCAGGTGCTGTAGGCATCGTATAAGTTGGCGGCTTGTACTTCCAGCTTTTCACCGATAAAGCAGCGTTCTGTAATGAAGAGCGATAGTTCATCTTCAGATTCCCTGTATTTGTTTGTTGCCACGAGCACCGATTCGGGCCGGTTCAATCCTTGTGATTGCCAGGCCAGGCAGCCACGTACCAGCCAGGCCAGAATGCCGCTAGCCTCAGCTTTTAGTTTGTCGCTGAGCTTGTTATCTTTTTCTCGCTCGTTCTCCGCTTTGGGGCGTTCGACGAAGCGGATCCCAAACTCGATCAGGCAAGCTCGTTCCCAAAACGCTTTATCTTGCGGGTCCGCACGCGGCTTATAATTGGTGTGCAGTAGAAGCGTATGCGTGGGGACAAAAGAAAATTGATGACCATAATTTCTACGTGCAGGAATATCACCGCCGCCTGTCAGTTCTTTAATCTGAGAGACGTTGAGCTTATCTCCCTGCCGGGTTTCGGCTCCCCAGACGATACGCTTGCCTTGCAGGTCAGCCAGGTGCTCTGACGCTGATCCGGCGGCGCGCAATTTGTCATTGGAAATCAGCACGTCCTTGCTGACCGGACTGGCCAGGGCTTTCCCGAGCACTTCTTTTATGATCGTGAGCAAGGTATCCTTCCCGTTGCGTCCTTCTTCACCCCAGAGAATCGGGAAGATATGCTCAGAGGTTTTTCCTGTGATGGCATAGCCGAACATCCTGCACAAAAACGCTATGAGCTCATTGCGAACATCAGCAGGTTTGTCTTCAAAGATTTCAAGCAGGAATTGTATAAAGCGTGGGCAGGGTTCGCTAAGGCCTTTCCATTCCGTTGGGCAAACAGTACGAATATAATCACCCGGGCGACCATCGCGAAAAGAACCGGTGTGCAAGTCAATAACGCCGTTTTCTAGTCCCAATAGCCAGGGGTCGGCGTCCCAGCGATCGCTGGTAATGGCGAGCCTTGGGTCACCCTGGGCAAACCATTGGACGTTTTTATTACGGGTAGCGCCTCGCAGCGCCTTAGCGCGTTCGGCGAGCCTTTTCCGCTCAGCCTCGATAAATTTGTAGCGTTCTTGTAACTTCTCAAATGCTGGGTCCTTCTCAGCTTCGAGAAAGCCGAGCTTTTCTCGCATGTGCATGATCTGGTCGCCTGTTTCCCCTTGATCGTCATTCAGATCTGCTGATGCTTTGAGGTACGTCGTTGCGAGCCTCCCGGCAACGAATTTGCGAGCCTGGTTCAGATCGTCTCTTTTCCAATAATGTTCATGCCAGAGGTACCAGGTTTGTTCCGTCGCGTCATAGAGGAGCTGGCCCTCGAACAGATCAGCAAAAAGAAGCGCATCGCCATATTCATTCTGTTTCAAACAGTCGAGGATTTGTTCAATTGTTATTGTGCGAGGAGTTTTAGGCTTCGCTTCGTCCTGGAAGATACTGTCAAGGTCGATATCATCATGGTGTCTATATCCATTGCTGTTCTGCTGATAGCCCGGTTCAAAATGTTTTCGAAAGTCTTTCCAATGAAGATCAGCACAGCGGTTATGGCTGCACGAGAATCCAAGACTACCATCTGCAAATTCATAGACACAAGCGTTATGGTCGCTTTCATGGCAGAATGGACATTCAGCGAGCAGCCACCTGGTCCCGCTTTTGTAGGGTTCAGGTGGACGTGTTTGTATTGCATGTAGGTCGAGAAAATCTTGCAAGCTAAAGGTATTTTTCTTGTGGGTATTCTGTCGATTCTGTGATGCCTGGTGCTGTACCGGTGTAGCAATAGCTTCCAGAAGTGTCCTTGAGACGATATGAAGAAGCGATGGAGGTTCGAGAATACGAGACATGCGGTGTGGGCGTTCATCGGTATTGTCACCTTTACAGGCCAGCGTTCCATACAGTTTACTGATTCGCGAGGGGTTAAAGACTGTTTGATCAATGTGCTGGCCGAGGATATCAAATCGTCCGGCGAGTCCCTTAAACGCGCGGGCTAACAGGTCTGCTTCATCAATGCCCAGGTCGATTCTATAGAGCAGGTGAGCGCCGTTTCCACTATCAGCAGAAAGCGGCTCCGGCCAGCCTTCGCTTTTGAGCGTCTCTCGTATCGTTTGTGCGTGCTGCAATGCTCTGGTGTGTTCCGCGTCTGATGAAGAAATTCCTGATGGACGCTCCGGATCGACATCGATGAGTAACCAGCGCAATCGAGTAATCTGTGTATCAGTCGTGCAGCTCTTGTCAGCCCGAAATTCATCGGCAGAACGCAGCCGGTTCTGGGCGCGCGCCAACAAATCACGCTGGCAGGGGTTGAGGGTAATGTAGATGCCGCGAGCGCTGCGTATCAGGCTAAGCGCCTTGACGAAAGCTTCCATGTCATTGAAGTAGCCGCTTGCTGTATAGGCATAGCGAGATGCTTTCGTTGTGGCATGCAGAGCGCGCAATTCAACGACCTGGTCGGGTTCTACCATCAAGGCCAGTGCTCGCCGTATTTCGCCCTCGTCAAAAAGTTGGTGAGCCTCAGCAGTAGGCCATTCATCTTGTGCAGTCGCTGTATTCACGGTTCCACCTCCGCAGTGCTGGAGGTGGACATCTCATACTGAGCCATGGTATCATTAACAGACAGATTCGCCATAAAGGTATCCTTTTATAGGCGGCCATCTGACTATCATACTTTTACACATTCCTATGAACTCTGGTGAACTCTTGCACATTTCGGTTCACTGGTGTATAGTTACAAAATGCAAGTATGGTCGTCAGATCATCGCCTGCTAAGAGCGTTGGTTTTCCGTGAAACAGGGAAAGCCAACGGTCAAGACTTGCCCTTTCAACGAGACAGACCTTCAAAAACCGACTCGTTGAGAGGGCGTTATTATTTTTCAGGGCTGCCTATTACTTCGCTTAACGCGGAATTGTTCTACATCTTTTCGCCAGTACAGTTTTGTTCTACGACTCACTGTCCACACCTGGAATTTGCCTCGGGCTGCCAGTTCGCGTACGTAGACATCAGACACGTTATGCCCGCTGTTCGCCGTCAGAATTTTTGCAGCCTGACTGGATGTAATCCAATCTTCCTTGTTCAATACTGCTATCACGGTTCCTCCTTATGGATGTAGAGCCATTCCCGTATGCGCTCATTGTACTGCTAATTCGTGCTCATGTCAACATATAGTACCCCGCAATGTACTTATAGAAGTTCGCTATACTTTGATAGAATACACTATTTTTAGATAAAATGCGTTGAACTTCATTAAAGTATGCGAAAGTACATCTTTTTACCACAAATTGGGCGGGTTACGCGCTATCTTCATTTGTCCAATCCTGCCAGGCTTTGAAGAGAGCTTCTAGCTCATCGAGGCCCATTGTGATCGCCATATGCTCTGTGGTGATCGGGATATCAAGACTGCGTTCATCATCAAGGGGCGCGGTAAAAGACAGGTGAACAATATCGACACATTCGTGTTGTGAATTGAAGCGGGGCGAGTAGCGTATAATAGCCGAATGCGCCATGTTGGTAGCCTTCACTCAATTTGACGCAGCGGGTTCCATCTTTCTTGTTGTCGTCAACAACTTTGGGCATGTCTTCTTTCATGGGTATGGTCCTTTCCTGTTTTACCTGTCCTTTCGTACAGGTTGTGAAACTGAATAGCGATGTTGAGTAACGCTATGGCGAAAACTTTGTTCAGCATCAATCAACACATGCAGCCCCCGGCTAAGAAACCATTCTTCCAGGTTCCGATAGGCTGTTTGAGCGCTTCGGAGGCTTCGCCAGGCAAGAATGGCTTCATACTCTTCAGTCTCGCTACATAGTTTCTCTTCAAGCTCGTCAATTTCAAGCTCCAGCGAATCCAACCTTTGCAATTGCGCTTGTACGTCAATGGATGTCTGGCGATCCAGGCCCTGATATTTTTGCCAGAGCGAGTTTTTGATAGGGTCAGGCTCCGCAATCTGAAATAGTTCGTCAATGATCTGGTGTAAGGCGTGTTCGTTCATGGAAGCCTCACTTTCATCCCCACAGCCAGGCCGCAATCACCTCCCGAGTCTGCCAGGAAGTAGTATCCCGCCATCACCCGGGTATCGTTGGTGACATAGACCGCCCCAGCGTGTTCAAGACGGCCTGCTATCCACTGCCCACCCAGGAAGACTTCGCACGCCTGGCCAGATGTCAGATCGTCGTCCGGGTTGTCCAGTGCGTAGCGCCCCCGGTTGGCCGCCTGGACCAACATGCCTTCTCTCATCGCTCGTCCTCCTTATTGCAATGGCGGCAGCCGCAACAAATTCATGATGGCCTGCTTTGGGCTGCGTCCCATCTCATGCCTATCTGAGCGGTAAATCTTCAGGTAGTCGGCTTGCAGGTCTTTGGCAAAGTAGGTGCAGATGTAGCGTACGGCATCGCTGTCATCAGCTATCTGCTG
>WNGK01007140.1_pt1 | contig 11731 bp, 10 predicted proteins | sample 5400601 | NCBI WGS metagenome assembly WNGK01 (sample SAMN13153376, study PRJNA577476) | soil metagenome | isolation source: 60 cm soil or saprolite under Garry oak tree replicate 1 | place: USA:California | collected 2016-06-15
CGGGCGCGGTAACCGCGCACGCTGGCCGAAGGTGCCCCGCCATGGCGCCGGCGCGGACGCGGCCCGAGCAGTGCCCTGGTCAGGGCTCGCGGGTCGAGACGGTCCAGGACCACCCGGATCGTCTTTTCATCCGGAGCCCGGTACCGGCCGGCGACCGGGTCCCACGGAGCCCGCAGCCGGGCCAGATCTGCCTGGCTGGCCCGCTTGATCCACTGCCCGACCGCGGTGAACCGGTCGTTCCCGGCCGCGGTGAACGCGCAGACCGCGACCGCGATCAGGCACGCCAGCGGGTAGATCCGCCCCTGCGGCGAGCGCGGGTCCGGCAGCGCTTCCAGCCGCTGCCACGCACCGGCGGCCAGATCCTCCCCGTCAGGACCAGATTCGACCACGCGCGCCGCCGCGCGCGACAATGCCACTGCGGGCATGCCACACCTCGTTCACGTAGACCTTAGAGACCTACATGATCACGTGGCGTGCCCGCGTCTACAACCTGCGCGTTACCACCCTGCCAGCGCTTACCCGGACCAATCGGGCAAGTCCGGAACACGCCGGAGCCCTGGGGTGCGCGCAGGTTGACCCCTGCGTGAAACGACCTGTGACGAAACTTGGGGACCTCAGCCTGGCGCGCGGCAGCGCCGGCGCAACCGGCTAACTGGCGGGCCGGTGAAGTGCGGCGATGGTCAGGCTGCCTGGCCTGGGTTATCCGGGGTCGGGGGCGATGGGGCGCCGTCACCGGGCGGGGTCACGATGACCTCGACGCCGAGCCGGGCCAGGGCGTTCTGGTGGTAGCGGACCAGGTGCTCATGGTTGCGCTGGTCGCGCCGCTCGTAGTAGTCGGCGCCGGCGTCGATGTAGTCAGCGTCGTAGCGCATGACCGCCCAGGCGATGCACAGCAGGGTGTGCGCGACGGCGACCGCGGCCTTCTTCTCGTTATCCTTGCCGAACCGGCGGGCCAGGCGGCGGAACCGGGCGCCGGGCCGCGTCGCGGTGCGCCAGGTCGCCCAGGCGGCCCCGGCCATGGCGGTACGCAGGTGCGGGTTGCCGTTGCGGGCGGGCGCCTTCTTGCGCTTGCCGGCGGACTCGTTGTCGCCGGGCGCCAGCCCGGCCCAGGCCGCCAGCCGGGCCGCGGTGGCGAACCGGGTCATGTCGCCGCCGGTCTCGGCGATGATGACCTCGGCGGTCCGCTGCCCGATCCCGGGGATGGTGACCAGCCGGGCGATGAGGGGGGCGAACGGCGCGGCCGCCTCGGCGACCAGCGTGTCCAGCTCGGCGATCTGGGCGGTCAGGTGGTCATAGGCGTCCAGGTGCAGCCGGCACATCTGGCCGTGGCCCGCAGTGAACCGGCCGTCGCAGGCCATCTGCAGTTCCTCGGTCTTGCGCCGCAGCACTCCCTCGGCCAGATCGGCCAGCCGGGCCGGGTCCCGCTCCCCGGAGATCAGCGCCCCGATCATCGCCCGCCCGGACTTGATCAGGAGCTTGCTGGCCACCGAGTCGATCTTGATGCCGGCGTCCTCCAGCACCTTGGCCAGCCGCTGGCCCTCGCTGGTGCGCTGCCCGGTGAGCTTCTTGCGGTACCTCGTCCGCTGCCGCAGCGCCGCCACCTGCGCGTCCGGGATGAAGCTGGCCCGCAGCAGCCCGTACTCGTGCAGCTCGGCGATCCACTGGCAGTCCGTGATATCGCGTTTGCGGCCCGGCACGTTGCGCATGTGCGCCGCGTTGCACGCGCACACCTCGATCCCGGCACCCGCCAGCGCATGGTAGACCGGCCACCAGTACACTCCCGTGCTTTCCATCGCCGCGTCGGTCACGCCCAGCTCCGCCAGCCATCTTCTGCAGCGACCGCCAGAACGTCTTGAACCTCCGCACGGTCAGCGCGCTGACCAGGCCCCTGTCCGGGCAGCCGGACCGCCACCCAGATCACCTTCTTGTGCACATCGATCCCGGCCACCTGAGGATGGACGACCTCCATCGCCAGCCTCCCTATCTCCCCCCATACTGGTTACGGGCGCGCCGCCCGCGGAGCCCGCGACAAGATCAAGATCCTGTGACACGCGCTCGCAGCAGCAATCCGGGGTACCCACCGGGCAGGCTCCAGCGTCAGTCTTCTAAACAGGCACGCAACGCCAAGGTCGAACGACGTCAGCGGGCGGCGCAGCCCCAAGTTTCACCCATCCGCGGGCGCCACGAAAGTGGCATGAAGTCTTCTAAGCAGTAGGTCCCGCGTTCGAGTCGCGGTCGGGCTGCTCACGTGCGAAGATGCTCGTCGCCGCACACGGAGCGCAGCGGACCACCGCGCCGAAGTCGGGAGCGCGACGAGCCTGACTAGGATGAGCCGCCATGGATGGGTTCGAGTATGAAGGCGTCTTCTGGCTAGCGGACGAACCGAGCCGTCAGGCTGTTGGCCGCCTAACGTACAAGCCGACCGAGGGCGCGAGCCTAGACCTGATCGGTTCTCTTGACGAAGAGGTTCAGGCACTCCAGACAATGAACGTGGTTGGCGCAGGTCGGCGGATAGTTGGCGCGGCGGGTGGTAAAGAGGTAACACTCGACGGCTGCGTAATTCGTAACACACAAATTCAGAGCCCTGGGATTCTCCGTCAGGAGTACTATGTCCCAATGGTATTCACCGGGGTCCAGCTCGATGCCGACGACGCACTCGACTTCGACAAGGTAACTGTCTCATTCGACCATTTGCCCTTCTGGATCAATAGGAATAACTTCAGCTTCAGCATTGACACGGACGTTCCAAATGACTTGACGACCGTTACCAAGTACATGGTGACGTCTGAAGTTCCGCCAAAGGAATCCAAGCGCACTGGCCAGACCGAAGTCGAACTTGGTTACTCTTCATCGGTCGGCGGCGATCGCTTTACTGAGATGCATGTCACTCAGCGGCCATCATTGAGTTTGGCATACCCCGAGCGCCAGGCACTTCTAGATATCCTCTCCGATGTCAGTGGGCTTCAGGATCTCGTAACGCTTGGAATAGGCGCTCCGGCTGTCCTTACTGACGTTGTATTGCGGCGGTCCAACATAGCTCGGCAGACGCCCGATGGGCGGACAGTGCTTATTCCAGTTCAGGCGTACTGGTCAAATATTGCAGAGCGCGTTCGGGTGGCCAAACCCTCTGATAAGAATATGTTGTTTAGCTTCGGGCAGGCAGACGGGCTTGGGACCGTCGCGAAATGGATACAGTTCTCGCGCGACTATCGCCTAGTGCTTGGCCTGCTGCTCTCAGAACAGTATGCACCGCAGATGTATGAGGAGAACGCCTTCGCTAATGCGATATCGGCTGCTGAGACGTTTCATCGGATGCGCTTCGAGAACGAGATAGTTCCAGCGCCAGAATTTAAGAGTCGTAAGCGGAAGATGTGCAAAGCTGTTAAGAAGGCGCTCGGCCCTAAGGCTAGGGACTGGCTAAATCAGCAGCTAGAGTTCAGTAACGAGCCCCGGCTAAGAAAACGACTTGTTGACGTAGCCAACTACGCCGGACCTACCTTTCGGATTTGGTAGGAGATGTCGATACCTGGGCTGGGGTCGTCACGCTCGTCAGAAACCGGCTGACGCACCACGACCCGGCGCAGAGAATTGAGCGTCAACCTGGTGACCTGACTTTCCTGGGAAACTCGATTTACATAGTGATGGCGCTAGCGCTCCTTCGCGAGTGCGATGTTCCCGAAGTGGTATATCAGGCCATACAACAGTCGGGCCGGGTAGCCTTCACCCGCGGGAAGCTGAGCGAGATAGTTCCTCGATTCGAACCGTATCTACGGCGGTAGTCGCACTAGTCCATGCCACCTGTACTCACGGGCTGGACCGAAGTGATATGGACGCATGTGCAGCGGGGCTGGCAGTGCCTACGAACACTTGGCTTCGGGACGAAGGGCCTCGTCTGGGTGAGTTGCCTGGTCGGCTCTGGCCGCTTTTTGGCCGCACTGCAACGCTTAACGTTGCCATCTAGTGCGCACCAGTGAGTAGCATTTCGGCAGGTCAGCAATGAGATGGGCAGGTAGCGGGTGCGCGTGACACAGTCTACGGATCAGATGATCGCGACCAAGATGGGACGAGCGCTGTACAGCAGCGAGGTACAGCAACCCATGCGCGCAATGGCTGTCCTGGACAGGCGTCCGCACACGTGCTGGGCTGCGCAGGTTGACCACGAGCAGGGACGCGCCAGTAGTTTGCATCCAGAAGGCCAGGGGTTGGAGTCGCCTTAGCTCCACGAGCTAACTTAGTGCAGCGCGTTGATCACCGCCATGCGAACGGCATCAGGATCGGCGATCGCGGCCCAGGCCTCATAGACGGATTCGCGTGCCGCATGTAGTGCATCAGGCTCCAGCGCGAAGCCTACGGCTGCGGAAGCTCGCGCCCGAGCAAACGCCTCATGGTAGGCCTGCCGGGGAAGAATGCCCTGTTCAGCCTTGTCCTGCATATCCCAGGCAATCTCGTCAAGCTCTGCGGTTAGCTTGCGTACCCTGGAGCGTTCTGCCGGGTTGCTGAGAGCACCCTTCCGCATAGTGGCAAGCGCGGCGTCAAGCCGGGGGTCGGCGAGCTGGATCCGCGTTGCAGCGAGACCAGCGGCCTCCGCCGCGACTCTGCGAAGGGCCTGGATGGGCTGACTCTCAAGCTGCTCGGCAAGATCAAGTGCCACCGTGGACAGTCTGCTCCTCACAGTCCAAGACTAAAGTGCACCCGAGGTTACGAGCGGGACGGACGATAACGTATATCGTGCGTGATAGTACAGCCCGCCAGGCATCGGCACCCACGTGCTCCGGGAAGCCACCGAGTAACCAAGTGAGCCCTCGGTCTCGCTGCGTGCGACGCCGTACTGGCGTGAAAATAGCGGCGGGTGCCGCCCGCGACGTCGTTGTTACTTGGTGCGGTTGAGGCCGCAAGTGAGCCTGACGCTGGGAGCCGGTCTTCAAGGGGCTGTTCATTGTTGCTGCGAGCACGCGAGTCAGTTTCTTCCGTTCGCCCCCGGTTCCCCGGGCGGCACCTCCTGGCAGGCAGGCTGGCAGGTCCGGGAAGGAAGAGGCGCAGATGGAAGAGGTGACCGACGAGCCGCTGTACCGGGACCGGGTGTGCGGCATCGACATCGGCAAGGCGGGCATGGTGGCGACGATCCGGGTGCCATCAGATAAGGATCCGTCGCGGCGGGCGGCTGAGACCCGCAGCTTCGGTACCACGAAGCGGGAGGTGCTGGCGCTGGCGGACTGGCTGCGGTGCTGGCAGGTGCCCGCGGTGGTGATGGAGGCGACGGGCGACTACTGGAAGGGGCCGTTTTACCGGCTGGAGGCCGAGGGGCTCGAGTGCGTGCTGGCTGATGCGAAGCAGGCCAAGAACCTGCCCGGCCGGCCCAAGCGCGACCCGTCGGATTCCCGGTGGCTGGCGGCGTGTTTCGAGCGCGGCGCGGTCACGGCCTGCTTCGTGGCCACGCCGGAGTTCCGGATCATCCGGCTGCATACCCGCTACCGGCGGGACCTGACCGAAGAACGCACCCGGGAGAAGCAGCGGGCGGAAAAGCTGCTGGAATCAGCCGCGCTCAAGATCTCGGCCGTGCTGACCGACCTGCACGGGGTGACCGGCCGGGACATCATGGACCACCTGATCGCCGGGGATCGTGACCCGAAGGCGCTGGCCCAGCTGGCCCGCGCCCGCGCCCGCCGTAAGATCAGCCAGCTGGAGGAGGCGCTGGAGGGCGCGGAGTTCATCACCGCCGAGCACGCCGCCCTGCTGACGGTCATGCTGGAGCGCATCGACCGGGTCACCGAGGAGATCGCCCGGCTGACCGAGGTGACCGGACAGCTGCTGGCCCCGTATGAGGAACAGCTGGCCCAGGCCGAGTCGATGCCCGGCTGGGGCCGCCGCGCCGCCCAGGACGCCGTCGCAGAGACCGGCGCCGGAATGACCCGGTTCCGCACCGGCGGGCACCTGTCCTCCTGGGCCGGGAAGACCCCGCTGGATAACCAGTCCGGCAAGCGGAGGGGACAGTCTAAATCCAAGAAGGGCAATCGCTACCTGGCCGCCATCACCGGCGAGACCGCCGCCGCGGTCACCAAGACCCAGACCCGCGAAGGCGCCCGCTACCGGCGGCTGGCCCGCCGCCGCGGCAAGGCCAAAGCCCTGGTCGCCACCGGGAACACCCAGCTGAAGGCCTCCCAGCTGCTGGCTGACCCCGGCATGCGCTATCAGGACCTCGGCGCGGACTACTACGAGCGCCAGCGCGACATCCGCCGCCAGATCTCCCACCACGTCGGCAAGCTCGGCGCCCTCGGCTTCGAGGTTACCCTCTGCCGCCGCCCCGAACCCGATCCAGACGAGACAGGCACCACCCAGGCCGCCTGACCCATACCGCACCCCGAAGACCCCAGGCAGGTCCGCGCAAGCCGGGGTCCGCTACCGCCTGCCCAGCTCAGGTCATATTTTCGGGTCAGTAACAATCGCCATCGCCAGCGGTGGACGCCAGCGGACGCTGACAGACGGTCGTTCCCAGGTCGGGCATGCCGCAGCGCTGGTTAGCCCCATCGCGACTTGGCTTCAGACGAAGAGGCCGCCGGTTCAAATCCGGCCACTCCGACCAGGAAACGGCAGGTCACAAGGCATCCTCTGGCCTGCCGTTCGCGTTTCGTCTCTCCCGGTGTCCGTTTCTCAGATGGGAGCGGACGCCGGTTTCGGCGGGCCGCACGCCAGCCAGCAGCCTGCCGAGCAACGGCACGGCCGAACCTGCCGCTAGCAGGGCACGCTGGCGTCGCGAGTCCTCCCACCGGGCTTGCAGCGCGGCCCTTTAGTTCCTCTCGTATTGACGGGCTGACGTGCCCGTACACCCCGCGCATCCCGGGTTCCTCGTGGCCTAGCCGTTCGGACTTGAGCACGTCGGCAATCTGGTCTTCGTAACTGGTCTTGAGTCCGTGCCGCAGACCGTGCGGCGTCAGGGCCATGCTGACCGGGAGCCAGGAAGCGACGGCCACGTCTTCCCCAGGTTCCTGGCCTGAACCGGGGCACCGGTTCCCATCCGCCGTGTGCGCCACGACCATGCCATCCAGGCGGCGAGGGAACGCTCGACGGCACACCTGGCAGTGGCCTGTGCGCGGGTCGCTGATGAACCGCGCGACGCCGCGCCCGGCTGGCGGCACGAACGTCTCCCCCGCTACCGCCGCAGGCCACGCCGGGAGCGGTAGACCGGGGTACAGTCCGCTGGCATCGATCAGAACCGGTCTCGCTGATCGATGCGCGCGGTCTGGATACCAGCCATCGGCGGCCGGGCGGAAGTAGCGTTCGCCGTAGCTTGACCGCCGGTAGTGGCTACCGCCGGGGCTGAGGAAAACATAGGCGGCGCGGTGCACCACTTGTTTCCCGGTAAGTATTCGGAAGTCCTGTGAAGGGGCATGCTGATAGCCGGCGTGGCCGGTTCGGCAGCCACGCCGGTGCGGGCGTGTTCGTCGCGGGTTTATCCGGGCGATGGCGGCGGCTGTGCCCAGGTGCGGAGGTCGTCGGGGCTGGCGTTCCAGGGCAGGAAGCGGTCCAGGTCCGGGCCGGCGGGGTGTTTCCCGCCGTCGCGGCCGCATTCGTCAAGGTAGGCGGTGAGCCAGGTCAGGAGGTTCAGGCCGGCCATCTGGGCGGTGGCGGTGACGGTCCAGATCACGGCGGCGTTCCAGGCGGTGTCCCCGTTGCGGGAACCCCCGGCGTTCTTCCTGGTCACGACGGGGCCGCGGATCTTGCCAGCGAATGGGATGGCCTCACCCGCCGCGCCCTGGCCGTCCTGCGCTCGCTCAGCGCGCTCGACATGTCCGGCGAGTGGTCACCGCCTTTCCCGGATGACGGGCACCCGGGATAAGCGCGGCGGCTGACACAGGGTCAGTTCCGGACACGGGTCGGTTACAGGGACATGTCAGGTTCGCACTCTCTGTGCACCGCACCTGTCTCCAGCGCGTCCCCTGAGTTGGGAAGCGCGGCTCCGGCAGCCGCACTGGGGGAGGGACAGCGTGAGTAATCAGCCGCCGCCGTGGGACGCGTTCGGCCAGCAGGATCCGCAACAGGGCCAGGGCCAGCCTCAGTATCCGCCGCAGCAACCGCCGTACAGCCAGGAGCAGCCTTATGGCCAGCAGCTTTATGCGCAAGGCCAGCCACCCTACGGCCAGCAGGACTCGTCCGCGCAGCAAGCCCAGGGCTTCTACGGAGAGCAGCCCCAGCCACCCTACGGGCCGGGCAAGGGTCGGCGCTCGCGGCAGTCGTGGCCGCGGCGCCACAGGGTCCTCACCGTGCTCGGCGGCATCTTCGGCGCGTTCATCCTGATCGGCATCATCAGCGCCGCGGCGGGGGCCGGCACCTCGACCAGGACGGTCACCGTGGCGGGCCCGACGGTGACGGTGACGCAGGCAGGGCCGGCGGTCACCGTGACGGCCCCCGCGGTCAGGGTCAGGGTGACCGTGACCCCCACCTCGAACGCGCAGGGCGAGGCCACCCAGATCAGCCAGGACGGGGTGTATGTCATCGGTACGGACATCCCCGGCGGGACGTGGCACACCAGCGGCGGGTCGCAGTGCTACGAGGCCACGCTGTCCAGCACGGACACGAGCAACATCATCGACAACAACAACTTCACCGGCCCGGACACGGTGAGCCTGGCGGGGGCGAAGGCGTTTGACATCAGCGGCGGCTGCACCTGGCGGCATGAATGAAGCCGCGCCTGATCCTCGCTGCCACCCCGGCGCTGGCCGCTCTCGCTGCGGCCGCCGGCTGCGGGAGCCTGGGGGCCACCAGCGCGGCGGCAGGCCCGAGCGCGTCCGCTCTCTGCACCACCAGGGCGTGCATCGTCACCCGACGTCCAGAAGTCGCTCGTGGGGATCGTCGCCAAGGATGAGTCCGTGATGACGAAGGCGGTGTGCAAGCCGTCCACTGTGAGGCCCAACCCTGGTGACACGTGGACGGTCACCTGCACCGTCACGTACTCGGACGGGAGCGAGTGGCGCGGCTACGCGAACCTGCTGCCCGCCCAGGGGAAGGTCACCTTCGAGCCTCAGGCCATCATCAAGTCCTAGCGCAGCCGGGGCGCGGCGCATCGGCCAGATGGCCACGCCACCGCAGTCTCGGCAGACCCCGACGGTACGAAGGCCTGCCGCAGGAAGCGGGGCGTTTTCTGCGGTAGCGCGCCCGTCGTGCTGCGGGAACGCCTCCCCGGCCACGGGGTGACGCCGGCTGCTTTTCTGCGGTAGTGGCGGTCTACGCCTTGCGGCCGACCCCGGCCAGGACGTAGGCGGGACCCGGCGGGGTCACCCGCGCGTCCTACCAGCCGCCCCGCCATCCCTGCGCCACCGCCAGCCCCAGCGGGACGAGCTCCAGGCCATAGAAGAAGCCGGCCGCCTGCTCGCGGGTGTGGTTGTGGAGGGGAGCCGCAGCGTACGCGCTCCGGACCCGCTCCCATAGCTTCTTGTCGTTGTTCCGGCCGACGCTGATCACCGCGCAGCTTCCCGGTGCGATCGCCGCGGTGTACCCGGCGGCCACCTCCCGCGCCCGATCCGCGGGCATGAAATGCAGCACCAGGCCGAGGCTCAGGCACACCGGCTCAGCCAGGTCGATGACCTGCCGCAGTCCGGGTTCGCCGAGGACCGCGGCGGGGTCGGTGAGGTCGGCCCGCACCGCGGCGATCCCGGCCGGTACGCCAGCAGGGCGCGGGTGTGGCTGGCCGCCATCGGGTCGTTGTCCACGTAGGCGATGCGGGCGTCCGGGCATGCCGCCCGCGCGCTCTCGTGGACAGGCAGCGGCGCGGGGAGACCGCAGCCCAGGTCGATGAACTGGCGTATGCCCTGCTGCGCCGCCCAGGTGACGGCGCGCCCGACGAACTCGCGGTTGCTGCGGGCCACCGCGCGGGCCCCGGGGCAGATCTCCTCGATCTCGCTGGCTTCCGCCGGTCGGTGGCGAAGTTGCCCGTACCGCCGATCCAGCAGTCATAGACCCTGGCGACGGACGGGGCGTCCGCATCGTAGCCGGGGGGTTCCGCGGCTGGCATTCAGCGCCTCCACTCTCATGCTGTCCCTTGGCTCACCGTAAGCCTGTGCCGGGCGCGGGAGACGCGGGGCGGCCCGCGGGCTCTCGCCCGGCTAGCGGCGGCCGGCCCGTTTCCCCCGCACGCGCCCGGCACGGAGACGCGGCAGCGCTCGGGGCGGGGGAGGGCCGCCGCCGCGTGTCATGTCCCCGCCGTGCCCTGACGACCGGCGGGGGCGTCCTCGGTAGGCGGACCGCTTCCGCAGCCCGCGCCGTGTCCATGCACAGGCCAGGCCGTGGCCCGCACCCATGGGCTCCATCGGCCGCCCCTCGGCCAGGGCGCGCAGATCCGGTGCCGAGCTGAAGGCGAGGCTCACCGGATCATCCGCTCATCCGGCTGGCCGCCCGGCTCACCCTGGTAGATCCTGTCGAGCTGGTCCATCAGCCCGCCGAGCGCCCACGACCCGATGGCCGTCGCGTCAGGTTCCCCGGGGACCAGGCCGCGGCCGACGATCGCACTCCAGTAGTCATGGATCGTCGGGGGCGCGACGATGATCACCTCGGGGTGGGCCGCCTCGAACCGGCGCCGCCGTTCCGCCGAGCTGAGCCGCCCTCCGTCGACGGCGAGGTGCGGGCGGTCACTCATGGCCGCCGCCCTGGCACGGGCGCAGCGGCGCGGGTGTGCGCGCGCCGCCGCGCCCGCCATGCTCCAGCAGGGACGCCGTACACCGGAAACCCGCATCGGATGCGTCCCGCCGTCGCACGCCTGCTCACCGGGCCGCCCCGGCTACCGGGACTCCGGTGGTCATCTTGGCCCCGTGCGAGTCCACCGCGAATAGCACGGCGCGGAGCACGACAGCGTAGTCCGGGTGGAACTGGCTGCCCAGGTCCGCGACGAGCTGCTCGTCCGTTCCCTGCGGATTCTGCTCGCGCCAGGCCGCCACGGCAGCGCGTGCCCTGTCCAGGTCCTCAGGTTTGTCTTCGCGGAACCTCACGGCGTGCCCTCCCGCGTCCAGCCGGCCCGGGCTGCTGAGCACGGCCGCGCGGCGCACGCGGCCGTCAGCCTGATGCAGGCCGGGCACCCGGAGGCGGCGCCCACCCGGTGGTCCCGTCCCAGGGTGCAGGTCATGGACGGCGGCGGGTCCGCCGTCCAGCAATCCAGGCATGTCCGGATCGCGCTCCGGAGCGTCGGGGGCGTTCCCGGCCCGTTCACGGCAGGTCCCTGGGCACCGGCATCGCCGCGTAGTCAGCCTGGATCCGCAACCGGAGCCCTTCGGGGAGGGGATCGGTCAGGGGGGCGCCGGTCCCGTCTCTGCGCCGCGCGGTGTACACGCCGCCGACGGCATCGATGTCGTACGCCGACCCCCAGTGGAACCTGAGCTCGTCCAGCGTGTCGGTGTCGCCTTCGGCCCGGCTTGCCGGTACCCGTCCCATGTCCCGCGCCTCCCGCCTCTAACGCTCCGGAAACTGCGACAGAGGATGAGGCTAGGCAGCGCGAGCTATGCGGCCCCGCAAAGGTGTGAAGGTAAAAGCCCGGTACCCGGCTACGGGCCGCGAACCCGCACAAAAGTGCGGGTTAGATCACCCCTGCGCGGCGGGCGAGCGGGCGAAGCTCCGGTGTCGATGGCCGGTGCTCGCGGCGCAGCAACTCGGCGAGAACCTCGTGCGTCCGCCTGTCGTAGCGGACAAGCTCAGGAGATAGCCGTTCGGCCGCGACAACGAGGTTCACTGCCGCGGCGTCCTGCCGGCG
>WNGK01009979.1_pt1 | contig 11731 bp, 6 predicted proteins | sample 5400601 | NCBI WGS metagenome assembly WNGK01 (sample SAMN13153376, study PRJNA577476) | soil metagenome | isolation source: 60 cm soil or saprolite under Garry oak tree replicate 1 | place: USA:California | collected 2016-06-15
AGGTCTGGCCCCAGGTCGAGCATGTTATGGAGCGATTGAAAGTTGAGGATACCGCCGCTCTGGATGATCTCCTGGACAGACCTGTATATACCATAACCAGGTATGCGTGGCACGCGGCCCCAGAAATTCTGCGCATGCGAAAAAGCCAGGGGATCATGAAACTGGAAGGCGCAGTAGAGGCTGAATAGCCCCAGGCCAGCAGGAATGGCCAGGCCGCTGAGGATATCCAGGCGAACCGCCCGCAGGTCGAAATGACGCTGGCGCAGGTATTCAAAACAGAAGGGCACGAAGAGAATCAACCCGGCCGAGCGCGTCAAAGTCGCCAGGAGGCCGAGCAGACCTGCCAGCCACCAGTGGCCATGGCGCATGTGGTAGAAACTGAAGAGAGAGAGGCATAGAAAGAGGGATTCGTTGTAGGCGGCAGCAAGAAAGAGGGCCGTAGGAAATAGCGAGAGGTAGAGCGCGGCACGATAGGCGCCCTCCTGATCAAAGTCTTCCTCCACCAGGCGATACAGTACAACCAGGGCCAGCAAGTCTGCCGCGCCCGAGATAAGCAGACCAGCTGTGAACGGGTTACCGGTGAGCAGCATCACGCAGCGTTCCAGTATGGGATAGAAGGGGAAGAAGGCCGTCTGGTGCGGCGCAACATAGCCATGCAGCGCAACCACTAAGTAGTTTCCGGTATCCCAACGATGCCATGATTGCCACAAGACATACAGCGGCCTGGACAGCTTTGAAAAACCTGGAACGGTATACAAGACTGTAAGGCAACTGAGCGCAAAAAAGGCAAGATGTATGCCAATATAGATAGGTAAGATGTTCTTAAACGCCGCATACCACTTCGTTCTTGAGGCTGTTATAACGATAGAGAAGATAGCCCCGGTGAGACCGCGTTCGCGATCACGGGCAGGCGTTGATGCGAGATCGCCAGCAGGAGCATCAGCCTGGGCAGCGGCGGACGTTACACTATCGTTGAGCCGGGAGCCAGGGAGAGCCCGCGTCGCAGCCTGCCGGGACTGCGCAAAGGCAAGGGGGTTATTTTCCTCGGGCGAACCTGTGGGTAAATGCATATATGTACCAACCCTGGTTGTTTTCTATCCTACATTAAATATATATATATTCTACACATGAAACGCTCCCGGCGGAGGAAGGTAACGACATGTGACGTTTGCTGCTTGTCGTTACAACTGTCATGGAAGGACCGTTTTTTCTACTAGTGAGTTGTAGAAGCATGCAGGAGACAGTTGATGACCCAAACCAGCGATGAGTTGTTGCAAACCGGGGAAGCGGAGCATAGTGTAAGCGAAAAGACGCCGTTATTGCAGCGCCTGCAGCGGGCATGGATGCCGCCGGACTGGCTGCTTTGCCTGGCTGTCGGCGCTGTCGCCCTGGCGTTCAATCTGTACCGGTTGGGAGGTCCGAGTCTGTGGTTTGATGAAATACTCTCTGTTGAGCGGGCGCGCCAATCCCTGCCAGTGCTCTGGCATATCATTTTCAGCACGCAGCAAAACATGGCATTGTACTACCTGCTTCTGCATTTCTGGTTGAGCTTCACTACCCTGCTGGGACTCCATCCCACCGAGTTTGTGGTGCGCTTTCCTTCCGCCATATTCGCAGCACTTGGCTCAATGATGGTGTTCCTGCTGGGGCGGCGCTTCATGGGGATAATAGGGAGCACGATAGCGGCAGGGCTGTATTTGCTGGACGTGCTCCAACTCGTCTACGCGCAGGAAGCGCGCTCTTATAGCCTGCAACTGCTGCTCATCTGCGCTGGCTGGTATGCTCTTTTTGCAGCGCTTGGATTGGGCGCCGGTCCAGGTTCGCTCAACACAGAAGAACAGGCCTCGGAGGGAGCAGTTCACGGTCGCAGCGCCAGTCGATACCGCTGGTGGGCATGTTATGTCGTTGCCATGACGCTGGCTATCTACGCCCACCTGTTCAGCGTGCTGATCCTGTTCGCACAAGTACTTACTATGGGCATCCTGCTGGTGCTGGCAGGGCCGTGGCGCGGTAAGGCACGTGGACGACGACAGGCCTGGTCCAGCCTGCCCGCGGCGGTGGTGAGCCTGGTCAGCATTGCTGTGTTGAGCATGCCCATGCTGCTTGCAGCCCGCCATGGCTCAAAAACGGGCTGGCTAGCCATTCCACACCTTCATGATATACCAAGGCTCTTCCTGACAATCAGCGATAACAGCATTTTCTACATGTTTATGCTCGCTGCGTGCTGCGCTCTGGGAGTAGGTGTTGCAGTGCTTGTCCACCTGCAGCACGGTACGCAGGATCCCCCGCCTTTCCATGTTTTTTTTCTTGATGACAAAGCCAGTGGTACGCGTTTATCCTGGCTCCAGGGGCTCTGGCCTGTCCTGCTCGCGCTTTTATGCTGGTTAGTTGTGCCGGTTATCGCCAGCTATGTGATCTCTCAAGGGTCTACACGCCTCTTTTCGAGTCGCTACCTTGTGACGATTGTGCCTCCGCTGTTCCTGCTGGTGGGCCTGGGCATTACCACCCTGCGCTGGCGACTCATTCAGGTGGCACTGGTAGGGGTCCTGCTATTCGTTGCTTTGCACCATGTTCCCCAGTACTATAGTAGCGCCCAGGTGGAAGACTGGCGAACGCCTGCACTCTGGCTGGAACAACACTACCAGGCGGGCGATGGCATGGTCTGCTACAACAATGCCCAGGGGTGCGAGGTAGGCATAGCATACTACCTGCGCGCTTATCCGAGCGGCGTCCAGTTCCCGGCCGATTCGCCAGGGGCTTTCCCATGGGTTGACTACGATTTGACAAATCACCTGGGATATTTCGGAGCGGCCGTCAAACCAACCTTTCTGGCAGCGTACGGGGCAAAGCACCCACGCCTGTTTTTCATTGCCGGGCGTTTCGCAAACAATTCAGAGGCTGCACTCGCGCAGGCGGCACAACACTGGCTGGACACACACTATCACCTCATCGCGCAGAGCTCGAAGGGCGCGGTGACTATTCGCCTGTACGCGACCAACGCAGGGCCTTAGCGATGGGTAACTGGCAAATTGGCGGTAACAGAGCGCGGTGTGCTACTATGTGTGGATAGGGAGGGACCGGCCATGACCGCTACATTTGCAGAGCTATATGCCTCAACGCTCAAAGAGGTTTTCACCGCCAGGGCGCAAAAAGATTTAGAGCAAGGGGTCGATGGACTCGCGTGCGCTCGCGCATATGCAGAGCAGGGCAAGCCAGAGTTCGTGCTGGCGTATTTACTATTGATAGCTGAAGCTGAAGAGGTGAAACGGGAACTTCTGGCGTACTCTTACGAGCAGCGTGCCATATACTCGGAGCGCAAAGCGGAGGAGTTCGCTAAGAAGTTTCACCGGCCTTTCCCACTTATCAAGCTGGAAGCGCAGAAAGACCGCCTGGCGGCCCGCCAGGTGCGACAGGGAAAGCGTATACATACAGGTACGACAAAAATGCCGCTGGTTAACTGATCTCACTCTTCTTCTCGTGCCTCTTTCGGCATTGCCAGAGAGCGAGACCGAACGCTTTGCTTTTCCCCTTCCATCCCCCTTCCTTCCAACCGGCGTGATCGCTCACGTCTTTTCCTGACAATGAACGCTGGGATGTGAGCACTCAACGTGACGAGTCCACAGGTGGCAACAAAGACGACAGCCCACCAGTTCACAATCATGCCCGTCACAGACACGTTTCCTGCTAACAGGCCAAAAAAAGGGGAGCACTCCATTGGCAGCACAGAAACAGAGGAAGTCTCCCATGTTACGAGAAGGCCTCTCAAAAGCGAGAAAGGGCTACCGCGACAAGCGCTCTCTTAGGAGGAGCTCCCATGCATCATGTGTCCTGGTTTTCAAGTGCAAACTCAATCATACATAAAACTCAACGATTAAATATTTAAACACTTCATTAAATCAATGATACAATCTATTGACTTCTTTATGTATGTATGGTAAAAAATTCGTAGGAGCTGGCTGGTCAGATCAGCTAAACTCAAGTCAGTCCGAGTGGGAGATGGGTGGTGGCAGTGCAGGAGAGGCTTTCTCGTTCAGAGGCAGTTGGTGCGAGCCGTTGCCTCTGCTTCCCGATGCATCAACATGAAAAAGCTTCCCCTGTCCCAGTCTACATAGGCACAGTGAGCATTGGCCAGAGGCCCTGCTCATACTTTCTTTCGAGATACAGATTCGTTCTGAAGAGAGGTCACGGAGGAAACGGTCTTGAATACTGGTTTTACTTCAACACGCCGCACTTTTTGCAAGCACCTTGGTGCTGCCGCCGCAACCACCTTTTTTTTAGGTGCTCACACGCTTTCTGCCCGTGCGGACAGTCATCAAGATGCCACGTTCAGGCATTCCTCAGGGGCTGGTCTCAATGTCTTGCTTGTCCACGGAGCGTGGGTGGACGCATCAAGTTGGATTCTCGTGATTCCCTTACTGCAGGCACAGGGCTACCACGTGCTCGCCGTTCAAAATCCACTCTCATCGTTAGCAGATGATGTGACTGTCACGCGTCAAGCACTCGCCTCGCTCTCCGGTCCGACGATTGTGGCAGGGCATTCGTATGGTGGGGCTGTGATGACCAATGCCGGGACCGGTGCCCCGAACCTTCATAGCCTGGTGTATATCGCAGCGGTGGCGCCTTTGGAAGGGGAGAGTGTCATGGGCATTGCCGGGCAATTCCCGACGCCTCCCATCACAGCGCACGTGGTTCCTTCCTACCGTCAAGGATATACTTGGGTGGATCCAGCTTTTTTTCCCCAAGACTTTGTGCCAGATATCGAGGTCGCACAAGCTCGAGCGTTAGCGGTGGTGCAGAAACCGATCAAGCCAGCATGCTTTACGGCGAAGTCAGGGCCACCTGCCTGGAAAACGGTTCCGTCCTGGTACTTAGTTTCGGGCAATGATCGCGTGATTAACGTTGACTCAGAGCGCTTCATGGCCAAGAGAATAGGGGCCACCACCCGTCAGATCGCTTCCAGTCATGCCTCTCCTTTGTCCCATCCGCAAGCGGTGTTCGAGATCATTGTCGCGGCAGCTCAAGGAGCCCAGAAGCATCAAGTGAAGCCTTTTGACAAGCGAACAGGCGTCTGAGAGGAGGACTTCTGTGGGTCAACTTCCATGAGGGGGAACGAGCGGGCCACACTATCCCCGAGGACGGGCGACCATAAAGGCCCACCCATCCGCTCTACCCTACCCTCGCCCCTACGGGATCGTGGGCTGGCTGCTTCGGTTGATGCGTATTGGGCGGCCTTTGCGACCGCCCTGAAACTTCCAAACCTATCCGATCTTATCCAATGCTTGCCGTACCTGTGAGCATCAGGCTATCGCCAGCGGCGCATGGAACATGGCTGTTGGCGCCAACCTTTGCGCTGGTGACATAAAGCTTGTTGCCAAGGGCACCACTCAAAACCGAGTTGAGTATGCCCTCGATTTGCCGGTTGTAGGTATCGTACGGGAAGGTGAAGATATCGAAGATGGTTACTGCTGTGTCGAGTACGTGTACTACCAGGTTCCCGCCGGAGGCAGAAGGAGCGATGGTGGTGAGCGTGGTAGCCAGCCTGAAAGAAGTACCCAGGTAGATATCAGCGCCGATAACCATGTTCCCGCCTTGCGTACCAATGCGGATGTTCTTTGCTGTCAGGCTATCGTTAATTTGCCAGCTCCCGATGGCTGGTCCCATCGCTGCCAGGGACGACGAAGGAATCTCGACGTAAGCGGCGACGCCGTCAGGGGAGAGCCGTTTTACTGCGCTGTAACTGACCCTGCTCGTATGAGATTGAACTGAAGCGCTGAGCCCCTGCGGTGGTGGCGGCGTTGGTAATGGACCTATCGTCACCGGAAAATGTACATGCACTGCCAGCGCGGAATCGCCGCAGAGCGGGGTAGTGTTGATGCCGTTGAGCTGGCCCACGGGAATCTGGAAGGTAGTCAGCGGGCCATTGACCAGCGCGGGACTGCCGTTCAAGGGGTGAGCGCTCACCTGCACGGTGGATGCATTTGCCACGCTGAAACCGATCAACATACTGGAAGTAATCGGATGTGGGTCACCTGGATAGAGACTCAGGCGAATTGTAGTCGCCAGTCCTGCATGTTGAGGGGCGAGACTGAGCAATGAAGCAGACGGTTGAATGAGCGTTGTCGCCATTGCATACGCCCAACCTTGATCCTGGGGAGGCAATTTGCTCACCATGCCCGAGATTGCGCTGTTGATCGCGCTGGGAGCCACCTGGTTGAGCTTGCTCTGGAACAGGGAGCGCAGTGTCGATGTCGAGAGATAAATGGTTGCGCCAAGAGACGCCGTGTCTTGCCGGTGCGCTGGCAGTCGCGGCGCGGTGCTGGCTGCGCTTACTGGTGTGACCATTAACCCCACTAAGAGGATCGTCAGCAGTAGTGCCCAGCTCACCTGGATAAATCGTGTGTATCTCATTATTAGTTCCTCTTTTTTCTCAATTATTCCTGGTATAATGAGTTTTAACAACCAGGATCGGTAATACCCCGTAGGCGCACAATTTATTGGCACACCGCCGATTCATCGGCCAATGGCCCGTCGATGCCCTCCCCAGGCCGATGAATCGGCGGTGCGGGCATAAATGCGCCGCCTACGACATGGCTGGTTTTGGTCGTTAAAGTTCATTATCTATCCTAGCTTGGGAATAACTTGCTCGGATCTATCGGCCCTTTGAAGCACAGAGCCGTTGGCGTTGGCTGTGCCGCAATGCCCTGAATTGGCGGCGCCTGCACCAGCAATACGAGCATCTCAGCCCCACCTCCGCAAGCCATCAATGAACTCGTGTGGACGGAGATGAGTTTGGCGCTCTTGAGCTGGCCTCTCAGAGCAGGCATGATCGAACTGAGCAGTAACTGGTTGATCGCCTTTTGCATATTGGCGGCAGCCGTGGGGCCGGCATCCAATCCATCACGCTTCAGGTGGAACACATGCAACTGGATGTTCTGCGAGCTGTCTACCCCAATGGTGCTATCCAGTTCAACCGGCAGCACGCGGTGAATGCCATTTGCATCGATATGCAGGTTCAGGCTGAGCACGAGACCATCATTGGGCGTGGGTACGACCCGCATATCTGTCAGCGCCCCCTGCTTTAAACCTAACTCCGAGGAAAAGAGCGAGGTCAGAGCAGTTGCATCGAGGGCAAGTTCGATCATGCGTACCCCAGCGATAGGCGTCGGCGTGCCTGGACCCGGTGTGCCCGAAGTCGAGCCTGCTGGGGACCCCGTACTGCTTGTGCCCGCTGACTCCCATGTCAGGGCTGCGAAGATGCCGAGGGACATCAGCAGCAGCACCAGGCCAATACTGACAATGGCGATGAGCAAGCGGCGGCGATTCCTCAATGTATCCTTCAATTTGCTCAAATCACGCCAGTTGCGCCAATTGCGCCAGTCTGGACCGCCGTTATTGGGCGTTGGTGGAAGCGGTGGTGGTCCTGCCGGGGCAGTCGCAGGCAGGACCAGTGGGGCCCCGGCCGCGGCGGGAACAGTCGCGGTCGCACTAGATGATGTAGAATCTAAAGAGCCGGTAGTGGCCATGGCAATTCCTTCCTGTTCGTCTTCCGGGACTGCTCGTCCCCAGAGGAAGATGGCGGGGATAATAGCGATAAAACATAGCACCATAGAGGTGAAGAAGACTGCGCTGTAGACAGTATGCGCCGAGAGAATGAGATGGTGCGCGTAGCCTTTCGACCACTGGGCAAACTGGTCGCTTGTAGCGGTCGTGGGCAGCGTGGGATAGGTTGAGGCCAGCTGCTTAAAGTAGGCCAGCGCCCACGAGGTCAATGCTGCCAGGCCGAGCATCATGCCCACCATGCGCAGTGCTGTGATCACGGCTGAACCCATGCCTGCCTGTGTCGCTCTCACCGTGTTGATGGCGGTTGTGCCAATGGGAGCGATCACAAGCCCAAAACCCAGGCCAGCCGTTACGGTGCTGATGGTAATCTGGTTCCAATCTACGTTGATGGGCCAGCGACTCATCAGGTAAAAGCCCGCGGCGGTGAAGATGAGGCCCAGCACTCCCGTGAAACGGCAAGAGATACGGCTGCATAACCAGCCGCCCAGTAATGCCCCAACCGGGATCATGGCGGTGAGACGCAGCAGCGCAAGTCCGCTATCCAGTACCGGGCGCTGCAGTACAGTATCCACAAAGATGGGGATGTCGGCCATAGCGATGATGAGCGCTGCCCCTACAAACAGGCTTACCAGTGACGTGGCGGCAAAGGGGAAGCGCTTGTAAAGCGACAGGTCAACCACCGGCCAGCGTACTTTGCGCTCGACCAGGACAAAGGCTATCAGCAAAAATATCGCCAGGACCAATGAGATGGGATTATTCTGGGGATTCGCGCCAACTGCCGATGGGCCGAGTTCGGTTCCCTGCTGCGCCAACCCCAGGCTCAAGCAGGTCAGTGCCAGGCCAAGCAGTATGGCGCCCACCCAGTCGATGCCCTCACGCAGGTGCGTTCCCCTGGGAACGAGAAACCAGGCGGCAATGATCAACCCAACGACTATGGGCACATTAAAGAAAAAGATGAACTGCCAGCCGAAATGCTGCACGATGAGCGCGCCATAGAGTGGACCCAGTGCGCCACCGGCCTCCGTCACCGCGCCGATGACACCCAGTGCGAGTCCGCGCCGCGCCTGTCCATAGAAATCGCTTGCAACCGCCATTGCGATCGGCACGAGGGCGCCACCACCGATGGCCTGGAAGAAGCGCGCAGCGATTAACCAGACTAACCCTGGCGAGGACGTGTCAATGTGGAGAACGCCCAGAAAACTGAGGTCTACCATTTGTCCAAGTATCGGGGCTATACCACAAAAGATGGAGCCAATGCCGAAGATGATGAGGCAGAGCAGGAAGATGCGCCGGCGCCCATAAATATCAGAGACGCGCCCCATCAGTGGCATTGCTATAATAAAGCCCAATAGATATGCGCTGATAATCCACGCGGCATGGTCGAGCTGGGTAATGGGTATTTGCAGGTCGGTGACGATCTGTGGCAAAGCAGTTACCACCACGGTCTGGTCAAGCGCTGTAATAAAGACGCCAACACAGGCCATGGTCAATGCTGCCAGGGCAACACCCCGTCCACCAGCCTGCGCTTGAGCCGGGGTCGTTAGTTTCTTGAACGAACCGGTTACTTGCTCACTCAACGAAGGCCGCTGGTGGGCGTGAGCCGGTTTAGCTCCCGCGCCGGAAGCATCTGCACCTGGAGAAGCCGTGGCAGCGCTGGCAAAATCGCGTTTACGCAGGCGCGAGGAGGTTTCTTGATCGTCTTCTAAAGTGTACATGTTTCCCTCGATAAGCTTTGACAATTGAAAATATTCGCTCCCTTAACTTGACACCAATGGGCTATGTCTGTGGAGCCGTGATAGTGATATGCTCATTATAATTTGACAGCAGAAACGTGAGCGTCGTCTGCGGGGTATAGCTCACAGCGGCCCGGCCCGTTACAATGACCTGGTATAGCAGCGAGTCATCCTTCCCGATACACTCGCTCGTTTGCAGTGCCATGTTAGCAGGAACGCCGCCACCGGTGATGAACGCGAGCGTTTTCGCCTCAAGTTTACCGGTGATACGCCAGCAAGGAGTACTATTGACAGTATCATCGGTAGGCGTGCTCACATCCTGCAACTGGCTTACCACCGAGATGATGCCGGTGTGGGGATTGGTAAGCGTGCGAGGGTCGAGCGCCCCTTTGATGACCCGCCACTGCCCGGTAATGGGGTCGGTGATAAACTGGGTGTCGCCAATGCTGATAAGGTTGATGGTGAGTACCGTTGAAAGGCGAGTGCTGCCAGGGTAGTCTACAACTGGCAAGCAGTGCGGCTGCCAGGCAGAGCAGCATGAGTAGTGATGTGCGACGAATTGAAATATGTGATGAAATCATCGGTGACGCCTCCCGAAATCTCGTCTATAAAAGTGTTGCTGAAACAAATCAACGCAGGCGCTTGACTGTTTCGGGGAGGATGGTACTACGTGATGTAGGGCTCCACCAAAAACCGGGGCTGAGGATCATGGCGCCCGCAAGGGGTGCCACTACCATGAGACGGCTTGGCAAGCCGACGCCTTCGTATCATGGTAGTGGCAGGGCTTGCCCCTGCCATGCCAATAACTTTAGAGCATCTGGACCATCACAATTTCTCCAAGTTCGCGAAGTCCATGCTCAATCGTTTCTTGCCGTGTTTCCCCGCGAACTGCACATCGAGAAACTCGGTGTCATTCAACATCTCACTTTTGAGAACGATGCCGTCGCCGAACTTATCGTGCCGTACTCGATCACCGGCCTTGTACTGCTGTACCTTTGGCTCGACTGGCTCCGCTGGCTGCTGGGGTGATCGCTCCTTGGGTGACAGCGGTGGTGTTACATTGCTACTACTCGTGCGTGAAGCCGGCCTTGAAGAGGGTGGTATGGCCGGTGACGAGTTGGTTGACGATCGCGAGGAAGACGTCTCCGGCTTTGCTCTTCTACTGCCAAATGTAGTTCCCCTGCCCGTACTATATGTTTCTTGCGTACCGCGACCGTAAGTGCGCCCGCTTTCTCGTGTCGAGTAGGTATCCTGGTTGAAGTCGTAGTCGTCTTCATCCTGCTCACCGCGGCGATTTGAACGCGTACTGCTTGCACCTCCGCGGGCAATGAGGGGCAGCGGAATGTCCTCCAGAAAGCGCGATGGCTCTGTAGGCTGGCTCTCGCCCCAGAATGAGCGTCGACGCGCTCGCACGAGGTAGAGGCGCTGCATAGCGCGAGTGAAGCCGACATAAGCCAGGCGGCGTTCCTCCTCCAGCTGCTCCGGTTTATCAACCGAGCGCGAATGCGGTAGGGAGCCTTCATCCATGCCGACGATAAAAACAACTGGATACTCCAGCCCTTTGGCGGCGTGCAAAGTAATCAGGGTCACGGCGTCGTTGTTCTCCTCGTTGAGGAGCGTGCCATCCTCGCTGGATTGTGTGGTATCCGCGCCGCCCACCAGCGCAACGTTTTCCAGGAAGAGCTCAAGGGCCGCGTGTGTCTCGATCTCGGAGTAGTCTTCGGCCACGCGGCGCAGTTCCAGCACGTTAGCCCAGCGGTCTAACTCGTGGTCTGCTGACGCGCGCAGCTCGGGACCCAGGCCACTCTTTTCCGCGATCCTATCCATCAGTTCAGGTAGTTGCAGTTCATCCATGGCATGCACGAGGTCGATCATAAGCTGCCCGAAGCCGGCCAGCGCGGTCTTCGCCGCTCTGCCCAGGGTGGGATGATGTTCGACCTGCTGGATGGCATCGTAGAGTGGCAACTTCTTTTCGTCGGCCCATTGTTTCAGTTCGCCCACCGTCCTGGGGCCGATTTTGCGGTTAGGCACGTTGATGATGCGCTGCAAACTCATCTCGTCATGCGGGTTTGCCAGCAGGCGCAGGTAGGCGAGCATATCCTTGATTTCTTTGCGCTCATAGAACTTGCGGCTGCCGATGACCTTGTAAGGGATGTTCGCGCGCAGGAACTGCTCTTCCAGCGCGCGCGACTGTGCATTCGTGCGATACATGACCGCCACTTCGCCGCGTTTCTGGATGTCACCGCGTGCCAGCAGGCGGCTAATCTCACGCGCCGTATATAACCCCTCTTCTTCTTCGTTGTAGGCCTCGTGGTAAATAAGCTTTTCGCCTTTACCTAACGCTGTCCACAGGCTCTTATCCTTGCGCATAGTGTTACGCCTGACCACGCCTTGCGCGGCATCGAGAATGGTCTGCGTAGAGCGGTAGTTCTGTTCCA
>WNGK01022554.1_pt1 | contig 11731 bp, 14 predicted proteins | sample 5400601 | NCBI WGS metagenome assembly WNGK01 (sample SAMN13153376, study PRJNA577476) | soil metagenome | isolation source: 60 cm soil or saprolite under Garry oak tree replicate 1 | place: USA:California | collected 2016-06-15
TCGCCGACGCGAAAGAGCATTGCCCGGAGGAGATGGAATTGTTCGGCAAATTCGTGGACAAGGAATTACTTGCCCGACTCGATTTCGTTCTTGAGCGCCCGTTTCAGCGCATCACGTACAGCAACGCGGTGGAACTTTTGAAAAAGAGCGGCGAAAAATTCGAGTTCCCCATTGATTACGGCTTAAATCTGCAATCGGAGCACGAGCGCTGGCTTACTGAGAAACATTTCAAGTGTCCAGTCACGGTTTTCAATTTCCCGAAGGAGATCAAACCGTTTTATATGCGATCCAACGATGATGGGAACACCGTAGCCGCAATGGATTTGCTCGTGCCCGGCATTGGCGAAATCGTCGGCGGCAGCCAGCGTGAAGAACGACTGCAAATGTTGGAGGACAACATGCGGCGTCACAACATGGATCCCGCCGATTACAAATGGTATCTCGATTTGCGTCGCTACGGCACAGTTCCGCATTCCGGCTTCGGCCTTGGCTTCGAACGAATGCTGATGTTCATCACCGGGGTCCCGAATATTCGCGATGTCATTCCGTTCGCGCGCACGCCCGGCAGCGCCGAGTTCTGAGTCGTCGTGACGCCGCAGTGGGGCGTCCAGTCGGCACCGCGCCGATCCGCCATTACTGCTGCGCTTCTTTTATTCTCGTAAACTCCAGCTTCGAACCACCAGGCTCTTGGAGCACAAGCTGATCACTGGAAATTTTCACCAGATAAACTGCGGTGGAGAATGGCGTTTCAATTTTGATACGGTCCTGATCGCCAAACTTGTATCTGCCGGGAATATCTCCGACTTGCACCGAGCCGTTGCTCGAAAATTCCCAGATCGTTTGATTCTCAATCCCCGACATTCGCCATTTGCCGACGATGCCGGAATTCCCGCACGCAGCCAGCAAAAGGACCACCGCTGCGAAAGCGATTAAAGTTAGCAGCCGCTGGCGAAGGGCAAAAACAACTCGCATCAACTCCGGGTTATAACCGTCTGCCGCTGTGGCGTCGAGGCAAAGCAGAAGGGAACTCTCTTTTGTGGGATCGCCTGGACTTGCGCCTTTGCGCGCACGTACGTGTAAAAGAGGTCTCTGCTGCGCCAAGTATTACTATGACTGTTGGCTACCGGGAAAAGCTCGTGGGTCATTCAGCGCTGCCTATCCTGCTGCCACAATGAGTAGCGAAACAGCCCGAGACCGAGCGCGAGCATTGAATTAAATAAACGATCGTCCTGACCCAAGACCCTAGAGCAGTACGGAACGCGCATTGTCCGCGTACCGCTAAACAGCGACGTAAAAGCTGGAATTATTTCTTCTTTGATTCCTTCTTCGGTTCGTCGCTTGGTTCGCCCGATTCGTTTGTGGCACGTTTGGATTCGCCGGGGCGATATTCTTCCTGTTCCGCAGCGGCGAAAGCTTTTTCCAACCCAACCATGTCTTCGCCGGGACGTAGCGTGTCGAACGATTCCACTTCCTTGCGGAGTTGTTCTTCGGAATAATTTGCTGCTTTGATGGATAGCCCGATGCGGCGCTCGACCTTGTCCACCTTAATGACACGCGCTTCGACTTCCTGGCCCACTTTAAGGACGTCCTTAACCTTGGCGACATTCACTCAACTGGGAGATATGCACGAGGCCATCGATGTCGTCCTGCAATTGCACGAACGCGCCGAAGCTGGCCAGCTTGGTTACTTTGCCATTCACCAAATCGCCGATCTTGTATTTCTCATCGATCGTCTTCCATGGATCTTCGCTCAGTTGTTTAATCCCAAGACTGATTCGCTGGTTGACTTTGTCGATGTCGATAACGACCGCTTCGACCTCGTCGCCTTTCTTAAACATCTCGCTGGGATGATTGATTTTGCGGGTCCAGCTTAAGTCCGACACGTGGATCATGCCGTCGATGCCTTCCTCCAATTCCACGAACGCGCCGTAGGCGGTCATGTTGCGAATCGTGCCTTTAACCCTGCTGCCAATTGTGAATTTCTTCTCGATCTCATCCCACGGATTTGGCTCGAGCTGACGGAGCCCGAGGGAAATTTTTTGTTCCTCTTTATTCACGCCGAGCACCACCGCTTCGACTTCCTGACCGACGGTAAGGATGTCGGAAGGTCGCATGATGCGTTTGGTCCACGAAAGCTCGGACACGTGAATCAGACCTTCTACGCCCTCTTCGATCTCAACAAATGCCCCGTAGGGAACAAGATTGGTGATCTTTCCCTTAATGCGCTGTCCGGCAGGGAATCGCTCCTCGATCTGGTCCCACGGATTTTTCTGAGTTTGCTTCAGTCCGAGCGAGACGCGCTCTTTTTCCTTGTTGATATCGAGAACAATGACTTCCAATTGCTGGCCAACCTTTAACAGCTCGCTGGGATGTCCGAGCCGGCCCCAGGTCATGTCGGTTACATGCAGCAAACCATCCATCCCATCGAGATCAATGAATGCGCCGAAATCCGTGATGTTTTTCACCGTGCCAACCACGCGGTCACCAACGTTCACGCTGTCCAGGAACTTCTGGCGCTTTTCACTGCGCTCCTTTTCGATTACCTCGCGCCGGCTAAGCACGACGTTCTTTCGCTCGTCATTCACTTTGACGATTTTGAAATCGTAAGTGTTGCCGACGAACTGCTGTAAATCCTTGGGGGGAACGACGTCAATTTGAGACGCTGGCAGAAATGCCTCAACCCCGATGTTCACCATCAAGCCGCCTTTAACGACCGATCTCACCTTACCTTTGATCAGGCCGTCACCTTCGAAAACGGTAACGATCTTGTTCCAGTTTTGGCGGTAGGCCGCCTTCTCCTTGGAGAGGACAACCATGCCTTCTTCGTTTTCCAGTCGTTCCAAAAGAACGTCCACCTCGTCACCAACCTGGAGCGAGTCGGGGTCTTCAAATTCGCTCAATGGAATAATACCTTCGGACTTGTATCCGACATCGACGAGCACTTCGCGCGGGCGAATCTCCAAGATCTGTCCTTTGATGATGCTTCCCTCACGGAAATCCGGCATCGCCTTCGACATCACGTCCTGCATTTGAATCATAAATAAGTAGGCCTCCTCTGCAGCACAGCGGCGCTCTCAATAGAACACCGATGTTCCGCGCATCCGGCTGCTGCCGGAAGCGGAATGGGGACGGCATACTAGGCGTTTTTGTGTGCGGGGTCAACTGACATGCGCGGCGCTACCGCCGCATGTCATCCTGAGCGCAGCGCAGCGGAGTCGAAGGATCCCGCGAAGTTACCGAATCGTATCGCCACGGGATTGAAAGCCTGGCCTCGCCCCGAAAGCTTTCGGGGCTGCGTTGCAGCCTCGATTTCGCTCGGAATGACAGTATTGGGATTGAGCGTCCCGTCTTTCTCTCTTATCCTATTTCGAGATGTCGATCGTTCAGTTCTCCACCTTGTTCGTTGCGCTGGCGGCTACGTTGTACGCGCAATCGCCGACTGAGCAGAAAGTTCAGAACGCGATCAAAACACCAGAACTCACTGTTGTTCATCTTTGGGCGCCGTGGTGCTCGAATTGCCAGGCGGAGTTCAAAACCGGCGGCTGGAGCAAAATCATCGCCGAAAATCCGCAGGTGAAATTTTGTTTCGTCTCGGTTTGGAATGATGGGCAGGACGGGCGCGCGATGCTTAACAAGTTCGGCATTGCCGATAAGCCGAACGTGACAATTCTCGCCGATCCCGGCCCGCGCCGCGGTGAACACAAGATCAAGCAATTTGCCGGTCTGCAGCTGTCGTGGATTCCGACAACTTGGATTTACAAAGGCGGTGACCTCCGCTACGCATTGAATTACGGCGAGGTCCGTTTCCCTGTGCTCCAGCAATTTCTGGCAGACAGCCAGTCGGAGTGGTCGCACAAAGGCGAGCCTTCGACCGAGTAATCTTTATGACTGAAAGTTCCGCAGCGCCCGCTGCCGCGCATAACAAGCCGCCGGAAATTCTTTCGCTCATTGGCGATACGCCGCTGGTTGAAGTGACCCAGTTCGACACCGGGCCGTGTCGCCTTTTTCTCAAACTCGAAAATCAAAATCCGGGCGGCTCGATCAAGGATCGCATCGCGTTGTCGATGATCGAGGCGGCCGAGGCGGAGGGGAAACTAGAACCCGGTGGCACGGTCATTGAAGCCACCGCAGGCAATACTGGTCTTGGCCTCGCGCTTGTCGCGGGTGCGAAAGGCTATCGCGTCTTGCTCGTGATTCCCGACAAGATGTCGCAGGAAAAGATATCGCATGTGAGAGCGCTCGGCGCCGAAGTGCGGATCACACGGTCGGATGTGACGCGCGGCCATCCCGAGTATTACCAGGATGTAGCATTTCGCCTCGCCGAAGAAATTCCCGGCGGCTTTTACGTGAACCAATTTGGTAATCCGGCGAACCCTCTCGCGCACGAGCGCACGACCGGTCCAGAAATTTGGGAGCAAATGCGGCACGATGTGGATGCAGTCGTGGTGGGGGTCGGTTCGGGGGGAACACTGACCGGCCTGGGTCGATTCTTTAATCGGGTCAAACCACGACGCGGCATCGAAATGGTTTTGGCCGACCCCAAAGGGTCTGTTTTGTACGAGTACGTCAGGACGGGCCAGATGGTTGAATCCGGCAGCTGGGCCGTGGAGGGGATAGGTGAAGACTTTATCCCGGAAATCGCTGACATGTCGTTAGTGACAGAAGCCTTTGAGATTGATGATGAGGAGAGTTTCGCGACGGTGCGCGAGCTTTTGCGTAAGGAAGGAATCTTCGGCGGTTCCTCCACCGGCACGCTTCTCGCTGGCGCCCTGCGTTATTGCCGCCAGCAAACAAAACCGAAACGCGTCGTCACTATCGTTCCGGACACGGGCAACAAGTATCTCTCCAAAATGTATAACGATTTTTGGATGGCCGAACAGGGGTTCATTCATCGGCCACCGCACGGCGACCTGAGCGATTTGATTTCCCACCGACACGAAGCCGGGGAAGTGATCACGGTAGGGCCGGAGGATTCATTGCTCACAGCATTCAAGCGAATGCGCGACTCCGACCTCTCACAGCTTCCGGTAGTGGACAAGAGCGGACGCGCCGTTGGCATCATCGACGAATCCGACCTCCTGGTGAAAGTGCACCGGGAGCCGTCACATTTTAATGACCAGGTAAAAAAAGCGATGACGGACCAGTTGGAAACGCTGCCCCCTGACGCGAAACTAAACGACTTGTTAGGCGTGTTTGACCGCGGCCGAGTCGCTATCGTGATGGATGACGACAAATTTCTTGGGCTGATTACTCGCACTGATTTGCTTTCCTATCTCCGGCTTCACATGCCGAAGTCGATCCAGGCAGAGCGCGAGTTCGTTTAACGTAGCACATGCGTCCCGCTTGCGACTAATTTTGGAGCGCAAGCCAGAGGCATGCGTTACCATATTTCATGAAAAAAGAACAGGGCTTCTCAACGCGCGCCATTCACGCCGGCCAGCAGCCGGACCCCACCACTGGCGCGGTGATGATGCCAATTTACGCGACTTCGACATACGTGCAGGAAAGCCCGGGTAGGCACAAAGGCTACGACTACGCGCGCTCGATCAATCCCACCCGGCTCGCGTACGAAAAGTGCATAGCCGATTTGGAAAGCGGGTCGCGCGGGTTCGCGTTTGCGTCCGGCCTGTCAGCGATGGCGACGGTGCTGGAGGTGGGCACATTTCGCTTATTCGATCGCGTGCGCCGGCGCTCTGCCAACCTTGATTTTACCTATGTCGATTTGACCGACGCGAAAGATCTCGAGCACGCTATCAAGCCAAACACGCGTATGGTTTGGATCGAAACGCCGAGCAATCCGCTGCTCAAGTTGATCGATCTTGAAGCGATCACGAAAATCGCACGCAAACGGAAATTGATTTCCGTTAGCGATAATACGTTCGCTACTCCATGGATCCAACGACCGATTGAATCGGGGTTTGATATCGTTGTCCATTCCGCAACGAAATATTTGAACGGTCATTCGGACCTTGTCGGCGGCGTGGTCGTTGTTGGTAAAAACAAGGAACTCGCTGATCAAATTGCGTTTCTGCAAAATTCGGTCGGCGCAATCGCCGGTGCGTTCGATAGTTTTCTCGTTCTACGCAGCTTGAAGACCCTGGCGCTTCGTCTGGAGCGGCATTGCTCAAACGCGCTTGAAATTGCGCGCTGGCTCGAAGAACAGCGCGAGGTCAAGTCAGTCCATTACCCGGGCCTCAAAGCGCATCCGCAACACGATCTGGCTCGACAACAAATGCGCGGGTTTGGCGGGATGGTCACAATCGTCTTGAAGACAGACCTCGCCGGGACCCGGCGTTTCCTTGAGAACACTCATCTGTTCGCGTTGGCAGAAAGTCTGGGCGGCGTGGAAAGCCTTATCAATCATCCTGCGCTTATGACGCATGCTTCTGTGCCGGAAGAACAACGGCAAAATCTCGGGATAACTGATTCGCTGGTGCGTCTCTCGGTTGGTGTCGAGGACGTTCGCGATCTTATTGACGATCTTAAGAACGCGCTAGAGGCGATTTAGTAGCGCGGTTGCAGGTTCGTGGTTTTCAGCCACGTTTTTATTCCGCGTCAATCCGGTCCTTTTTTGTGGAAGGCGCAGAAATGACCAGGAAAACCACGTCCTGCTCAGATCGATTTAGGAATTTGTGTTGCACACCCGGAGCTACTTCAATCCCGGAACCGGCGGGAACCCCGTGCTCTTGTCCTTCCATTTCCAGAACGGCGCTGCCTGAAAGGACATAAAAGAACTGGCGCGCTTCATTGTGATAATGACGCACCTCTTCACTGCCGGGCGGAACTCTTTCTTCAACGACGCTTAGTCCCGGAGTATCGGCCAGGCGCCATCCATCGCATACGCTCGCCCACGTGTAGTGCGGTGCAGTGGATTTCGAAACGAGAGCAGCCCTGTTAGTCATGCGCGTACTTTTCTGCGCCGAGAAAATGAAGAGAAACGTAAGGTTGATCGCCCACGACCCAACTGTCGTGCCCTGGACCGATGTAAAAGATGTCTCCAGGCTTCATGACGTACGATCTTCCATCTTCCATGGCGCATGCAGCTTGCCCTGAGATCACAATGCCAATGTGCTCCACCTGACAAAGAGGAGTCCCCGCAACTGGTGCGATATGCTGCGACCATTTCCAGCCGGGTTCATACGTCGCCCGGCCGATTGTCATTCCGCCGATCCTGATTAGGAAGCATAGAGTTAGTTTGGTTGGCGTTGGCTAGAAGGTTACAAGGCGTCGACATCCTTCTACTAGGTTCCCTCTCGAAATTTTGATCATTCGAATCCGGCAATGGGATGGGGAACGTATGGCGCCTCGAGCGCTTCTATTTGCGCGTCGGATAGTTTCACGTCGTGCGCCGCCACTGCATCTTCGAGATGGTCAGGTTTGGTTGCGCCAATGATTGGCGCCGTTACCGCAGGCTTGTGAAGCAACCACGCGAGCGCGATCTGCGCGTGGGGGATGCCTCTCGCCTTGGCAATTTCTCCCACGCGGTCCACTACTTGTTTGTCCACTTCTTCTGTTCCGGAATAAAGTTTTTTGCCGTACTCATCGGTTCGACCGCGCACAGTGCTCGCCTGCATTTCCCAGGGGCGAGTGAGGCGACCGCGTGCCAGCGGGCTCCACGGCAACACGCCAATACCCTCCGCCAGGCAAAGAGGTAACATCTCCCGTTCCTCCTCGCGATTCAGCAGGTTGTAATGTGGTTGCATCGAAACAAAACGCGTCCAACTGTGGAGGTCGGCCAGGTAAAGCGCCTTGCAAAATTGCCACGCAAACATCGATGATGCCCCGATGTAACGCGCCTTTCCTGATTTCACGACATCGTGGAGGGCTTCGAGTGTTTCTTCAATCGGCGTGTCGTAATCCCAACGGTGGATCTGATAAAGATCGACATAATCCGCCCCCAGCCGGCTCAAACTGTGGTCGATTTCTGTCATGATCGCTTTGCGGGATAGTCCGCGCCCGTTTACATCGGGACGCATTGGGAAATAGACTTTGCTCGCAATCACCACCTCATCCCGTTTTGCAAAATCGCGCAGCGCACCGCCCAAAACTTCTTCGCTCCTGCCATTTCCATACATGTTGGCTGTGTCAAAAAAGTTAATGCCAAGCTCAAGCGCTCGTTTAATGAAAGGCCGGCCTTGTTCCTCATCCAGACCCCACTCTCTCTCCTCGAGTCCGTAACTCATGCAGCCCAGACAGATTCGCGATACTTTAAGCCCGGTTTTGCCAAGGTTTGTATAGTTCATTTGCCTTCTTACTCCTGTTTAAGAACCCATCTCATAAATAGGGAACTTAGCCCGCAGGGCGGATCTTTGCCGCTGCAGCCGCGTTGCTCGTCGGTCAAAGATCCATGAAGGATATTCTCCCTCCTCGCGCCTTGCTGCAGCGCCAAATCTCCAGCAACGCACCCGTTTCCTATTCATGAGATGGGTTCTAATCATCGGCGCTTCGTTTCAAGGCCATCCCGGCAATCACCGCACCGACACCGGTTAATTCGGAAAACGACGGAACCTGTCGCAGAACGACTATCCCTACCAGGCACGCTGTGGCAGGCAAAAGCGATAGCATAAGAGCAAAAGTAGCCTTCGATAATCGCGCCATTGCAAATTGATCGCAGATGTACGGGATGACAGAGGAACAAATACCGACTCCGGCGCCAGCGAGAAGGAGTTTGGGATCCAATAGTGCTCCCGCTGCGCCCTTCAAGCCAATTGGCGTCACAACGATACTCGCGATGACCATTGCCATTGCCAGACGCTCAACTCCGCTGCGGCCGCCGTTCGCTGCGATCCGATGCCCCAGCAGAATGTAGAGAACGAACAGCGCGCAATTCGCAAATGCGAAAGTGTATCCGATCGGTTCACCACTGATTCGCACGCTGGTCAGCAGGAATACGCCACCGCACGCGAGCAGTAGAGCTGCCAGATTGCGCACTGTTCGCACACCGAACGCCGCCAGCACGATTGGCCCAAGAAACTCAATCGTTCCTACCGTCGCTAGCGGCAGTCTGTCGATTGCGAGATAAAAACAGACGTTCATGATTGCCAGCACGAAGCCTAAGGCGACCACGATCCGCTTCTCGCCTGCGCCCAGTTCGGCGAATAAACGCCACGGCCGCTTCCAGCACGCGAATACCACAGCTGCGCTTGCAATCCGCAGCCACGCGACGCCTAATACATTGAGGCGGGCAAAGAGAAGAACCGCAAAGGCTGGACCAAGATAATGAAAAATGGCGCTGCAAATGAAAAAAGCTTCTGGCGGAACAGGCTTGTGCACCCGTTCTTCCGTCATCGGCTTTATCGGCGAGATGACTTCGTCCATTGTACGAACAAAATAGAAGGTCGAGCTTGTCTTGCAAGCATAAATTAAGCTAAGATATGGCAACTACTGCTAATTATTAATGCATATTTGCTTAATATATTGTGAATATTAAAGGAATATTGGCAGATAACAAAAATATTGAAATTCTGAAGCTCTTGCAACAGAATCCACGGATGTCGATCGCCGAGCTGGCCCGAAAAATCGGAATGTCCAATCCCGCAGCGAAGGAGCGTGTTCGACGTTTGGAAAAAAGCGGCGTCATCGCCGGCTATCGCCTCGAACTGGATCCAAAAGCAGCGGGACACGAGATCACTGCATTCGTCAGAATCCGGCCGCTGCCCGGACACCTGCCGAAAATCTCTGCGCTTGCCCAGCAAATTCCGGAGGTGGTGGAATGTCATCGAGTCACCGGAGAAGACTGCTTCATTCTCAAGGTCCACCTGCCTGAAATCGCGTCTTTGGATCGCGTGCTGGACCGGTTTCTCGTTCATGGGCAGACCACAACATCCATCGTGCAGTCCTCGCCTGTACCTCCGCGGTCGCCACCGATTTCGGCCGCGCCTGCTCGCAGCCGCGCGAAAAGTGCGCGCGATTGATATCGTCGTCGGAGAAGCCTATCCACCTCGCGCTTGCGTGCTGATTAGATTAAGATCGGCACGCAATGGGCAACACATTCGGCCAGCTGTTTCGCGTCACGACTTTTGGCGAATCACATGGCGGCGGCATCGGTGTAGTGATCGATGGCTGTCCGCCGCGCATCGAGATTACCGAAGCGCAGATTCAACAGGAGCTGGACCGCCGTCGACCAGGCCAGAGTAAGCTGACTACGCAGCGCAAAGAGGAAGACCGCTGCGAAATTCTGTCGGGCGTGTTTGAAGGGAAAACGCTCGGAACTCCGATCGCAATCGTTGTCAGGAACAAAGATGCTCGACCCGAAGATTACAGCGACATCGCGCGCAAATTCCGGCCATCGCACGCCGATTACACTTATCAGGCGAAATATGGAATCCGAAACTGGCAGGGCGGTGGCCGCGCCTCTGCGCGCGAAACAGTCGGTCGGGTCGCGGCGGCCGCAATTGCAAAGAGGATCCTGTCAAATTTCTACGCCGATTTCGACATCGTTGGTTACGTAACACAAATCCACGGAATCACGGCCAAGATCGATCGTTCCATCCTGACGATGAAAGACGTGGAAAAAAATGTTGTCCGCTGCCCGGACACTGCGGCTGCGAAAAGGATGATCTCACTCATCGAGCAGATTCGCGATGAAGGCGACTCCATCGGCGGTGTCGTTGAATGTGTTGCGCGCGGTATCGCCTCCGGACTTGGAGAGCCAGTGTTCGACAAGCTCGAAGCCGATCTTGCGAAAGCGATGTTGAGCATTCCGGCGGCAAAAGCTTTTGAGATTGGCTCCGGTTTTGCGGCGACGCGGATGCGCGGCTCGGAACACAATGATGCGTTTGAAGTTCGTGGCGGAAAAATCCGGACGAAAACGAACTACTCTGGAGGCGTGCAAGGTGGCATCAGCAATGGCGAAGATATTTACTTTCGCGTCGCATTTAAGCCACCTGCAACGATTGCGCTCCAGCAAGAAACCGTCACCAGCTCAAAACAGCGAACCGACCTTACCGCTCGCGGACGCCACGATCCGTGCGTTCTTCCACGAGCAGTGCCGATAGTGGAAGCAATGGCTGCGCTCGTCCTTTGCGATCACGCGTTGCGACAAAACGCGATTCAAGCGTGGGATCCTCAAATCGCCTCACACAAAGTCCACGAAGGACACAAAGAGTGACTGAGAACGAAATTGCCAGGCAGATTTTGGATGCAGCATTCATTGTTCACACAAAACTGGGTCCGGGTCTGCTCGAGTCAGTATATGACGTGGTACTCGCTTACGAGTTGCAAAGAGAGGCTTAACTGCGGAGCGCCAGAAGCCGATGCCGATCGTATACGACAACATTCGATTTGATGAAGCATTCCGTTCGGACCTCGTCGTGAATGGAAAGGTTATCGTCGAACTCAAATCTGTGGAAGCGTTGCTTTCGGTGCACGCGAAGCAGCTTCTGACGCAGTTACGTCTCAGCGGTCTTCTCATCAGCTTCGGCGAAGCGCACCTGAAGAACGGGATCAAGCGAGTAATCAACGGCCTGTTGGAGGCCGAAAATCCTGTCGAGGTTTCGTTGTGACCTTTGTGGCCGTTGTGCGAGGACTTTTGAAATGAACTATATCGCCACCATCGGCCTGGAAGTGCACGTGCAGCTTAAAACGCGCTCGAAGATGTTTTGCGCTTCTCCCGTTGAATTTGGCGCTGAGCCGAACACGCACACTTGTCCGATCTGCCTCGGCTTACCGGGCGCGTTGCCGGTGATGAATCATGAGGCATTGCGGTTGACGGTCCTGACCGGATTGATGC
>WNGK01007142.1_pt1 | contig 11727 bp, 7 predicted proteins | sample 5400601 | NCBI WGS metagenome assembly WNGK01 (sample SAMN13153376, study PRJNA577476) | soil metagenome | isolation source: 60 cm soil or saprolite under Garry oak tree replicate 1 | place: USA:California | collected 2016-06-15
TTGGTTGCCCGCCCACCGCGCGGCGCGCGTCGATCCGATGGAGGCGCTGCGTTATGAATAAAACGAACATCGAACATCCAACATCGAACGCTGAACATCGACGGCGGAGACACCAGACCGGCTCAACCTTCGACGTTCGGTGTTCAATGTTCAGTGTTCGATGTTTCCCTTTTCAGCTATGAACGATTTGAAATTCGCCTTTCGCAAGTTGCTGAAGAACCCCGGCTTCACGTCCGTGGCGGTCCTCACGCTCGCTCTCGGCATCGGAGCAAACACGGCGATCTTCAGCCTCGTGAATGGCATATTGCTCCGCCGGCCTCCGATCCCGCGGCCGAGTAGAGTCGTCGAGGTTCTGTCAACAAATCCGGCCAAAGGCTCGGACCGCTACCCGGTCTCGCTTCCAGATTTCGTCGCTTGGCGCGGACAGAATCATTCCTTCGAAGGCATGGCTGCAAGTCAATGGCGCGACTGTATCCTGACGGGCAGGGGAGAGCCTGAACGGCTCGCTGGTATGAGTGTGTCGCCCAGGTATTTTCAGGTGCTCGGTGTAAACGCCGCGCTCGGGCGGACTTTTGTACCGGGTGAGGATCGAACTGGCAACGACCATGTGGTGGTTCTCGATGATACCTCGTGGCAAAGCCACTTCGATTCCGATCCGAGCGTGATCGGAAAAGAGATCAAACTCAATGGTGAGAGTTACACTGTGATCGGCGTCATGCCTCCTCGGTTGAAGCTTCTGAGCTATGACGCATCATTATGGGTCCCACTGACTCTCGAGCCGGAGCGCGCCAGTCCGGCAGACCGGGAAGTCCGCTCTCTGGATGTGATTGGCCGGCTCAAGCCCGCCGCAACTTTCGAATCGGCGCAGGCTGAGGTGACCGCCATCGCGAAACGCTTGGACCAGAGTTATCCCGTCGCGACCCAGGGATGGAGCGCGAGCGTGGTCCCACTTCAAGAATACTTGGTCGAGCGCGTCCACGTCACGACCGCTCTCGTGTTCCTTATGGGAACCGTTCTTATCGTTCTCCTCATTGCTTGTGTCAACATTGCGAGCCTGTTGCTGGCGCGCGCAGCCGCCCGGCAGAAGGAGTTCGCGATTCGCGCCGCGATGGGCGCCGGTCGTTTCCGTTTGATTCGACAGTTGTTGGTGGAGAGCCTGCTGCTGGCTCTCGCCGGCGGGACGCTGGGCTTGCTGTTGGCCAATTGGGGTGTGAACTCACTCCGAGCCGCGCTTAACTGGAACGAATATGCTCGCTCCATGGCGGACGAAACCAAGATTGACCCGACGGTGTTGGTGTTCACCTTGGGGACTTCGGCGCTGGCAGCGATGCTTTTCGGATTAGCGCCCGCCCTTCGTGGGACAGTTCCAAATCTCAATGTTACACTTAAGGAAGGCGGTCGAATTACTTCGGCGGTATTCGGCCGCAGCCGATCTCATAATTTTCTTGTCGCCGGACAGATCGCATTGGCGCTGGTGCTTCTGGTCGGCGCGGGCCTGTTCGTGGAGCAATTTGTCCGATCACTTTACCAGCGATTCGGAATCGATCCAACCGGAGTTTTGACGGCAAAGATTTCTCTGCCGACCGCGCGCTACGATGATCCTTCAAAGCAAGCCGTGTTTTTCCAGAAGGTCGTCGAGCATGTCGAAGAGCTTCCCGGAGTGGCGTCGGCGGGCGTCACGACCATCTTGCCCCCCAACGAGCAGGGACAAATCGTCAAATTCGACATCAAAGAGCGGCCGGCTTCGACTCGCGAGGAGCGCCCGCGGACTCGATACTTTTCGATCAGCTCCCGTTATCTCCGAACCCTTCGGATTCCGTTGATTCAAGGGAGATATTTCTCGCCCTTCGACAACGCGAATGCACCCGGTGCGGTGTTGGTGAATGAAGAGTTTGTGAAGCGTTTTTTTCCGCGAGAATCGCCGCTGGGCAGGTATATTGAGCTGGAGACAACACGCACCAACAGCGAGAGAGAGAGCGAAATCGTTGGCGTAGTCGGAAACGTCACGGATTGGTTTGGAGAGCCACACGATGAACCACAGGTCTATCTGCCGCTTCTGCAAAGGCCCTCCTCCGACATGACCCTCGTGGTCCGGACCAGCTTTCATCCTGTCGCGGTCGCCCCTGCGCTGCGCCGTGCTGTTTGGGACTTGGACAAAGACCAACCAGTCACCGAGGTAAGGACGATGAACCAGGTGATCGCCGACTCCGGCGCCGGGGATCGTTTGATGAGTGTGCTGATGGGCATCTTCGCCGGCCTGGCCCTGACGCTGGCGGCTGTAGGAATTTTCGGAGTGATTGCGTACGCGGTAGCGCGGCGAACACACGAGGTGGGAATTCGCATGGCCCTGGGCGCTCGAAAAGGCGATGTGCTTCGGCTAATCGTGGGCAAGGGGATGCGGATCGCGGCGTTCGGCGCGGCGTTTGGTCTCGCTTTGGCGTTATCTCTTCCACACTTGATGAATGCGGCCTTCGTAGGATTCGACTCGCATGCTGGCCCGGTTTTCTTCAGCGCGTTCCTTCTGGTCGTACTCACCACGCTCGTTGCGAGCTACATTCCGGCCCGCCGGGCAACCCGGATCGATCCGATGGAGGCGCTGCGTTATGAATAAAACGAACATCGAACATCCAACATCGAACGCTGAACATCGAAGGCGGAGACACCAGACCGGCTCAACTTTCGACGTTCGATGTTCAATGTTCGATGTTTCCCCTTTCCTCCATGAATGATCTCAAATTCGCCTTTCGCCAGTTGCTGAAAAACCCCGGCTTCACCGCCGTGGCGGTGCTCACGCTGGCGCTCGGCATTGGCGCGAACACAGCCATCTTCAGCGTCGTCAATGCGGTGCTGCTGCGCCCGTTGCCGTTCAGAGATCCCGATCGACTCGCCATGTTGTGGACCGAGGATTCACGTCATCAAATCCACGAAGCCCAAACGTCCTATCTGAACTTCGAAGATTGGGTGAGGAGAAGCCGACTGTTCGAAGACATGGCCCTGTTCAGCCAACCCACGCCCCTGAATCTGACTTTCAAAGATGACACAGAACGAGTGGATGGGGTGCGAGCCTCGGCCAATTTGTTTTCTTTGTTGGGCGTTCAACCGATGATGGGACGAAGCTTCTCCGCCGATGAAGCAGAACGCAAGGAACGCGTGGTTGTACTGAGCCATGGATTGTGGCTCCGCCGTTTCGGAGGAGAAGCGAATGTCATAGGGAAAAGCCTGTGGATAGAGGGGAGGAGTTCTCAAATCATCGGCGTTATGCCCGCGGGTTTCGATTTTCCCGGCAAGCAGATCGAACTTTGGGAACCGCATACGTCACACCCTCGATGGGACACGCTCAAAGCAGATCGATACTACGATCAGTGGGAAGTCGTCGGACGCTTCAAGCCGAAGGTCACTCCTCAACAAGCGCAGGCGGAAATGACCGCGATTGGGGAGGCGCTGGCAAAAGAATATCCAACCCAGGACCCGGACTTCGCTGGCTTTGGTGTCAACGTCGTTCCACTCATGGCTCAGGTGGTTGGAACGAAGACGCCGCTAGCGCTCTCCGTCTTGTTCGGCGCGGTGATTCTGGTGCTGCTCATCGCTTGCGCCAATGTCGCCGGGCTACTCTTGGCTCGAGGGACAGCGCGCGCTCGCGAAATTGCGATTCGAACAGCGCTCGGCGCAACCCGCACACACCTTACTCGCCAACTGTTGGCGGAAGGCACGGTCCTCGCATTGGGCGGAGGTGCTTTTGGCGTCTTGCTCGCCGAAGCTGCCATCCGGTCCCTGGTCGCCATCGGGACGAGCAACCTGCCTCGGCTGAACGAAATCAGCATCAACGCCGTGATACTCATCTTTGCCGCGGGCGTCTCGCTCGTTTCGGGAGTGATTTGCACTGTTGCCCCTGCGTGGATGGTTTCCCGTTCGAATCCAAATCTCTCGCTCAAGCAACGTGGCCCAACCCTGACATTGGGGCTGGGAGGACAACGGATGCGCCACGCTCTTGTCACCGCCCAGATCGCGCTGGTGGTGGTTTTGCTGACGGGAGCGGGTCTGCTGATCCGGAGTCTTCATCGAGTTCTCAAGGTGGATGTGGGTTTTCAACCTGAGCGTGTCCTGGTGATGCAAATCGAGTATCCGCAGTCGAAGACAGAGGTCCAAGTCGCTGGGCTTTATCAGCAAGTCTTGGAGCGCGTCGCGGCGCTTCCTGGAGTGAAGGCGGTGGGCGCGGTCAGTGAGTTCTTCATCCAGAGAAATCCGGGTGCGACTGTGACGGTCGAAGGAGAGCGAGTGCCCTCGGGCGGGCAATTGGCCAGGCACGCCGTCAGCCGGGATTTTTTTCAGGCGTTGGGTGTTGAGCTGGTGCGAGGACGGTATTTCTCGGAAGAGGACTTTCGAGAAATGAAGCCCGCGGGCTACCGAGTGACGATTATCAACGAGACGATGGCGCGCCGCCTCTGGCCTGGAGTTGATCCGATTGGTAAACGGTTTAAGGACGGCGGTCCGGACTCGACGGATCCGTGGCTGGCCGTTGTCGGCGTCGCAAGAGATATGCGACGTCAGGGGCTAGAGAAGCAACCGATCATGCAGGCATTTGTCCCCCGAATGTCGTGGTCTTCCCGAAGTCAGCACCTCCTAGTTCGGACGGAGGCTGATCCTGCATTACTTGCCTCTTCAGTGCGCGAGGTAGTGAGATCGATTGACAAGACGCTTCCTTTGTTCGGGGTCACCACTGCCGAACGTTGGCTGAATGACTCCGTGTCTGAACGACGGTTTCACACTCTCACTCTGAGCCTATTTTCCTGTCTGACGCTGCTCTTAGCGGTGGTGGGGATTTTCGGACTGCTGAATGCCTCCGTCGTACAACGCACTCATGAGATGGGCATCCGCATGGCATTGGGAGCGCAAACGCATGACGTGCTCCGCCTCGTGGTTGGCCAGGGGATGCGGCTGACTCTAGTGGGCTTAGCGGCCGGACTGGTTGGTGCCTCAGTGGTCATGCGAGTGATGACGAGTTTGCTTTACGAAATCAAGCCGACCGATCCATTTACGTTTGTCGGCGTGTCTCTGGTTCTGTTTTTCGTGGCCTTGCTTGCGTGTTGGTTGCCTGCCCGGCGCGCAGCGAGAATCGATCCGATGGAGGCGCTGCGTTATGAGTAACGCCCGTTCCATCGTTGAACCGTTGAATCGTTAAAACGTGAAACCAAATCGCAAAAGCTCTTTCGCCACGTCTGCCGATTTAACGGTTCAACTCTTTTACCGCATTTAACGAACCATGAACGACCTCAAATTCGCCTTTCGCCAACTGCTGAAGAATCCCGGCTTCGCGGTCGTCGCCGTGCTCACGCTTGCGCTCGGCATCGGGGCGAACACGGCGATCTTCAGCCTTGTTAATGCGCTGCTCTTGCGTCCGCTTCCCGGGATCGAAGACCCGAACGAACTTGCTCTTGTAGGACGCACTTATCACGGATCGGGATTCGATACTCTGTCGTTCCCGGACTTCAGCGACCTGCGCGATCAGGCCACAGGCTTTTCAGGACTGGCGGCCTGTCGAAGGACCGATCTGCATCTGGGTCATGGAGAGACCGCCGTCCGAGTACGGGGCTCGCTTGTTTCGGGGGACTACTTCACCGTGCTGGGCACCCGTGCTGTCCGAGGGCGTCTGCTTTTACCCGAAGATAACAGTGCGCTGGGCGCAAGTCGCGTGGCAGTTATTAGCGACAGGCTGTGGAAAGGGTCCTTCGCTTCGGACCCGAACGTCATCGGCAGGACAATCGACTTAAACGGAACTTCCTTCACAGTGGTGGGCATTACGGCTGACGGATTCCGAGGAACCGACACCACCGAAATCGCCGACATCTGGCTACCATTGACCATGTACGCGCAGGCCGACCCGGCGTTGGGCAGCAGCGAGAATCGGTTGGTTGCCAGACACGTCGTCTGGCTTCAGGTTCTCGGCCGACTCAAGCACGGGTTCACGTTCGAACAAGGCCAAGCGGAGCTGTCCGCGTTGGCGCGCAGGTTAGAGCAAACCTATCCCAACACCAATCAGGACGCGGGGCTGACACTACATTCCAGTCTTGGACTGGATCCTCAAAAGCGGCAGGAGACACGTCAGTTCGCCACGCTGCTCATGGCCGCAGTGGGCCTTGTACTGCTGATTGCCTGTGCCAATGTCGCCAATCTGTTGTTGACGCGCAGTGTTAGCCGCCAAAAGGAGATTGGCATTCGCGTGGCGATGGGAGCCAGCCGCGCTCGACTCATTCGTCAGGGGTTGAGCGAAGTATTGTTGCTCGTTCTTCTGAGCGGTCCAGTTGGACTCTTCTTCAAATTCTGTCTCAATGACCCCTTGATCCACTTTCTCCCGCTGCCGGACTGGCAACCCTCGGCTCTCGATCTCAGCTTGGACACGCGGGGCACCTGCTTTGCTGTGGCAGTGTCTTTGCTGACTGGAGTGCTTTTCGGCATGGCGCCTGCCTGGCAATCATCGAAGCCCGAGTTGACGTCAATACTGAAGGATCGGAGCGGAAGCCAGTTTCAGGCATTGAAGTTTCACAACCCGCTGATTGTTGGACAAGTGGCTCTTTCGTTGGTCGCATTGATCTTCGCCGGGCTGTTCGTGAGAACTCTCCGAAAGGCTCAAGCGGCTCAGCCGGGCTTTAATACCAGCGACATTCTGCTGGTACCCTTGGACCTGGGACGGCGAGGGTACTCGGAACCACAGGGCAGGCTGTTCTATCGACAAGTCGTCGAGCGTGTCCTTGGAATGCGTGGCGTAAAATCTGCCAGTCTCTCACTCACGGTGCCGCTGAGTGGCGCGTGGCGGACGGGAGTTCATCTGGAAGGGGTCTCTTCCGACAAAGCAGAAGTGCCGTGCAATTATAACGTTGTAAGCCCGGATTATTTTCAGACCTTGGGCATCCCTCTGGTGTCAGGCCGGGACTTCACGCCGCGCGACGACGCCGGCACACCAGGCGCTGCCATCATAAATGAAACATTCGCGCGACAGTTTTTTCCAAACGAAAATCCACTGGGAAAACGCATCGCTACGTCCGGTGATAGAAAAGTCACGACTCAATTCGAAGTGGTTGGGGTGGCGAAGGACACCAAATACCAGACCTTGTTTGAACCACCCAGCCCCCATCTGTTTCTGCCCCTGTTTCAGCAATACGAATCTGGGATGATGCTGCTGGTGCGGAGCGATGGGAATACTTCGACGCTAATCAGACCGGTGCAACAGGAAATCCAGGCACTCGATAAGGACCTGCGGGTCCGCAGCGTCTGGACAATCAATGATCAATTACGCGACTTGCTGACCCCGCAGCGCAGCACCGCCACGCTGATCGCTGCCTTGGGCTTTCTGGCGCTGCTGCTTGCCTGCCTGGGACTTTATGGAGTGATGGCGTATTCGGTGAGCCAACGAACTCGCGAGATAGGAATTCGCATGGCGCTGGGGGCACAGAAACTCGAGGTCTTTAAATGGGTTCTGCGCCACGGGATGCGGCTGGCAGTCGCGGGAATATTCATTGGCGTGGCCGCAGCCTTGGCACTGACACGACTGGCCGCAACTCGGCTCTTTGGCGTCAGCCCAACGGATCCAGTGACCTTCGTTACCGTTTCTGTGGTTCTGGTCGCTGTGGCTCTGCTGGCGTGCTACCTCCCTGCGCGGCGAGCTACGAAAGTCGATCCGATAGAGGCGCTGCGTTATGAATGACCTTCGCTTCGCCCTCCGCCAGTTGCTGAAGAACCCCGGCTTCACCGCTGTCGCCGTGTTCACCCTCGCGCTAGGGGCCGAGGCGCAACTTTCAGAAACAAACGGGTTCCTTCGCGTGTGGTTCTAAAGTTATGAACTTACTCAACCTAATGCTACCTCGAATTCTTACTGCGGCCATCCTGGCGGCGATAAACTTGAACGCCGCGGACACGCAGACCGAAATGATTCGCGCGATGCTGACCACGTTAAATGAAAACGGTCAGTTTAACGGCAGCATCCTGGTGGCACGAAACGGGATGGTTGTCTTCCGTGATGCGTTTGGCAGCGCCGCCGGCTCGTCGAACAGGAATCAACCTGAAACACCGTCAAACCTTGCCTCGGTGTCCAAGCAGTTCACCGCGATGGCGGTCATGATGCTGGCCGAGCGCGGTAAGATTCACTACGACGGCCCGATCGCAAAGTATCTTCCTCAGCTTGCGGATTTGGGCGGAGGAATCAAAATCCGCCATCTTTTGACGCACACCTCCGGCATCCCCGATGTGGGAGATCTGGGCATCGATCATCCGAACCTGAAGGAATCCGAGGTGGTCAAGGCGGTTCTCAAGCAGCATACAAAGTTTGTCGAACCCGGGAAACAATATCGCTACAGCAACACCGGCTATACGCTTCTGGGAATGATCGTCGAAAAGGTTTCCGACATGTCCCTGGACGATTTTTTGTCGCGCAACATTTTCGAGCCGCTCGGAATGAAGAACAGCCCTCTCGCTTCCCGTCGCGGCTACACCAAAGGGGACGGCGGGATTGTTTCCACGGTGGACGACCTTCTAAAATGGGATCAGGCCCTCTACACCGAACGTTTGGTAAAGCAAACCACCCTCAATGAGGCGTTCACGCCGGCAAACGTCCGGGAAGGAATTTCGACCTACGGCTTCGGCTGGAATTCCACCGAAAAGGACGGGGATAGGTTTGTCTGGCACACGGGGAATACAGGCCAATACAGAGCCTTCATCGGCCGGCGACTTGGAGAGAGAATCTTGGTTGTAATCCTGACGAACCAGGGACCCAGTCGCCGTCCCGATATATGCGACGCCATCGTGAACATTCTCCACGAGAAACCCTACACAATGCCGAAGCTTTCGATCACAATGAAGATTGCGGGAGCCATCCAGGCCCGGGGGGTGGAGGCAGGAATTGAGGAGTATGAACGATTGAAGGCGACCCAGCCGGAAACTTTTAATTTCTCGGATGAGTCAGAACTGAACTCACTTGGTTATCAGCTTCTAGGCCAGGGGAAGAAACAGGCGGCGTTACGAATCTTCGAGTTGAACACAAGGGAGTTTCCTGCGGCCTCAAATGCCTACGACAGTCTGGGGGAAGCATATTCAAAAGTCGGTGAGAAAGACCTGGCAATCCAAGCTTATACGAAAGCGCTCGAGCTTGATCCCAACAACTTGAACTCCCAAAAAATGCTAAGGAGCTTGAAGTAATCATGCGTCTTCTCCGAAACGGCGGATGAAATTATGTCATGAACGATCTCAAATTCGCCTTCCGCCAATTGCTGAAGAACCCCGGCTTCACCACCGTGGTCGTGCTCACGCTCGCGCTGGGCATCGGTGCGAACGCGGCGATCTTCAGCGTCGTCAACGCCGTGCTGCTGCGGCCTCCGCCATTCAAGGAGCCGGGGCGGCTCGTGTTCGTCTCCGAGAAGTCGAAGGACATGGACAACATGTCCGTGTCCTATCCGAACTTCCTCGATTGGCAGCGCCAGCAGGTCGCTTTCAGCAGCCTCGCGGCGTTCCGCACGGAGGAATGGAACCTCACCGGCACCAGCCAGCCGGAGCGCGTGGTGGGTCTGCAGGTGTCCGCCAGTTTCTTCCCCACGCTTGGGGTGCAGCCACTGCGAGGCCGCGTGTTCGAGGCGGATGAAGACAAGGTCGGCGGCGAGCGCGTCGTCGTGTTGAGCGAGGGTTGCTCTGGCAGCGGCGCTTCGGTTCGGACCCGGCGGTGCTCAACCGGCCCGTCTCACTCAACGGCGAAAGCTACACGGTCGTGGGGATCCTTCCCGCGGCGTTCCAGTTTCCCCGTCGTGTCGAGCTGTGGACGCCGGTCGGGCACAAGGCCGAGTGGACGGAGGCGCGCGGCTGGCCAAGGAATATCCCGACAGCAACACGGGCAACAGCGTCACCGTGATGGCGCTGCAGGAACGCCTGGCGGGACCGAGCGTCCGCACGGCGCTGGCGACGCTGCTCGGGGCGGTGCTGGTCGTGCTGCTCATCGCCTGCACCAACGTGACCAACCTCCTGCTCGGCCGTGCGACGCAGCGGCGGAAGGAAATCGCGGTGCGGCTCGCGCTCGGCGCCGGCCGCTGGCGGTTGCTCCGGCAGTTGCTCGTCGAAAGCCTGCTGCTCGCGGGCGCCGGCGGTCTTGCCGGACTTGTGCTGGCGTTCTGGGGAATGGCGCTGCTGACGAACCTCCTGCCCGCGCAAATCCGCGAACTCGTGACGCTGAACATTGACCGGACCGTGCTGCTCTTCTCGTTCGCCGTCGCCGTCACGACCGGGTTGCTGTTCGGTCTCGCGCCCGCATGGCAACTGGCGAACGGCGATTCCGCGGAGGCGCTGAAGGAAGGCGGGCGCAGCGAATCCGTCGCCGTGGGACGCGGCTGGGGCCGGCGTTTGCTGATTGTCGGCGAAGTCGCTTTCGCGCTCATGCTGCTGGTTGCGGCGGGGTTGCTGCTCCGCAGCTTCAGCCGCCTGCAGGCCGTGCCGGTCGGATTGGATCCCGAAAATGTCCTCACCATGGATCTCAGCCTGCCGCCCTACAAATATCCCGACGACCCGAAGCGGGCGCGGTTCTACCAGCAGGCGGTCGAAGCGGTGCGGGGGCTTCCCGGCGTGCGATCGGCCGCCTTCATCGCGCCGCTGCCCATGGGCTTCGGCGGCTGGCAGTCCGGCGTCCGCATCGAAGGTGAGCCGCCGGCCAGGCCGGGGCAGGGACGGTTGAGCGACTTCGCCATCGTGACGCCTGATTATTTCAAGACGATGGGCGTGATCATCCTGAAAGGCCGCGCCTTCACCGAGGCCGATCTCGGCAGCGACCGAGTCTGCATTGTGGACGAAACATTCGAGCGTAAGCATTTCAACGGAGATGCCCTCGGCAAGCGGCTGGCGAACGGTGGAGATGGCACGAACTGGATGACCATTGTGGGGGTAGCGCGGCACGTGAAGAACTACGGTGCGGGCGAAGATTCACGCATCGAAACCTATGAACCCGTAGCCCAGAACGCCGGTGGCGGCATGACGCTTGTGATCAAGACGGCGGTGCCACCGCTCACGCTCGCCGAGGCGGCACGGAAGGCGATTCTGTCCGTGGACTCCGATCAGCCAGTCGCGGATATCTTCACGATGGAACAGGTTCTCGCCCGCAACGTCGCGGAGCGCCGGCTGGCCATGCTGCTGTTGAGTTTGTTCGCGGCGCTCGCCCTCGTGCTTGCCGCGGTCGGCCTCTACGGCGTGATGGCCTTCAACGTCGCAAACCGGACACGCGAAATTGGCATCCGCATGGCGCTCGGCGCACAGACGGGCGACGTGCTCGGGCTGGTGCTGCGCCAGGGCGGCCGGCTCGTCGGACTGGGCGTCGTATTCGGACTCGCGGGCGCGTTTGGGGTCACGCAACTGATGACCCGGCTGCTGTTCCAAATCAAACCGACCGACCTCGCGACGTATCTCGCCACTCCGCTGCTGCTCGGGCTCGTGGGGTTGCTCGCCTGCTGGCTGCCGGCGCGCCGCGCCGCAAAAGTCGATCCGATGAAGGCGCTGCGTTATGAGTAACCTCTCATTGAGAATTGAGAATTGAGAACTGCTCCATTGATTGATGACGAATACGAATGAAAGCTCCAAGAACAGGTCACTACTATTCGAAAACCATGAAGCAGGAAGGTAATTCATCATTAACTGGGTGGATGGAACAGACGGGATTCACAGCTTCGAATACTACAATGGAACGTACATCCATCTCCCGGTTCCGGG
>WNGK01016914.1_pt1 | contig 11725 bp, 10 predicted proteins | sample 5400601 | NCBI WGS metagenome assembly WNGK01 (sample SAMN13153376, study PRJNA577476) | soil metagenome | isolation source: 60 cm soil or saprolite under Garry oak tree replicate 1 | place: USA:California | collected 2016-06-15
ACCTCCCGGAATTGCGATCACGCGCGTGTCCACGACGCTGGCCGTGGTAGATGCGCAGGTCCACGCGGCACAGCGTGCGGTCGCGCTCGCCGGACTCCTGATGCTGGTCGCCGCAGGCTTCGTCGCGTGGCTGCTCGCCCGCGCGCTCGCGCGGCCGTTGCTGCGCATCGCGGACGCGGCCCGGGACATCGCGGCCGGTCGTCCGGCCGAATTCCCGGACGTGCGGGTGCCGGAGCTCGCGCATCACGTGGACTCGCTCCGAGCCATGCACCACGAGCTGGAGCGGCGCTTCGACGACTTGCGGCGCGAGCGCGAGGAATCCCGCACGCTCCTCGAAGCGCTGTCGGACGGCGTCCTCGCCGCCGACGGGCGTGGCGTCGTCATCGAAACCAACGCGGCGGCGCGCCAGCTGCTCGGCTATGGCGAGACGGAGCCGCTGCCGCCGCTCGGCGAGCTGTTCCACGACCGCGCGCATCGCGCGCTCATGCGCGAGGTCCTGACCGGTACGGTCGTCGAGGGACGGGAGCTGGACCTCGGGGACCGCACCGTCGTCTTCTCCGCGCGGCCGCTCGCCGAAGGCGGCACACTCCTCGTGCTCAGTGACGTCACGAACCTGCGGCGCCTCGAAACCATCCGGCGCGATTTCGTGGCGAACGTGTCGCACGAGCTGAAGACGCCGCTGACGGCGATCACCGGATACGCGGAAACCCTAGCGAGCGAGTCGCAGGACGCGCAGGCCACGGGCTTCGCGCAAACGATCGTCGAGAACGCCCGCCGCATGCAGCGCCTGGTCGATGACCTGCTCGATCTGTCGCGCATCGAATCGGGAGCCTGGGAGCCCGAACCGCGACCGGTTGACGTCGAGTCGGCCGCACGCGAGGCATGGCGTCCGTTCGCCGAGCGCGCCGCCAGCCGGGAGATTACGTTCGAGAGCGCAGCGCACGCGGCGTCCATCGACAGCGACCCCGAGGCACTGCGGCAGATCTTCACGAACCTGTTCGACAACGCCCTTCGGCACACGCCGCAGGGCGGCAAGATCCGAGTCGCCGCGCAGCGAGCCGGAAACCACATCGTCGTGCGAGTCAGTGACACCGGCTCCGGCATTGGGGCGGATCACCTGCCCCGAATCTTCGAGCGCTTCTACCGCGTGGACCCCGGTCGGTCGCGTCAGGAAGGCGGCACCGGGCTCGGTTTGGCCATCGTCAAACATCTCGTGGAGGCTCATGGTGGCCGCGTCGAAGCCGAGAGCGAGCTCGGCCACGGCACCACAATCCTTTTGTACTTCGCGACTTAGCCCTCGTTACACAGCCGTAACGCGTACGTCACCGACCGTTGACCGGCCGCGCGCAACATTGGCGCGTGCGAATTGCGCTCGTAACCGACAGCTACACGCCGCAGGTCAACGGCGTCACGACAGTGGTCGTCCGGATCGCGAATGTGCTCCGCGAATTCGGCCACAAGGTCGCGATCGTCGCACCGCGGTATCCTGGCCACGCGAGTTCGGACCCGACGCAGCTGCGCATCCCGTCCGCGTCCTTCCCGCCGTATCCGGCGATCCGGCTGTCGCTGCCCCAGTTCGCGGTCGTCGCGCGGTTCCTCGATTCCTTCGAACCCGACGTAGTGCATGTCGCGACGGAGGGCCCGTTGGGCCTGACCGGGCGGCGCTACGCCATGCGGCGCGGTATTCCGTTGATCACGTCGTATCACACGAACTTCCCGCAGTACGCGCGGCACTACGGCGCCGGCATCATCGAGCCGCTCGTGTGGAAATGGCTGCGCTGGTTCCATCGGCCTGCGGTGTTGACCCAAACGCCCGGCGAGGCGGTCGCGAGCGAGCTGGAACGCCGCGGCATCGGCCGTCCGATCGTCTGGGGACGGGGCGTCGACAGCGAGCACTTCCACCCCGCGCGGCGGAGCGTGGGTTGGCGTCGCTGGCTCGCCGGCGCTGACGACGCCGCCATTGTCTTGCACGTCGGCCGGCTCGCCCCCGAGAAAAACATCGACGTGCTCGCCGAGGCATGGACTGTCGCGCGCGAGCGAGTGGGGCAGCGCGCGACCTTCGTCATTGCCGGCGAGGGGCCCGCGCGACGCCACCTGCTCACCCACCTGCCCTGGGTCCGCCAGCTCGGCTTCCTCGATCGCGACAAGCTCGCGGACGTTTATGCGAGCGCAGACATCTGTGTGCTCCCATCCCGAACCGAGACGTGCGGCCTCGTGGCGCTCGAAGCGATGGCCTCCGGTCTAGCCGTTGTCGCCGCCGATGCGGGCGGCTTCCCTGAGAGCATCGCGCACCGTCGCAGCGGTCTCCTGGTGGCACCCGACGACGCCGTCGGCTTCGCATCCGAGATTCTGTCGCTGGTGATCGCGCCACAGCGGCGCGCCGAGATCGCCACCGCCGCGCGCGCGGCCGCAGTGGCCCGCGATGTCGCGCCCGAGAACCTCGCGCTGCTCAAGCAGTACGCGAGCGCGGCCGGTCTGGCGGGCACGGGAGCGGCCCCGTTCGCCGCGTAGTACTTGGGCTGGCCGGCGCTATCGGCGCGACCGCCCTCTTTCTGCACTAATCGTCCTCTCAGTGCCCGGCGGCGGACTGCACGGCCGACCGTCCGGGTGCCCAGGTAGCGGAGGCCAGCACGGCTCCGCTATCTGCGCGTGTGGCTGTTACGAAATCGTGACAACGCCGACTCACGCCAGTGATGCCGGTTGACGAGGTTTCCACCCGTGAGCGCAGTCAACATTTACCCAAGTCTTGAGGAGTGACCGTGCACGCAAGGCTCTTGGCAGTGCTGAGCGCACTGAGCATCGTCGCGCTGCCTGCGGCAGCGCAGGCGCCCGCTGCGCAGGCCCCGCAAGTAACCGTCGGAGGCGTCGTCTACACGCAGTATCAGTACACAGACGCCGCCGTTCACACCAACACCTTCGATGTCACGCGCGCGTACGTGAACGTCCTTGGCCGCTTTTCAGGCGGCATCACCACCCGGGTGACGGCCGACATCATCCCGAGCGGCGTCACGAACCAGGTGGTCCGCCTCAAGTACGCCTTCGCGGCGTGGACACCATCCGGCAGCAGCCTCACCTACAAGCTAGGCATGATGCAGACGCCGTTCGTGGACTTCGAGGAAACGCTGTGGGACTACCGCATGCAGGGGACAATCGCGGTCGACCGCAACGGCGCCTTGACGTCGTCGGACATCGGCTTCGGAGTGGACGGCAAATGGAACAATGACCAGGTGAACGGCCAGGTCGCGGTCGTCAACGGGGAAGGCTACTCGGGCGGCACCGGCGACTTCCACAAGGATCTCGAGGCGCGTGTCTCGGTCCGAGTCATGACGACGAACGACGCCAGCCGCGTTGGGGGCCTGCGCCTCACGGGGTACGCGGGCGTGGGCAAATACGGGCCCGCATTCGCCGGCAATGACCGCAACCGCTTCCTCGGCCAGGTCTCGTACCGGTCGCAACTGCTGACACTCGCCGGAGAGTACGTGTCCAGGAAAGACTCGACGCAGACCGGGAGCATCATTAGCGCGTTCGGGGTCTATCACTTGACGAGCAGCAAGATTGCGGTGATCGGGCGCGTCGATATCGTCGATCCCAATACGTCCGTCGCCAACAACAAAAACACCCGCATCATCGGCGGCGTCTCGTATCAGCTGTCGCCCAACGTGCGGCTGCTCGCAGACCTCGATCGCCAGTCGTTTGAGAGCGGCGCGACTGCAACCAATCAAGCGCTGTTCCAAGCGCAGTTCGTGTTCTGAAACCCGACCCTGACGAGAGGACAACCTCTGTGAAGCCCACACGCTATCTCTCCCTCGCCGTCCTGCTCGGCACCGCCATCCCGGCGGCCGCGCAGGTCACGCTGAACGGCGCCGGGGCGACGTTCCCGAACATCATCTATTCGGACTGGATGCTGACGTACAATCAGTCGCATCCCGACGTGAAGTTGAACTATCAGTCGATCGGATCTGGCGGCGGCATTCGTCAGTTCTCGGACGGCACTATCGATTTTGGCGCCACCGACGCTCCGATGAGCGACTCGGCCATCACCGCGATCCAGGGCAACGTGCTCCACATCCCGACGGTGCTGGGCGCGGTCGTGGCGGCATACACGCTGCCCGAGGTCTCGCAGCCGATTCGCATCTCGCCTGACGTCCTCGCAGACATCTTCCTCGGCAAAGTCACGAAGTGGAATGACGCCCGGTTGGCGAGCATCAATCCCGGCGTCACGCTGCCGAACCAGGACATCATCGTCGTGCACCGGTCCGACGGCTCGGGCACGTCGTTCGTCTGGACCGACTACCTCTCGAAGGTCAGCGCCGAGTGGGCCCAGAAGGTCGGCAAGGGCACGTCGGTCAGCTGGCCGGTGGGTCTCGGTGGCCGGGGCAATGAAGGTGTCGCCGCAACCGTCCGGCAGACGCCGGGCGCGATCGGCTACATCGAGCTCGGATACGCCCTGATCAACAAGATGCCCTTCGCGGTGCTGAAGAATCAGTCGGGCAACTGGATCACCGCCTCGCTCGAGTCGGTGACTGCCGCTGCCGCCGGTGCCATGAAGGACATGGGCCCGAATACCGACTTCCGGGTTTCGATCACCAACTCGCCGGGCGCGCAGGCGTATCCCGCCGCGAGCTTCACCTGGCTGCTGGTGCACAAGACGTACACCGATGCGGCCAAGGCCCGAGCGCTCGTCCAGTTCGTCTGGTGGGCGGAGAGCGAGGGCCAGGCGAAGGCGCCGGAGCTCGGCTATTCGCCGCTGCCCAGGGAGTTGCGCCCCTGGATTCAGGCGCGCCTCAAGAGCGTCACCGCAGGCGGTCGCGCAGTCCTGTAAGCAGGCGGAATTGTCACCGGGAGGCGCCCTCTCTCGGTGACAATTCCGTTACACCGCTGTGACGGACAGTCCATGGAGCGCCGGTAGGTTTCCGGCGCGATGACCAGTCCCCTCCTCGGCAGAGATCGCAGCGACAGCATTTATCGGCAGGTGCTGACCGGACTCGCGCTCGCCCTCCCGCTGCTGATCGTCATCATCCTCGGCGTCCTGTTCACGAACGCATGGCCGGCGGTCAAGCGGTTCGGTGCGTCATTCCTCGTGACGTCAACCTGGGATCCCGTGAGCGAGGTGTACGGCGCGGCGCCCATGATCTTCGGCACGCTGGCGTCGTCCCTGCTGGCATTGCTGATCGCTGTGCCGCTCGCCCTCAGCGTGGCGATTTTCCTGACGGAGTTTGCGCCGCGCTGGCTGCGCCAGCCGGTGGCCTTTCTGGTCGAGCTGCTCGCCGCGATCCCCAGCGTCGTCTACGGCATGTGGGGGATCTTCGTCTTGATTCCCTTTCTGCGCAGCTACGTCGTGCCGCCGCTCAAAGCGGTGTTCGGTTGGACGCCGTTCCTCCAGGGCGTGTTCTATGGCAATTCGCTGCTGGCAGGTGGTGTCATTCTCGCGATCATGATCGTGCCGTACATCGCCGCCGTATCGCGCGAAGTGCTGCTCGCCGTCCCCACGAGCCAGCGCGAAGCGGCACTCGCGATGGGCGCGACGCGCTGGGAAGCGGTACGCTCGGCCGTGCTGCCGTACGGGCGCGCCGGATTGATCGGCGCCATCATCCTCGGCCTCGGCCGCGCGCTGGGAGAGACGATGGCGGTGACGATGGTCATCGGAAACCGCCACGACATCAGCGTGTCGCTGCTCCAGCCGGCCTACACGATGGCGGCCGCGATCGCAAACGAGTTCAGTGAAGCGACCACCGCTACGTACCAGTCCGCCCTCATGGAAGTCGGCCTGATCCTCTTTGTGTTGACGGTGGCAGTAAACGCCATCGCGCGCATTCTGATCTGGCGCGTCGCCCGCGGCGCAGCGGTGGGAAGCCGAGCACTGTGAGCGCGAGCGCGTTTCGCCGCCACCTGACGAGCCGCATCATGACGGCGCTCGTCGTCATCCTCTCGTTCACCGCGGTGCTCGCCCTGGTGCTGATCTTGGGCAACCTCATCGCGAAGGGTGCCTCGTCGATCGACTGGGCGTTCTTCACCAAGAGCCCCGTGCCCGCAGGACAATCGGGGGGCGGTGTCGCCAACGCCATCGTGGGGACCGCGATCATCGTCGGGGTTGCCGCGTTGATCGGCGTTCCGATTGGCGTCGGCGCGGGGATGTATCTGGCCGAGTACGGCTCGGGACGGCTCGGGTTCCTGGTGCGATTCATCGCCGACGTCTTGAACGGGACACCATCGATCGTCGTCGGCATCGTGGGGTGGACCTTCATCGTCAAGCCGACGGGCCACTTCTCCGCGCTCGCGGGCAGTGTCGCGCTCGCAATCCTGATGATCCCGATGCTGGCGCGCACCACCGAGGAGATGGTGCGGCTGGTGCCCAATTCGTTGCGCGAGGCGGCGTTGGCGCTGGGGTACCCGCGCTGGCGGACGTCATTGAAAGTCGTGGCGCGCACCGCGATGGGCGGCATCGTCACCGGCTGCCTCGTGGGAATCGCCCGCATTGCGGGGGAGACCGCGCCGCTCCTCTTCACGGCGCTGGGCAACCTGAACTTCACGGTGAGCGTCAACCAGCCGATGCAGACCCTGTCACTCCAGATCTACGTGTACGCCACCGGCCCGTTCGACGAGTGGCATCGGATCGCGTGGGGATCCGCGCTCGTGCTGATGGGACTGGTGCTGATCATCTCGCTCGCCGCCCGTTGGGTCACGCGGCAACGCTATGGTGGCATCCGCTAACACTCGGCTGCGGCTCGAGACAGCCCATCTCACGGCGCTATTCGGACAACATCGCGCGGTGCGGGATGTGTCACTCCTGTTCCCCGCGAACACCGTCACGGCGATCATCGGCCCGTCGGGCTGCGGCAAGAGCACGCTGCTCCGCTGCCTGAACCGCATGCACGAGCTGACCGCGGGCGCGACCGTCGATGGCGAAGTCTTGCTCGACAACGTGAACATCTACGCTCCCGATGTGAATCCGGTCGAGCTGCGGCGTCGCATCGGGATGGTCTTCCAGCGTCCCACGCCGTTCCCGACGATGTCGATCTACGACAACGTCGCCGCGGGGCTCAAAGTCAACGGACGCAAGCCCAGGCCGGAGCTGGACGATGCCGTATCCCGCGCGCTGCAACAGGCGGCGCTGTGGGAGGAAGTGAAGGACCGGCTGCACACCAGTGCGCTCGATTTGTCGGGTGGACAGCAGCAGCGGCTCTGTATCGCGCGCGCCGTCGCTCCCCAGCCGGAGATTCTGCTGCTCGACGAGCCCACAGCCTCACTGGACCCTGCGGGAACGCAACGCATCGAAGAGCTGTGCCACGCATTGAAGCGCCTCTACACGATCGTGATCGTGACCCACAACATGCAGCTGCCACGCATTGAAGCGCCTCTACACGATCGTGATCGTGACCCACAACATGCAGCAGGCGGCGCGCGTCTCCGACTACACGGCGTTCATGTACCTCGGTAGTCTCATCGAGGTGGGACGCACCGACGAAATCTTCACCAAGCCGAAGGTCGAGCAGACTGAGGCGTACATCACGGGGAGGTTCGGTTGACGACCGCGACGGGCGGACGGCCCGACGGCCGGACGGCCAAACGCACCCCCGAACCGAGCTCGGCCGTCAGGCCGTCAGGCCGTCCGGCCGTCCTGGAGTCCAAGGCCTACAGCTTCTGGTACGGCCCGACGCAGGCGTTGCACGAGGTCTCGTGCGCCATTCCGCCGCACGCGATCACCGCGCTGATCGGGCCGTCGGGCTGCGGCAAGACGACGTTCCTGCGCTCCATCAACCGGCTGCACGATCTCACGCCGGGTGCGCGGCTCGAGGGAGACATCCTGCTCGATGGGGGCTCGATCTTCGCGCCAGGGACCGACGTGGTGGCCTTGCGGCGCCGCATCGGCATGGTGTTCCAGCGGCCCAATCCGTTTCCCAAACCCGTGTATGACAACGTTGCCTACGGCCCGCGGCTGAACGCCCTCGCCCCGGCGCGCGAGCTTCCCGACCGCGTCGAGCGCGCCCTGCGGCAGGCGGCATTGTGGGACGAAGTCTCCGACAGGCTGCGCGAGCCGGGGACGGCGCTCTCCGGCGGACAGCAACAGCGCCTGTGCATCGCGCGGGCGCTGGCGAACGAGCCGGAGGTCCTGTTAATGGACGAGCCCTGCTCGGCACTGGATCCCATTGCGACCCAGCGTATCGAAGAGCTGCTCGTGGAACTGAAAAAGACGTACACGATCGTTATCGTGACGCACAACATGCAGCAGGCGGCACGGGTTTCAGATTACACGGGGTTCTTCTACGTGGGCCGCCTGGTGGAGTTCGGCGTGACGCAGCAGGTCTTTACTCGGCCCACCGACGAACGCACTGAAGCGTACATAACCGGAAGGTTCGGATGAATGCACAAGCGAGTCATCGGCATTTCCACGACGAGCTGTCGGAGCTCAAAGTCGCGCTGCTCAACATGTCGGGCGAGGCGCAGGCCGCCCTCGCTGCGGCTGTGGAAGCGGTGCTGCAGCGCGACGGCGACAAAGCGAGTCAGGTCATCCTCGGCGACAAGGACATCGACAAGCTCGAGCTCGAGGTCGAGGAGACGGTGATCCGGCTGCTGGCGACCCAGCAGCCGATGGCCCGCGACCTGCGCTTCCTCACCGCCGCGATGAAGATCTCCAACGACCTGGAGCGCGTCGGCGATCACGCCGTCAACATCGCGCAATCGGCCGAGCGGCTCCTCGCGAGCCGCCCGATCGTTCCCGAGCCCGAGCTGCTCGAAATGGCGCGGCAGGCCCGCACCATGCTCGCCGACGCGCTCGACGCGTTCGTGCGTGGTGACGCGCAGGCCGGCCGCGCGATCTGCCGCCGCGACGACAGCGTGGACGCATTGCACGCCTCGATGTTCCGGATCCTCCTCACCCACATGATGGAGGACCCGCATATCATCGGCACGGCGATGGAGCTATTCCTGGTGAGCCGGAACCTCGAACGCGTCGCTGACCTTGCGACCAACATCGCCGAGGATGTGGTATTCCTCGTCGAAGGAAAATCGATCAAGCACCATGCTGAAGAGGACCGTCAGTCGGGGCGATAGCGGTAATACGATTCGGGCTGCGTCGGGCGGCGGCGCAGCACCTCATCCGACGCAAACAGCCGCACCAGCACCAGCCCCGCGATAAAGCCGCCGACGTGCGCGAAGAACGCGACGCCGCCCTTTTCGATCTCGCGGAGACTGCCGAGCCCGCTGAGCAGCTGGATCAGCCCCCAATAGCCCAGCATTACCCAGGCGGGGAGCGCGACGGTCGTGATGTAGATCGGCAGGATGATCAGCGTGTGCACGCGCACCCGCGGATAGAGCAACAGGTACGCACCCAGGACGCCGCTGATCGCTCCCGACGCGCCGATCATGGGTACGATCGAATGGGGACTGATGAACGTCTGCGTGGCGGCGGCCACGATCCCGCACAGCAGGTAGAAGATCAGAAACTTCCCGTGCCCCATCGCGTCTTCGATGTTGTTCCCGAAGACCCACAAGAACAGCATGTTGCCGATGAGGTGAAACCAGCCGCCGTGCATGAACATCGAGGTAATCACGGTCCAGTACTTCGGCACTGCATTGACCATGCACACCACGCCCGGAGCGAGCTCCACGCCACTCCCGGGGCGGGCGTTATGAAGGATTTCGGCCGGGATGAGACCCAGGTCGCAGACTGACCGGGCCAGCGGCCCCTGCGCCCCTGCCCCCTGTACAAAAAGGAAAGCGAGCACATTCGCGATGATTATGGAAACGGTGATGACAGCGGGGCGCTCGGTGGGGTTCTCGTCCTTGTACGGAAACATGAGGAGAATCTACGCTGCCCTTCATAACCTGTCATATTGGCATTTTAATTGGGCACGATGCTTGCCCTCTGCGACGCGCAGCATCGGGCCGGCATCAAATCCCCTACAGGAGCTGAAAGTATGGCTGAGAAGATCATTGGCATTGACCTCGGGACGACCAATTCCGTCGTAGCGGTCATGGAAGGTGGCGATCCCGTCGTCATCCCCAACGCCGAGGGCGGGCGGACAACCCCCTCGGTGGTCGCCTTCACGAAAGACGGTGAGCGACTCGTTGGGCAGGTAGCCAAGCGGCAGGCGGTGACCAACCCGCAGAACACGGTCTTCTCGATCAAACGCTTCATGGGACGGCGCTACGAAGAGGTCAGCGAAGAGATCAAGCGCGTTCCTTACAAAGTGGTCCGCGGCCAAAACGGACTGGTCGCCGTAGAAATCAGCGGCAAGCAGTACGCGCCGCCCGAGATTTCGGCCATGATTCTCCAGAAGATGCGGCAGACTGCCGAAGACTACCTCGGCCACAAGGTCGAGAAGGCGGTCATCACCGTGCCCGCATACTTCAACGACTCGCAGCGGCAGGCGACGAAAGACGCCGGCAAGATCGCGGGCCTCGACGTGGTCCGCATCATCAATGAGCCGACGGCTTCCGCCCTCGCGTACGGACTCGACAAGAAGAAGGAAGAGAAGATCGCGGTCTACGACCTGGGCGGCGGTACCTACGACATCTCGGTCCTCGAGCTCGCCGAAGGCGTGTTCGAGGTGAAGAGCACGAACGGCGACACGCACCTCGGTGGCGACGATTTCGATGCCCGAGTCATGGAATGGTTGGTGGGAGAGTTCAAGCGTGACCAGGGAATCGACCTCTCCAAGGATCCGATGGCGCTGCAGCGGCTGAAGGAAGCCGCCGAAAAGGCGAAGATGGAGCTGTCGACCGTGATGCAGACCGAAATCAATCTCCCCTTCATCACCGCCGATCAGTCGGGTCCGAAGCACCTGAATCTCTCGCTCACGCGTGCGAAACTGGAACAGCTCGTGGACGATCTGGTGAAGCGGACGATTCCGCCGATGCAGCAGGCCCTGACGGACGCCGGCCTCAAGCCTGGCGACATCAACGAAGTCATCCTGGTCGGTGGCCAAACGCGGATGCCGAAGGTCCAGGAGATCGTCAAGAGCTTCTTCGGCAAGGAGCCCCACAAGGGCGTGAACCCCGACGAAGTGGTGGCGATCGGGGCCGCGATTCAGGGGGGCGTGCTCGCCGGCGAGGTAAAGGACGTCCTGCTGCTCGACGTCACACCGCTGTCGCTCGGTATCGAGACGCTGGGCGGAGTCACGACGGTCCTCATCCCCCGCAACACCACGATTCCGACGAAGAAGTCTGAGGTGTTCTCGACGGCTGAGGACAACCAGACGACGGTCGAAATCCATGTGCTGCAGGGCGAGCGCCAGATGGCGCAGGACAACCGCACCATCGGCAAGTTCCAGCTCACCGGTATTCCACCGGCTCCGCGCGGCATCCCGCAGGTCGAGGTGACGTTCGACATCGACGCGAACGGTATCTTGCACGTTTCAGCCAAGGACAAGGCGACGGGCAAGGAGCAGAAGATCCGGATCGAAGCGTCGTCCGGACTCGCAGACAAGGACATCGACAAGATGGTGAAGGACGCCGAAGCGCACGCGCAGGAAGACAAGAAGCGGCGCGATGTGATCGAGCAGCGTAACCGGCTCGATAACATGGTTTACCAGGTGACCAAAGAGTCCAAGGAGTGGGTCGATAAGCTGGAGGCGGGTCTCAAGGCCAGGCTCGATGCCGCCATACAGGCGGCGCAGGCGGCCCTGCGCAGCGGAAATGCTGACGAAATCAGCAAAGCGCTGGACGAGCTGCAGCAGGCATATTCAGCGGCTGGCGCGTCATTGTACGCGGCGCGTGGGACGGC
>WNGK01070218.1_pt1 | contig 11725 bp, 14 predicted proteins | sample 5400601 | NCBI WGS metagenome assembly WNGK01 (sample SAMN13153376, study PRJNA577476) | soil metagenome | isolation source: 60 cm soil or saprolite under Garry oak tree replicate 1 | place: USA:California | collected 2016-06-15
CTACCGACATCAACACAAACGCGATCACAAATTCCGCAATGAAGGCGACAATCACGCCCTTCATACCTGGCAGAGTAGCGGCGTAATTGACTGTGGGATGCGAGATTGCTTCGCGAACGAACAGCGTGACTGCAAATACGCCGGCAATTGCGCCAATGAATTGTGCCACGACATAAAACAACGCGTCCCAATTCTTCACTTTTCCAAGACGCCAAAAAGTAAGAGTGACCGCGGGATTAAAATGCGCGCCGGATCGCTTGCCGAGGGGCGAGAAAACAAGAGCAATCGCAGTACTGCCCATCGCGATGCCGGTTAGCATTCGTCGCACGAACTCGCTGGGGATGAAATTCAGAACTGGAGAGCTCGGATGATGAAGTAGAATCGTGAACAGCCCGGCAGAGATCATGAACAGCCCGAGCTCGGCTGCCTCGCAGAGATATTCCGGCCAATGTTCGCGAAGCGCTTGGATCATGCTCCTGCTGTAGCCGGCGGCGGTGACGCCTTCCGGCCAATGTTCGCGAAGCGCTTGGATCATGCTCCTGCTGTAGCCGGCGGCGGTGACGCCGGCTTAACGAACTGATATGGGCCGGGGTCACCGCCCCCGGCTACAGCGTCGCCCTTCATGGCCTTACGCCTTCCATGTTAAGCTTCATCCTGTAAAGTCCACTCTTCGCGCAGAGGTAGAGGGTCTTTCCATCGGTATCGCCCCACGCAAAATTGTGCGGGTGCTTCGGCGGAATAATTGTTCCAAGGTGCTTTCCTTGCGGTGAAATGATCCACAGACCGCCGGGACCGGAAACGTAAAGATTGCCAGCTTTATCGATCTTCATGCCATCGATTGCGTCCTCCCCCAGGGCCTTGGTCATATCGAAAAAGAGTTTCCCGTTCCGAACCGAACCGTCGGGCTGCACTTCATAACGCATCACCACCTTCTTCTTTTCGTCCCAGTCGCCGACGTACAAGTATTTTTCGTCCGGCGAGAATGCGATTCCGTTAGGCCCAGTAAAATCCTTTGTAACGAGTTTCAGATTTCCGTCCTTCACTGCGAACACGCCGCTGAACGGCAATTCCTTGCGCGGATCGTCGAAGAATTTTGGCAAACCGAATGGTGGATCGGTGAAGTACAAGGTGCCATCGCTGCGATACACAAGGTCGTTAGGGCTGTTCAGACGTTTGCCTTCAAATTTGTCGGCCAACGCGGTCAACTTACCATCGCGCTCGAGGCGCACGACTCGATGATTTGGTTGACCGTACTCCGCGATGTCAGCGCCTTCGTAACCGCTTTTCTCACGAAACACCGCAAGCTGTCCATTCCCCTCGGGCGAATATTTGTAGATGGTGTTGTTATTCGGATCGCTGAAAAGGAGGAAACCGCCTTTGCGGTCCCAAACCGGGCCTTCGGTGAATTTGAACCCTTCCGCGAGTTTGAAGATCTTTGGATTCGGCGGCACGATCGTGTCGAGCGCTGGATCTTTGCGAACCACTTCGACATTGACTTCGCTGGGCGTGATCGCGACGGGCACAACACCGCCTCTGTAGAACTCGAGCTTTGCCTCCCGCATGTAGATGTAATTGGTCGGCGGATTCGACAGCGGTCCGTTGATCCCAAAGATCGCGAGCTGAATTTTCTGCCCGGGCTGAACGCTGCGACTAATGATCAGCCGGTTCGACGCATTCCAACCTTTTGCCACTGAGCCGCCACTTTGCCCAGGTGCGCGCGCCAGCTCGCCGTCCACCCAGACTTCCGCGTAATCATCAACCGATGTCTCAAAAACAGCAGTCGCGTCGGTGAGATCTACATCGTCAAGGCGCGGAGGGATCGTGACGTTGATCCGGTACCAATTAAAACAAAGCCGGCCGGTCGAGCGTCGCGCGTCCAGTGTCGCCCCATCGAGCACTTCCCATTTTGAGTCATCGAAATCTACACCGCCGGCGTGCGGCGTGAAATCATATGTCTTGATCGGTTTGCCAGTTGGTTGCTTGTCCGGACCAGCGGTTTTGAAATCCACCGGAATAATTTTCGTATCGCTATAACGCCACTGACCTTTAACAACATCGACACCTTGTTTTGTCGCCAGACTGATTACGGCATCTGGTTTTCCAGTAGGAGCGTCGGCATTCGTTTCGGCAAGTGCGCGGCCAGCGAAGAAAACCAGCGCAGCAAAGGTAAACAGCGCAACGAAACGCAAGCGCGACATAGAGGCACTGTTGGGAGCTTCGCGATGGACCCGATTGAATTCTCTCGCCCACGCGTGAAGAACTGAAGTGGCTAATGACCTACTGAAAGTGATTCGTTCCATGTTTGCGAATTCGTCGCGTTTGTTTCGAATTCCTTACGGGCGCAATTTCCGCTAAGTTTTTGGAGCGCGCCGGTGCCCCGGCGCTTTGGATTTGCTGAGGTAGTAAGGCCAGACGCGTCGGCGTATTAGAAAGCGGCGCAACAGCGCCGCACTCCAAAGCACTTCGTGCAGAAACTTTTAGTGCGCCGTCAGGTGTGATTCCGTCAGCGCGGTTGGTTTGCAGACGAAATAGTGCAGTTCACCGGTCACGGTGGTGAATTGATGCGGAACACCATTCGGGATGACAATGACCTGGCCTTTACTTATCTGATGTTCCTCTCCGCCCTCAATTTTGGAGCCGCGGATTTCGTTAGGCGCGATTTCCCTTGCATCAATCGCCTTGCCGCCGGTGACCAGCGTGGCTGAGCCCTCGACGACATAAATGACATCAGTATCAAGCGTGTGGATCTCGGCCTGACCGGGTTCAACGCGCCGGCTGGCGTGCACTTTGTAACCGGCGGTTTCCAGTAAAGGCATGCCCTTGGCAAATGCAGCGGCGACGCTCTTTGCATCAATGAAAGTCGCGGTTGTAGCCAGGGGCGTTGCCCCCGGCTGATTGCTTTGGCCCGCGCCGGCCTCAGCGCGGCCGGCCACAGCAGCTGCGCCCGCTAGGGCGAGTTCTTCATCCTGGTTTGCGCTCGCGGCCCCGCTCACGCCGATGCCGCCCACAACTTGCCCGTCGATGACGATGGGAATGCCGCCGATCAAGGGCGTGAACCCATCGACCGCGGTCATAGCTGTGCGGCCTTTGTTGATCAGCTCCTCAAAAAAACGTGTCGGTTTTTTAAAAAGGACCGCCGTACGCGCTTTGCCGATAGAGATGGTCGCGCCCATGGCGAAGGTTCCATCAAGACGTTCGAGTGCCATTAGGTTGCCGCCTTCATCTACGACGGCGATTACTCCGCCTGGAGCGTTGTTTTTCTTCGCGTAATCAACGGCGGCAGCGATGGCTTTTTTTGCACCGTCGAGGTTGAGCGACTTCTTCTCGATGATTTGCGCGCGAGCAGGAGCCGTAATGGATGTCGCGGCCAAGAGGGCTAAAAGGGTTGAGATAGTAGTCTTCATAAGACGTTCGCCTCGGTTGGCCGGCCATTTGTTAGGCACGGTCAGCCGGCGCTCGATGTTATTTGACCGGGTGATCGAAGGCGGCTTCGCCAAGGTTCGTCTCGGCAAACGCGCACCAAATCTGCACCTTGGCGACGTCGGGGACGTACTCAGGGACAACGATTGATTTTTTGACCTTCTGACTTTTCGTCATCAAACGATCCAAGAGATAGGTCTTGCCGTTAGAATCCACGACCTGCCAATGCGGGTCTGGTGTTTGTGGCGGGACGAAGTCATCGGAGAGCGTGAGCGTGCTCTTACCGTCTTGCGTCGTGTGTGTGACAGAGCCCTTGTTTGCTTTTGGGCCTTGGAACGGGCCACTCTTGTGGCTGTCCTGAGCAATGCTGCTCGTTGCAGCGATGACCAGCGCGGTTAAGGAAGCGAGTATGGTTTTACAATTCATGCCCATTCGTCGCTAGGCGCTGGGATTCCTTACAGCCAAGTTGAGTCTTGCCGAACGCTCCCAGAAACGCAAAACCGACGTACCCGGCGGTAATCGGGACCTGCACTCGGTGTCGCGTGCCGCAAGTTACAAGCGAATTGGCTTGTGCTGTTGAAATGATTCCAGATGCCACTCTCGGGAAATGCCTTTTATGGCCAGCGCTTGCGCCGCGTACTGCACCGCGGAATTGAAATCGCCAGTCTCCGCGTACGCTGCGGCAAGCGTATCGATGGTATTCTCGTCCTTCCACCCCAAGATGCAGGCAGCTTTTGCGTCTTTGACCGCCTGTTGGCCGTTGCGAAATGCTGGACCCGGACACCTCGACTGCAACCAGGCGCGCTGCTTTAATACTCTGGCTAGAGTGACAAGTCGAGGATGAAGCGAAATGAGATAATTGTACTCCTTTAATGCCTCCGCGTACTTCCCGAGGTACACATTGATCGTCGCTCGCAATGACGACGCCTCAACAAAGCCACGATATTTCCGGAGTGCTTCGTTGCAATCCTGAATGGCAAGTTGGTACTGCCCCTGGCTTGCAAGGATATCCGCCCGCACGTAAAGCGCCGGCCAGTATTCGGGATCAAAATGCAAAATCGCCTCGACGTGGCGCTTCGCACCGGCAAGATCGCCCGCTTTAATTTCCTTCTCGGCCTTGTTAAGCAAGTCCGCCATTGCGCGCCGGCCAGCGCCTCCGGCGACGATGATCGGCACGCTTGCTTGCGCCATTGTGGCCGCAGTTAAAATGGCAATACAAATTGCAAAAGCGTTCAGGGGTTTCATTTCCTAACTACTTAATCGATCTGTAATCAGAAAAGCCACTGCGTAGCAAACAAATATCCACACTCCACCAAAGACGCCCGCGACAACGGCGCGGCAGGGACTGCGCCGCACCATCCTGGCTAGCAAGGCGAACGCAACGGCTATGCCAAATTCGCCGAGAATATCTCTTCATAAAACGGAATGTTGATGGCGCCGAGTAGTCCGATCATCAGCAGACCGGCTTTCCCAAAACGTTCACACAAGCGCAGTCCGATGTAGCCGAACTGCACTGCCACGACTTCCCACGCCAACGGCATCCACAGCGGCGAACGCCAAATCATCGGGCCGCCCCCAATGGAATAATCGAGTGTTCGCGTAGAATCGACCAACCATGCGTCAGCGGGAAGTTCGGCCAATCCGACAGCAATTCCGAAGAGAAGAAATCGCGCCAGCAATGCATCACGCCTAACGACTGCGAATCCGACGAGCAAACAATTGTCCACAATGTTGAGCGCCGCGCCGGTGCGCCAGTCCGACCATGGCGCAAGCGTTAACAGCGAAACCGCAACGACGTTGATGACAACTGTCGCGATGACGACGCACAAACGACCCTTTTCAAGCGCAGGTTCGTGCGCGGCGGTGAAAGTCACGCTATCGATCTAGCGATTCGCATTTCACCCAGTCAATCCTGAAAACTTTTAGAACTCTAACGCAAGCGGCCTGAGGGCAGGCCGTCTCCAACGTTTCCTAGCCCAGCTGCCGATGGAGCCGGACCGCCATCGGACCGCAAAGAAAATTGACGTTGGCGACTCTTCCCTGTTAAGCCGATGCCGTGAAACGGCTTCTTTGGATCGATATTTCAAAGGGCCTGGCGATTCTATTCGTCGCTTATTTTCATTTTTTCAGCACCTACTTCCAACACGGCGTACTTCCGCCGCCTGACTGGAGCAGCATCGCCGCGGGCACACTGACGATCCTGAGATTGGCATGGCTTAAAATTTCAGGACTCGGTTTCCATGCGGTCGGTGTGTTCATCATCCTGAGCGGATGGACGCTGATGCAATCGACACTCCGTCGTGCTGAAGCTGGAGCAATTGCCTGGGGTGCGTGGTATCGGGCGCGGTTCCTGCGGCTTTACCCGATGTACTGGGTCGCACACTTGGTGTATCTCCTTTCGCCCTTCGTCGCGCGGCTCGAGCCCGTGGACGATCGCATCATCCTGAGTCTGCTGGGGCTTCGGTTCATCGATATCCAGATGAACTTCATGTATCTCAACGCCGCCTGGTGGTATTTCGCCATGTTGATCCAATTCTATGTGGTCTTTCCCCTGCTCTTCTGGACTGCGCGCCGCACGGAGCCATGGGTATTTTTGTTAATTGGATGTGCCGCGGGATTTTTTGCGCGGTACGTTTTGCTCGTGCTGTGGCCACAAAACGGCTTATGGGTCCTGGGCGGTTTTGCAATTTGTCGATTGCCTGAATTTGCCCTCGGTATTTCGCTGGCGATGTGGCATACGCAGTCTCCCGCCCGTTTGGAATGGGTTCTCCTTCGCGGCGCGGGTTTGGTAGGAGGCCTGATTCTCTATCCCGCGGCGCTGCAGCTCTACCACGGCCTTTATCCATATGTCTTTGTCGATTTTGCCACCGGCGTTTGTTGTATGCTGGAGATTGTGGGGATCGCAGGATTGATTTCGCTGTTCAACTCTCCCGCTAAATTACTCGGTCTCGTCGGTCTTTATTCCTACGGCCTTTATCTAACGCATCAGCCATATGTCATCTGGCTGGGCCTCCGCATTCGCGAAGTGCCGATCTGGGCCTTTTTATTGATTTGCATCCCCACGCTCGCAGTCCTTAGTGCCTGGGGCATGCTGTTGGAAAAAGGAACAAACGCGCTCGTCAACAAACTCGCGTCGCTGAGAAAACCCGCACACGTTTAGCCTCGTTTCTGTCGTTTCGGTCTGAGCTTCTGCCGTCGCGCGTGAAACCAAATCCTCGCCAGCGCAGCTTTCACCATAAGATCAAATGCACTGCGCAAAACGATTATAAATCCGTCATGGCTCGAATTTCAGGTCTGGAGAAGAGCGAAGCACCGTGGCGTTTACGGTGGTTTTACTGCGTCATTCGGAAAATGTTCAGGAAAGATTTTACGCCGGTAAAGATCCAGATGCGTTTGCCCGGACTCGTCTGGGTCTGGGGCGGCATCGCCATGGAAGCGGGACTCGGCCGCAAACGGCTTGTCTCGCTGCGCTACATTCAGCTTGGAAAAATCCGCGCGGCGGCCCGGATTGGTTGTCCTTTCTGAATAGATGTCAATTCTGCCTTGGGCAGAAAAGCAGGCCTGAACGATGACAAATTGCGCGCTGTGCTCAGCGACAACAGGACGCCGTTTAATGATACCGAACGCCTTGTCATTGGGTTGGCGGACGCGATGACCGATACACCAGCGAATGTCTCTGACGATCTGTACGCGCGGTTACGCAATCAATTTTCCGAAGAACAACTGATGCAACTAGGCGCCCAGGTCGCATTCGAAAACTATCGCGCACGCTGGAACCGAATTTTCAACGTCGAGAGCGATAATTTGTACGCGCCGCAAGAAAACAAATCGCAAAAGGCACGATCCACCTGAGTGCGCGCCTATTTCGTGTGGTGAATTCCGGAACTCAGCTATACTCCCGCCTGTTCCACTGATTTCGCTAAGGCGTCTGAAATGGCTGGAGCTCTCGCGGCGGCGATACTTGTGATGCTGGTCCCAGCCGCCCGCCCGGCCCGCGCTTCCAAATCGATCTCATTGATTTAATGCCCGCTGGCTAAGTGCAGTTTCGCTTTGATTTCACCGACAATCTCTTCGGGCGTTCCCCCCAGTTGAACGGTTAGCACATCCTCGTGCGATCCCGGCTGTTCCAGAGCTTCAAACTGACTCTGCAATAAATTTGGTTTCATGAAATGATGCCGCCGGCTGTGGAGTTGCTTCTCGACGAGCGCGTAATCTCCGCGAAGAAACACAAACTTCACGTCTTCGCTCGCGCGCAGACGGTCGCGATACGCGCGCTTTAGCGCCGAACACGCCAGCACGGCACTTTCACCAACGTCAATCGATCGCTTGATCTCTTGGTGTAAGCGCTCCAGCCACGGCCACCGGTCTTCATCGGTGAGCGGCCGCCCGCTGCGCATCTTCGCGACATTTGCAGCCGGATGAAAATCGTCGGCTTCAATGAAGCGCCAGCCAACTTCGTGAGCAAACAGCTTACCGACTGTTGTTTTGCCAGCGCCAGAGACACCGAAGATGATTACGATCACGGTGGATCAATTTTTGTCTGGTCGCCGATCTTTTCCACGACGAAACGCGACGGTCAAACAACCATTGGGCGTTCACGGCGTCGCCAACGGAGAATTTTTGCCCGGTCTCACCGGCACGCGACTTGCACCCCAACTGCCTCGCTGTTCCTCGAAAACGCCGGCAATTTTATGACCGCAAAACCGGCATCGACCGTTTTGAATATTCCATTGACCGAGCTCGTACCAATCACGCTCAATCAGCAACTCGCTGCAGCCGGGACACCACGTGCTGCCGCCTTCGCGATCGTGCACGTTTCCAGTGTAAATGTAATGCAGCCCTTTTGAGCGCGCGATCTCGCGAGCATGCGTGAGCGTGGCTGGCGCCGTGTGCGGCTTGTTTCGCATTTTGAAATCGGGATGAAACGCCGTGAAATGCCACGGCACATTCGAGCCCAGATTTTCCGCGAACCAGTCGGACGCGCGATCAATCTCGTCGTCGTTGTCGTTCTCGCCGGGAATTAAAAGTGTCGTGACTTCGAACCAAACGTTCGTTTCGTGCCGCAAATATTTCAGCGTGTCGAGAACTGGATCGAGCTGCGCAAAACAGAGGCGGTGATAAAATGCGTCGGTGAACGCTTTCAAATCCACGTTCGCCGCGTCCATGTGTTGGTAAAATTCCGGTCGGGCATCGTCGGTAATGTAGCCGGCTGTCACCGCAACTGCTTTGATCCCCCGCTAGCTTGTCCCATTCGCGCGTCTTGGAGATGTCCCAGTTCTGACAAAAACGACAGCCTAGATTGCATCCTGCAGTTCCGAACGAGAGCACGCTAGTCCCCGGCAGAAAATGATTCAGCGGCTTCTTCTCAATCGGATCGGCGCAGAACCCGCTGCTCCGGCCGTAGGTGGTCAGCACCATCCGTTGGTCCACGCGCTGCCTAGCGAAACAAAATCCGCGCTGTCCTTCGTTCAGCTTGCAAAAGCGCGGACACAATCGGCACTCGACGCGTCCGTCTGGCAGCATAGCCCACCAACGCCCTGGATAATCGGATTCCTTCAGTGCCGCGACCATTGCTCGTCAATATTGCCCGGAAGATCAGCGCTTGCACGTCGTCGCTCGTCTGAATGGACGTTCGATGTTGGACCTTTAGCATTGTAGCCGTAGTGAAGGCCGCGTTACTGTCTGTTATGCCGCGTTGCTCCTGGGCTGCAAGCGAACCGAACGTCACGTATCACGACGAGGAATGGGGCGTTCCAGTGCATGACGATCGACGGCTCTTTGAATTCCTTATTCTCGAAGGCGCACAGGCAGGACTGAGCTGGACCACGATTTTGAAGAAACGAGAGAACTATCGAAAAGCGTTCGACGAATTTCGCCCGGAAAAGATCGCCCGCTACGGCGCGCGCGATGTGCGCCGGTTACTGCGCAACGAGGGCATCGTGCGGAACCGTCTGAAAATCGCCGCTACAATCGCAAACGCGAAGAGCTTTCTCGCTGTACAAAAAGAATTTGGAACATTCGACGCTTATCTGTGGAGCTTCGTCGGCGGCAAACCAATCCAGAATCACTGGCGAAAATTGGCTGATGTACCTGCGCGCACAGCAGAGTCCGACGCTATGAGCCGCGATTTGTTGCGACGCGGATTCAAATTCGTCGGTTCGACAATTTGCTACGCGCTGATGCAAGCAACAGGGATGGTCAACGATCACCTCGTCACTTGTCCGCGACACGCAGAACTGGTCGGCTAACAGCGCTGTTGAAGATTAACGAGGCAGCGAAAATGACATTGTCTCGTTCGCGGCGCGATGATTGGACCAGAAGTTTTCACCGTCGAACGTGAGTGAGCGTGCAGCAAATGGGACCGCAGCGAGATCTTCCATCTGCGGACTTTCCTCTTTCGGATCCAGCCGGGCGATTCGCCATTCTTCGGATTTGTTGGGCTGGTTCTTATTCTCGCGTCCACGCAGCACGTAGATGCTGCCATTAAGGAAAGTGTGGCCGCAAATTTCTGCGCCGACATCAATCTCGCGGAGTACGTTTCCCTGGGCGTCGAACTTCAGAATCTGCTCTTCGTACCATTGACTCATGTAGAGGTGTTTGCCGTCGAAGCTAAGGTAGGAGCCAGTGAAATCGGGACATGCGAATAGTTTGGTGAAACCCTGGTTCGCCGCATACCGATAGATGTAACGATCGTCGTTGAGTCCTTTACCAATCGTGAAACACATTTCGCCGTTGCCTGATGCGACGGCAGCCCAGACAACTCCCGGCGGATCGATTTCCTGTGCGACTTTCCATGTATCCAATTGGATTTTGTAAAGGGTTCCCAGATCACGCGAACTCATCCAAAGGTAGTCTTGCTCGTAAGCCAGTGCCTGCGGCGTGATAGTCGGCGAACCGAGGCGTTTGCGTTCAACAATGTTCGGCAATCCGTTTTGAGTCATTCCTTACCGTAATCGAAGACTGTTACGGTGCCATTCTCTTTAATCCTGCCAGACGGAGTCTACCGAATTAAATCAATTGGTGTATGCTGGTACCGTCCAATTCTGTTAATAATATTTGAACATTATGGTGCGTCGATCGCGCAGGATTCAATCGTCATGAAAAGCGACAAAGACAAAGTCTCCATCAGCGCGGTTGAAGATCACGACGGGATATTGACCATCCGCGGCGGTGGCGCGCGACGCGATTGGAACGGCATCCATTACAAACAGGGAATGTCACGGAAAAATGCGGGGACAACCAACCTGTCCGCAAACATAGCTACAATCCCGCCGGGCGGAGTTGCGTATGCGCATATTCATGTCGACTTCGAAGTAATTCTCTACATTATCGAAGGAAGAGTCCGCCACGAATTCGGTGACGGGCTCAAACAGGTGATTGAGAACGAAGCTGGCGATTTCATCTACATCAAGCCGGGCGTGCCGCATGAAGTGTTCAATATGAGCGACACCGAACCGGTGGTCGCGTTCGTCGCCCGGTCGTCTGCCGACGAATGGGACAACATCGTTCCTTACGAGCGCGATCAGCGGTAAGGTAGCGCGAGCCTCCCGGCTTGCGCGGCTGGGACTTCGCAAGCGAGGACGCTCGCGCTACATTTCGAAGTTCAGCGTTCGAAGTCGAGCGCCTGCTCGCGAAGACTTTCGGAGTTGGGCGTTTGCTTCTAGGATTCCTGAATGGCTAAGCATCTTGTAATCAGCACCAGTGGCAATCCTGACAGCAATAGCCGCCGAATGGGACGCACTGCGTTCCAGCATCTGCAAAAAAAGAAGGTCGATTGTGATTGGATCGACATCCGTGAAATGGACCTGCCGCTCTGCGACGCAGACAAATGTTACCGCATGCCAGGCTCGAAAAAATTGAGCGCGGCCATTGAAGCGGCCGATGGCATACTCATCGCCGCGCCGGTCTATAATTATGACGTCGCCGCGGCAACCAAGAACATGATTGAGCTCACCGGGAGCGCGTGGGAAAACAAAATTGTCGGTTTTCTCTGCGCCGCCGGCGGACACGCGAGTTACATGTCCGTAATGGCGTACGCCAATAGCCTGATGCTCGACTTTCGCTGCGTTATTATTCCGCGGTTCGCCTTTGCCACATCCGATAGTTTCGACGGCGAGCGCATCAGCGAGAAGAAAATCACTGAGCGAATCAAGCAGGTTGCCGATGAATTAGTTCGTTTCACCAAGGCGCTGCGGAGCTAATTGCGCCCTCGAAGAGTGGCGCCCCGGAACTCCAAAATATCGTCAGACTGAAGCAAGCCGCATCGGCGGTAAAGCGATTTGCTCTCAGGAGTTGCCCACAGAAT
>WNGK01022633.1_pt1 | contig 11724 bp, 11 predicted proteins | sample 5400601 | NCBI WGS metagenome assembly WNGK01 (sample SAMN13153376, study PRJNA577476) | soil metagenome | isolation source: 60 cm soil or saprolite under Garry oak tree replicate 1 | place: USA:California | collected 2016-06-15
TAAAGCTCTCGCTGGCGAGAGAGTCCAGAAAAGGAGTGGTGGGGCGGTCGTACCCCATAAAGCCGACATGGTCGGCCCGCAGACAATCCACCGTCACCAGCACGATCGATTTCGGTGTCCCCATCTACACTGTCCTCGTCCGCGCCACTCGCACCTTCCTGAAGTTCTTCCGGATCACGTTCACCTGTGCACTGCCGTGTGCCGTTTGGTAGGAGCCCTTACTGACTAGCTCGTGTAAATCCTCATCTTGAAGATACAGCAGATCGGTGTGCTTCGACTCAAGCGCCGTGAGGAAGTCGTCCAGCCGTCGCAGCGTAGGGCTGCGAAAATCCCGTACCGTCGAATGGAAATTGATGGAATGCACGGAAACAATCGCCGGAATACCGAGTTCAAAACAACTTTCCGCCTGCCGTAGACAAGTCTCGAACGAGAAAGCTGGATCGGTCGCAGGCTCGAACTCCACCGTGCGAAAGAGATGCAGAACGTTGTGGCGATCGAAGTGAGGCGGAACGAGCGCTCCGGGACCATTCTGCGCCACGCGGATTCCATGTTGCGCCCACGCGCTGTGCGTGTCGTCATTGGCCCGGTAGCCAGGGGCGCAGGCCGAACGCGGAAGTGAGGTGAACAGCTTGGCGAAGGTTCCGACTGTCTGGCCAATCAATTCTCTCTGTGCTTCTGCGGGTAGAAACCGTTCGTCCTGGGGCCTCTCCGGATCCCAGTACTCGTACCCGATCCACGGCATGCGCCAGTGAATGTAGGGCGTCGCGGCCCGCCACAGTGTGCGAAGAAGATCGGCACGCTCGCCCTCTGCGTTTGCATTGCGTTCGACCGCCGAGCGGCAGAAGTGCGTGGTTCCATGCAGAGCCGGCTGGAAGACTCCTTCTGCAATTCCTTCGCCATAAGCTTCAATCAGACCCGAGCGGGTCCATCCCCGAGGAAGGCCCTCGGTAAGGGACAGAAGGTGAATCTGTCGAAAAGCATCGGCGCTCATTTTGACGAAGTCCAGATTGGCCACAATGAAATTCATCTCTACGCAAGGATGACGGCCGTTAGAGTCGCGATGCCGCTTCAGTACCGCACCCAAACTAGACAGATCTTCCGCAGTCTCTAAGGTATAGAGATCGTACGGACGCTGGCCGAGCGCCAGCCCCGCCGATCGCAGTTGCTCCAACCCTTCCTGATCGCGCAGCCCGACGCGACCCCAGTCATCGCTTTGCAGAAGAACCAGCGGTCGGTCAAAATGAAACCCGGCGATAGGAAGTAGGTCGCGGCCACGCTGCCGTAGCTTCCGAGCTAATGTCACCTCGCTGCAGCCTTCGGCTTGCGAAGAACCAGCATTGCACAGCCACCCTCCGTGATCGATCCATAAGTCAGAACTGCCCACAAAACCAAAGGACCGACAACGGGCAGTTGCGTGAGTCTCGCCACCAGACGCGTCGATCTTGCCGCAAAGCCACCCGCAGATCGCTTCCTCAAGAATAGCTCGCGGTGCAGGTCCAAAACGGTGTAATCCGGGCCGAGCGCCGCCAACAGCCTTCGCAGCCGTGCGTTAGTGGTATATGTGAGTTGATTAAGCATCGCAGGACTCCGCCCGCGCAGGCCTAGGTATATGCGGCCCAAAGTTTTCGGCAGTAATGGCGCCCAGAGAATCTTGTAGTGCGGTTCGTAGAAGCGCAAATAGTTCGGGCAGGCGAGGTAAATCACGCCTCCGTCGCGCACCACGCGAGCGGCTTCCCGGACAACCCCGGATTGGTCGGATACATGCTCGACCACCTGATTCATGACGACCAGATCAAAGCAGGCATCGGGAAAGGGCAACCCTTCTCCCAGCCCGCTGACAAATACCGACGCGATCAGCCTTCGACGTGCAATCTGGATCGATGTGATCTTCGCGCCCTGACCGATCCGGTCTGGTTCCAACCCGAACGCCCTCAGGCCGCGCCGTCTGCAAGCTACCACGAAACTGCCGACGCCCGAGCCAAGGTCGAGTATGCGCGAAGCAGAAGAGATCGCAACGTATGGTTGGACCTGGCGTAGCAGCCCTTCCGCATCACCGTGTATGAGTTCTTCGACGATCTGGCGCTGAGTCGCCTCAGGCTGAATCCCGTCCCAGTTCTCGCGGCGGTATTCGAGAAGGAACGCGCGCAACTCGGACTCCGCAATAGGGACTGCCCCTTGGGTTGGTTGGTCGTTCATTTCTTTGCAAATGCGCTGAAGTTAGCTGCAAATTGATCGTTCGAACCGGCAAAAAGCGATTCTAACGAGGCTGCAGTTATGTTTAACGCTGGGATCAAGGTGAATCGCAGCACCTTACCGAAAAAAGCGGGCCTGGTAAACATGACTAGGCAAACACTGACGGTCCGAAAAAAGCCAGCGACGCTTGAGCCTTCTGCAACAACTTCCACATCGTGGAACGAACGCAGCAGACGTCTCAAACTCTCCGGCAAGAAACGCCAGATATCTTGGTCAGAATCGCGCGGAAAAACCGCGGGCACACTTAACAACAGACAGCCGCCGGGCCTAAGCACACGGTGAATCTCCGCGATGACCTCCCCAGGCTCGGGAATGTACTCTAACACCTGAGTGCAAATCACGACATCAAATTGGGCACTTGCCAAGGGAATCTGTTCTCCGCGCGCAACGATGTTTACCAGCGGCGTCCAGCGCAAATCGACCGCCAGGTAGCGGCAGAGGCGCCCCTCCAGCAGCGGACGATAGGGTTGAATCCGTCCCCCCACGTCAAGCACCTCAAGGTCTCGACCATCTATTTGCGCAAGCCATTTCCGGAAGATCTCGCGCCGCCGTCGCAGCACCAGCCAATTGGGATTGGTCAGCGAAGGATACAGCCGCTCTCTTCCTTCACGATTAACGATATCCAAAGTCTCCATGCTTTCGGTGAGTTCGAGACGACTTCGACATGAGATCGTACGCCGCGTTGTGAGAATCAGAGATAGCCAAGTTCGCGCAGCCGCTCTTCGACCAGCCGCTGCTCAGCCTGGTCAGCGCTGGCAGCTTCATCTCGCGACAAATCGCGAAGAACAAACACCAGCAACTCCTCCAGGCTGCCGAACACGTGGACGAACTTCTTCTCTGCAGCCGCGCACACGTCCGCCGGAAGCCGCACTTCCCTCATCTCCGTCATGCTTCCACTCCGGCACGGCCGAAAGCGACGCGAATCCGCGACCAGGTCGCGCGGTCGATCAGCCGATCGTCCTTCAGTTTGAACGAAAAGGACAATTCCTGTAAAACAGAGCAAATGCAACGAGCACAGCCGCACCCGCCGCTGGCCAGTCGTGTCTGGGCCGGAGGATAATCTTGTCCAGAAGCTAGCCCTGGAGCGTATGCACTGGCAAAGACTTGGGCGTGTTTGCATCCAACTTCCATGATCATGGCAAGGCCATCAGGTGTCGCGCCCGCCGATGATCGATGAGCGGGACACGCATCCACGAACCGGTGTGTTGAGCATATAACAACCCGCCTCGCGATAGGAAACGCGGCTGACCGACTGGTGTTCCTATTCCTTCCGGAGCAATCAGGGAGCGTGAGAAATACACGGTCGTTGTTGACTGTCCAAAGTCTGATGTGAGAAGTTCCGTCAACTTTCAGCCCGTCTTAGCCAGCCCATGGGGAATGAAGTGCTCCGCTTCCGCCCAGAAGGCCTGCGCGGTCCTGAGTTCGGGGTCACGCTGAATACCGGTTATCAGCTGACACTTTCCCAGGAGGTTCGTAGTCCTCTATTTCGCAGCAACCACCGGAACATTTCCGGAACGGTTTCAAGACTGGATGCTGGCTGTCTCGCGAAAGCGAGGTATTTCTTCAATCCAGATTCGCGCCTTGGGCTCAGCGATTCTGGCAATCTCGTGCAAACTAGCGGCAATCTTGGGTTCCGGAACTATTTGCAGGACGCTGTTGCAAACGATGGCGGAAGCGCATCGATTGGGCGTAACCAATCGGCACAAGCTTGCTTGACGTTCAGACCCAGGGCTCGCGGGCGGCTCGCCTCTTCTTCGGTACCGCCCAAGCCGATCGGATTGCTGAGGCCCGCCTGCAGTGCAGACCGGAGTAACGTTCGTCCCCGCAGCCAATATCGATCAACCGATCATGCGGTTTTGTTGGTGACTTCGTCCATGGATGCACACTAACTTGCGTTAACTGGTGATGCCATACAAGTAGCCGATCAACAGAATGCGAAGCAAAAGTTCGGGATCAATCGAACGACGGCCTGTCTCGCTGTAACTCTGCTTCAACCTCTCGCGCACAAAGGCGAAGCTGATGTGTTTTTCGATCAGCCGCAGCAGGTGGGTCTCCGGAACTTGATCTCCCAGGCGGAAGTAGTAGAACAATGCTTCCGAGCGAGAATGTTGCCCCATCATGAGTAGCACGCCTCCGGGAATGGTGATCCAGCAGAGCATGGCAAGGATTTCTTTCTTCTACCACGCTTCTGCCACCTCTCCGCCTGCTAATCACCGTGACTTTTTCAACCCACGCCTGGTTTTATCAACTGACCTTGGAACGGTCATCGCTACGCTCCACCACCGTTCGGAGAGACCATATCCCGGACGATCTGCCGGAATCTCGATAAGCTGCACGCGGTTACCAACCACTCGCCCCGCTCAAGCGGCAAGAACCATTCTAGTCATCACCAACTACCCCATTTCCGTTGACGTGCTTGCGGTCAGGACAGTAGACCTCCCTTAGAAGACAGAGTTGACAGAATTTGGAGTCTCCACTTGGGAGGATCCTCAGGCGCACTCAAGAGTGTCAACAAAGGAGAACAGCAATGACCGACTATTCGAGAATGAGCTATGAAGCACTCCGCCAGCTCGCAGACAACGACGCTGTTGCTGACAAGATGTCCGATGAAGAATACGAATCCTTATCCATTGAACTTTGGAGAAAGTTCAGTGTCGAAAGAGGAATCGTAGAGCACTATGCCGCTGCACCCTTATCTCACGACAAGAAGAATCGGGCCCCAGGCGCTCTTAGAGACGGATGGGTCGTAGGTTAGTGTTTGGCATTTCCAACGATTCGGACTATCGCGACCTCCTGCTTAACCTTTCGGTCTCGAAACCACATTAAAGGCTTTAGGAACACGCGTTGAAGGTAGCCTGGGCATAACAGCCCAGTAGCGAGTTGCAAACGAATCAACTACCATATCTCTTGGCAGCCCACGGAGGGGAAGTAAGTTTGCGCATAGTCCTGCTGAGGAAAGTCCCGGAAGATTCTTCTCTGCTGGGACGCTGGAATGACTTGGTCCTGCAGGTGGAAAGAGCCCAAGTTTTCTATACATACGAGTGGGCTCTCGCCGTGCAGTCTGCTTATCAAGCCTCTCTGAAGCCTCTGCTGTTTCTTGGCTACGACGGTGATGATCTAGTGGGAGTGGCCTGTCTGTGCACAGACCCCAGCGGACAAATTGTGAGCTTTCTCGCTGGCACTACCGCGGATTACTGTGAGTTTCTGAGTCATCCTCAGCGGCGGGCAGAGTTGGTTGAGGCGGTTCTCGCTGAGCTTCAGCATCTGAAGGTGGCCAGATTGGTGCTTGCGAATTTGCCGGCAGACTCGGCGACCCCTGCCGCCCTGAGGGCGGCGGCGAAGAAATATGACTTTCATGTGTACATTCGGCCGGCATACTCGTGCCCCCAGGTAGAACTGGGTTCCCCCGCACAACGCCAAGAGTTGAAAACCGCTGTGGCGGGGAAAAGACAACTCCGCCGGTGCCTGAAAGCGTTGGAGCGCGAGGGGCGGGTAACGTGCGCTTATCTTCGATCATGGCCACAGATCCAGGCTGCGTTGCCGGGTTTCGTCGACGCCCATGTGGCGCGCTTTCAGGCTAAGCAGCGCGTCAGCTTTCTCTCCACTCCCGAGCGCCGATTCCTGCTGGAGGAACTCGCCAGGAGGTTGTCCGACAACGGCATGATGACTTTCAGTACGCTGATGATCGGCGACCGGTCGGTCGCTTGGAGCTTCGGTTTTCAATTCCACAGCAGTTGGTTCTTGTACCAGACCACCTTCGACACTCGCTACGAAGAGAATTCTCCTGGCTACTGCCTGCTGGGGAAAATCTTGATCGAAGCGTGCGACATAAGTCGGTTCAGGCGGGTGGACTTGGGGTTAGGAGCAGAGGGCTACAAAGAATGGTTTGCGAACGGCACTCGCCAGACTCTGTACGCCACACTGACAACGTCTCGCCTGCGTCACCTGCGCGAGATCGCAAGGCATCGCATCGCAACCGAGGTGCAACGCTACCCGAAACTGGAAGCCGCGATCCGAAAGGCGCGATCCAAACTAGGACTGTGAGGATTCCTCCGCCCACGCCGATTGCGTCAGTCACTTTCCGTGATGAGTAGGATTGATACCACAGGTTTCACCGCCAGCATGGTTGTATCCGATCCATGGCCCTCGCGCCTCCGGTTCCCTTACGCAGAATCCGACGCAACAAGCCACGTTGCTCAGAATGGTGCTTTTGAACTGCTCTATTGATGGAGCAAGTGTCCGGCCTAGTTACAGAAGCGCTTCGACCTGATCTGTCAAATGGCAGAAAATCAAGAATGGTCGGCCATTCAAAGATTTGGAAAGACCTGACAAGAAAGTCAGTATCCCGAAAACGGGGATTGCCCAAAGGTTGCCGCACGAAACTTGCTACGGCGAACCCGCCGGCCGGGTTCGGAAATCGAAAAGTTAGAAAAGGGAGAAGGTGCCGTCTGCTGCATCGGCGTCTCCCCTATAGAAACCGATCTGGTAACCTAATTGGCCAAAGGGTGCAATTGCCAATCGGTTCCAACGTCGTCCGCTACAAAAGTGAGACGGAAGGGTCTGTTTCGGGAAAAAACAAATCGCACGAAGCGCACAGGAGATCCTTTTCGACGGACTTGCCCCACCATCCCGCCTACCGACCGGATATTGACGGCCTGCGTGCTCTGGCGATCATCCCCGTACTCATCTTTCACGCCTTTCCTAGTGTGCTACCTGGTGGTTTTGTCGGCGTGGACATCTTCTTCGTGATCTCTGGCTTTCTGATCTCCAGCATTATCTTCAAGGGTCTGCAGCGCGAGAGTTTCACCTTCTCCGGCTTTTATGCGAATCGCATCAAGCGAATCTTTCCTGCGCTTCTGCTTGTCCTAACCGTGAGTTTGGTGTTCGGGTGGTTTTTCCTGCTGCCGGGCGAGTACGCACAGTTGGGCAAACACATCCTGGGAGGAGCTGGTTATGTCGAAAACTTTGTCCTCCGGCGTGAGGCAGGATATTTCGATACAAAGTCTTTCCTCAAACCACTGATGCATCTTTGGTCTTTGGGGATTGAAGAACAGTTTTACTTGACCTATCCCTTTTTGCTGTGGGCGGCTTGGCGCCTACGACGCAATTTGCTCGCGATCATAGTGACTCTGGTCTTGATTTCGTTTTCACTCAACGTCTGGCAAATCCGCAATGCCGCGGTGTCCAGTTTTTTTCTGCCTCAAACACGGTTCTGGGAACTTTGGGTGGGGGGAGTCCTCGCCTACCTCGATATTTTCAGGCAGGACGTTAACCGTCGTTTAACGGGGAGTTGGGCCGACCTTGCTTCTCGTCTTTCTGGAGGCGAAAAAAACGCTCCGCGTACGGCGATCGTTCACAACGTCCAGTCTATTGTTGGCATAGTGCTGATTGGGATGGCCCTTCTGCTGGTCCATGAAAGTGCGTTTCCGGGATGGTGGGCGCTCCTCCCCGTTTCTGGCGCCTCACTGCTCATTCTGGGAGGGCCTGTCGCTTGGATAAATCACAGAATTCTCTCCACCAGAATCGCGGTGTTTGTGGGGCTAATCAGCTATCCAATGTACCTTTGGCACTGGCCCATCCTGTCGTTCGCCCGCATGATTCGTGGGGATGAGTTGTCTCGCGGCGTAAGGATTGCCGCCGTGACTCTCAGCCTCGTATTGTCGTGGGCGACATGGCGCTTTGTGGAATCCCCTATCCGGTTCGGACGGAGGATCTGGATAAAAACCGCTGCTCTGGCTCTGATCTCCGTGATCATAGGGTGCATCGGGTACACAATCCACTATAAGGATGGTTTTGGAGGCAGGTTCAAGAATCTTCCCATTGATTTTGGTTGGGCACAACCGGAGGAACCCTCAACGCCCGATTGTCGCAAGACTGTCGGCTCCGACAAGATGGGTTACTGCCGCAGCCTTGGAGCCGGCGCTCCAGATGTGTTACTCATGGGTGATTCCCATGCCGCCTCTCTTTATCGCGGGCTGGCGTCGGCCTACGCGCAGCGTTCTCACTCGCTCATGAATCTCGGTGAGCCCGGATGTGTGCCATTCTATGACACGCAAACGTATACGCCCTGGATACAGCAAACAGATTGCAGGCCTATCGTTAATCGAATGCTTGACTTTGCCACCTCTACCCCTAGCATTCGCACCATCATCCTTTCGACGCGGGGGCCGATGCACATGTTAGGCCAAAACTTTGGCGAAGACGCAACAGGTGCCCCCGTACTTTCCTGGGATGGCGCTCCCCAGAATTCCAGCCAGGCCGATATTTTTGCGGCTGCTTTCAGGAACACTGTCTTGCGCCTGTCCGCCGCCGGCAAGAATGTCGTTGTATTTGTGGACTGGCCAGAACTGGGCTTCGATCCGAGATCCTGCCTCCCGCGCCCTGTGCCCCTTTTCTCGCGCGTCCGTCCCCTGTGCGGAGTGCCGCGATCGCAGGTGGACGCCCGCAATCGTGCATATCGAGAAGTCATTTTCAATATGGAAAATGAATTTAGCGGATTGAGCGTGTTCGATCCGCTCCCCTACTTGTGCGATTCAACGGCATGTTATGCGATGCGTGCTGGACATCTTCTCTATCGAGATGATAATCATCTTTCCGCTGCGGGATCAGTATATTTGGCCGGGGGGTTCTTCAAGGAACAGCCTTCTCTTACTCAATAGCCTACTACCACTTTTGGCCCGGGTTTCGGAGCGGAGCTCGACAAGAAGGTGCCGAATATTCGCGCGAAGCATAAGGAGCACGTGATAGGAAATGGGAGACCGCGAGTAAACAGAGGTGGTCCCACGTTAGGACTCGATCCTTGCATGAACAGACGAATATCATTTACGGGCGAACCGCTTATTGTAATTCCGCAACTTGCGGCGCGAAGCTACCGCGACGACGACCATGGCGACGCCAACTCAGATGGGATCAGTTTAGGCCCCCAGTAGACGACGCAAAAGGAACCGGCAAGTAACAGAGAGGCCATCACAACAGCAAGTAGGCCCAGGACGCGACGTGAAGCAGGTTGGCAGGCGCGCTGCAACGTCCAATCATACATAACGGTCAAACCCGGCGGGAACTCTTCGTCTGCGAGATACTTAGGTTCGACCTGTTGCGCTCGCTCGGCGAACAACACCGACTGAATGCTCTCGGCGGCCAACGGCAGCTCGGTCGAAGCCTCCATGTCTTAGATTTTACTTTTCAGCGGCATGCACCAGCAGTATCTCAGATGGTTCGCACCTTAGGGCTAGTTGATGGCCCCACGAATCGACACCTGCCGCAAGTGGATCACGAGTTGGTCCCCGCTACAGAACGCGCAAGGTTCTCTTCCGCAGCGGAAGCGAATCGGACTGAAGTCCAATTTCAGGCGTCGCGCTCACGACTCAACGCTTGGCATCAGCGCGAAAAAAATCCTGCGCTCTCGCCCAAACCGCATTGGTGATCAGGAGATCATCCGCATCCAATCCCATGGCGATCGCCACGATGGAAAATCCCCCGTAGGCCAGCACGAGGGAAACGACGACCACTACCCAATCGGTCCGCACAAACAACGTAGCCTTGCTCACCAGCAACGTAATGAGGAGAGCGCTGCCAATCGAAGGCAGCAACTTTAGATAGCTACGGTTGTAAGGAGATAGCTTCAGTGCCTTGCGCACTACCACAAGATTCCATGCGTTCATACCTACGTTCGTGACGGCAGCAGCGACGGCCGCGCCTAGTGCGCCCCAAAGTGGGACCAGTTGGATGCTCAGCACCACCATGACGACCGCCATCACCACCTGTACTCGAACGAGACGATGCTGATTACCTGACATCAGCAGGAGGTAACCCACTGATCCGACACCGCAGTTCACTAATTGACCGCAAGTCCCGATGATCACGATGGGCCACCCCGCCTCGAAATCGTGGCCGAACATGCGCATGATCGGCCGCGCGTAGGTGATCATCACCATAGCCAAGGGAAACGTCAGCCCCAGAATCCACTTGGTCAGAGTCTGGAACAGGCGTCCCAGCAGAGCGTGTTCTCCTCGTGAGCTACTGCATAGACCCCAACGTCGTGGGCTCCTCGGAAGACGCCCAGAGCTACCCGATCTGTCTGCCCCATAAAGAAACGCATCAACCCGACACCGAACATGGCTGCAGAAAACGACCACACTTCTGGCTCGATCCAAAGTCTCTTCACATCCAGCGACCGGGCTGCGACCGGAGTAAGGCGCCACACCAAGGAAACGAGAAGTGCCATGACTACTGCCGCGGTCACAATTTGTGCCGCGAGGTATCCCCACAGCCCACCTCCCAGAGTGATCAGCAGCACCGCCACGACGGTTGACACTGGGCTGGCCACGAACGTCGTGATCATGGTACGACGGCCGACTTCTCTGTAGCCGGCGAGAACACTGCTGAAGAAGGTGTTGATGACCGACATGATCATGATCGGCGCGAAAAGAGGAAGGTAGTGCGCGAGTTGAGCAGAATGATAAAAACGCGCGGCGACCCAAGGGCCAGCTTCCAGCAATACAGCGGCAAAGATCAGGTTGGCGGCCATCAGTACCCATGAGCCGTTCCATAACAGCGATCGCAGCTCTTCGTATCTCTTCGAGGCTGAGTACAGAGCTACGAATCGCACCGCGGATTCGGGAAGACCCATTACATTGAAAATACCCAGGAAACTGATGATCGTCATCCCCAGGGCATAGATACCGAGAGCCTCCGCCCCCAAAACACGGGCAAGGTAGACCTTGAAGGCATAACCGAGGACGGCTGTAAAAATCGTTCCTGCGAAGACTATTCCGGACTGCCGGGCAATACGCCCCATCTCCGTCTTGAAGTTGAGCCGTTCCGATCCAACTGGTGTACTTCCAGCGGTTGAGGCCTCAGGCCGTAGTTGCATAGCCTCCGCACTCGCATGCTCGGTTGCCAGCGATCGCCAATCCTGGTCTGTGGTGGCGATGCGCCAGGAGGGTACAACGTCAAGCGCGCGTCCGAAAACCTGGTAAGCACGCAACTTCAGCTTCCCTTTTCTACGAAATCTCCTCCGGATCTCGCCCGAAAGCATTTGCCGGTAATATCCCACGGCTTTCGCCGAGACTCTTTCTTCGTACGAGGTGAACACGAGACCGTTGTTGTTAGAAAGTGGATAGCACAGAGTCTGCATCTCTTCGCCAAGTAGACGTTCCACCAGGGCAATCTGAGAAGGAGTGAAGACCTTTTGGTAGCGACCGACGTGTTCCGTCGTGGCAGGCTTGCTCAGTAACGAGTGGTGCTGCCCCTCCGCCATGTCCTGTTTCACGTTCTCGTATTGAGAGTAGAAGGCAAGCATTGACGGCTCGAAATCAACCCGCAGAAAGCTGCAGATCCGCTCCAACTCTGCAGAAGGTTGGGCCGTGAGCGTTTCGTACTTTACCCAATGGATCTGCTCCGGGGGAAACCCCGGGTGATGCAGGAGACGAACTAGGTAGAATTTCAGCAGGGCAGCTGTATTGATGAGGT
>WNGK01007145.1_pt1 | contig 11723 bp, 9 predicted proteins | sample 5400601 | NCBI WGS metagenome assembly WNGK01 (sample SAMN13153376, study PRJNA577476) | soil metagenome | isolation source: 60 cm soil or saprolite under Garry oak tree replicate 1 | place: USA:California | collected 2016-06-15
CCCGCCGGTCACGCCCAGGGTCGTCGCTGGCACGCCATGGTCGGCGCACAGCGCGGCGAACTCCGCCTCGGCGCCCGGCCGCAGCACCACGATCGCGCGCCCCGCTGACTCGCTGAACAGCCAGGTGAACGGATCCGCCGCGCCCGCCGGCCCGGCGGGCAGGGTCACCACGCAGCCGGTGCCGCCCGCGGTGCCCGGCTGAGCAGCCCGGTTCCCGCCGGTCAGGCAGCACTCGGCCAAGGCGAGCGCTAGGCCGCCGTCGGACAGGTCATGCGCCGCCGACAGCAGGCCGGCTTCAGCCCCGGCCGTGAGGACAGCCGCCAGCCGCTGCTCGGCCAGCAGGTCCACGCCGGGCGGCTTGCCGCCGAGATGACCGTGCACCACCTGCGCCCACAGCGACCCGCCGAGCTCCTCGCTCGTCCGGCCGAGCAGCAGGATCGGCTCGCCCGCGGCGCCGAACCCGCTCGGCAGCCGGCGACGCACGTCATCGAGCACGCCGAGCACCCCGACAACGGGCGTCGGCTGGATCGCCGCCGCCCCGGTCTGGTTGTAGAAGCTGACGTTCCCGCCGGTCACCGGGATGCCGAGAGTCAGGCAGCCGTCGGCGAGGCCGCGCACGGACTCGGCGAACTGCCACATCACCGCCGGGTCTTCCGGCGAGCCGAAGTTGAGGCAGTTGGTCACGGCCAGCGGCCGGCCACCGGACGCGGCCACGTTCCGGTATGCCTCGGCCAGCGCGAGCTGGGTCCCCGAATAGGGGTCGAGCAGGCAGTACCGGCCGTTGCCGTCGGTAGCGATCGCGACGCCGAGGAACGACTCCTCGTCCACCCTGAGCACCCCGGCGTCGTGGGGCGTGCCCAGCACGGTGTTGCCGCGGACGTCCCGGTCGTACTGCTCGGTTACCCAGGCCTTGTCCGCTCCGGCGGCCGACCCGGCTATGGCCAGCAGATCGGCGCGGAGTCCATCCCCCGTGCCAGGCCGCGGCAACCTGGCCGGATCGTCCTCGCGCAGTAGATCCTGGCTCGCCGGGCGCCGCAGCGGCCGCTCGTACAGCGGTCCGTCGGCGGCGCCGGCCGGCGGGATGTCGACGACCACGTCGCCGTGCCACGTCACTTCGAGCCGCCCGGTCGGCGTTACCTCGCCGATCACCGTCGCCGGGACGTCCCATTTAGCGCAGATCCTGAGGAACTGATCGAGGTCGCCGGGCTCGGTGACGGCCATCATCCGTTCCTGCGACTCGCTCATCAGGATCTCGGGCGGGGTCAGGCCGCGATCACGCAGCGGCACCGAGTCCAGGCGCACGGCCATCCCCGTCTGCCCGGCGGCCGCCAGCTCGGTCGTGGCGCACGCGATGCCGGCCGCACCCAGATCCTGGATCGCCACGACCACCCCGGCCGCGTAGAGCTCGAGGCAGCACTCGATCAGCAGTTTCTCCATGAACGGGTCGCCGACCTGCACGCTCGGGCGCTTGGCCCGCTCCCGGCCCGCGTCACCGGCCCCGAACGAGGCGCTGGCCAGCACCGACGCGCCGCCGATGCCGTCCGGCCCGGTCGGTGAGCCGAACAGCACGACCTTGTTACCCGGGCCGCTCGCCGCCGCCAGCTTCAGGTCCGCGTGCCGCATCACGCCCAGGCACAGGGCATTGACCAGCGGATTACCCGAGTAGCACGGGTCGAACACCAGCTCGCCGCCAATGTTAGGCAAACCAAGGCAGTTGCCGTAGAACGAGATCCCGCCCACCACACCGGGCAGCACCCGCCTGGTGTCCGGCGCGTCAGCGGGCCCGAACCGCAGCGCGTCCATGACCGCGACCGGCCTGGCTCCCATGGCCAGGATGTCCCTGACGATCCCGCCCACGCCCGTGGCGGCGCCCTGGAACGGCTCCACGTACGACGGGTGGTTATGCGATTCGATCTTGAACGTGACCGCGTAGCCCTGGCCCACGTCCACCACCCCGGCGTTGTCGCCGATGCCGGCCAGCAGCGCGGTGGTCGGCGGCGCCTTCTCGGCGAACTGCCGCAGGTGCACCCGGGACGATTTGTACGAGCAGTGCTCGCTCCACATCACCGAGTAGATCGCCAGCTCAGAGTCGGTGGGACGGCGCCCGAGCTGCCCCACGACGCTCGCGTACTCGGCGTCGGTGAGGCCGAGCGCGGCGTGCGGCTGCTCGCGGCCCGGCGTCGCGTGCGCATCGGCCACGGTGTCCGAGCGGATCATGCCGCGGCCGCCGAGGTCAGGATGGAGGCGAAAAATTTCAGCCCGTCGGTCCCGGGCCCGGTGAGCGGGTCGATCGCGTGCTCAGGATGCGGCATCAGGCCGACCACGTTGCCGGCGGAACTGGCGATCCCCGCGATGTCGCCGGCGGAGCCGTTCGGGCTGCCGTCGGCGTAGCGCGCGACGACCAGTGCCGAGGCTTCGAGGTCGGCCAGCGTGTGCTGGTCGGCGACATACGCGCCGACGCCGCTCTTCAGCACGACGGTGATCACCTGGCCGGGTGCGTAGCCGCTGGTCCAGGGGGTCTGGCTGTTCTCGATCCTGATCCGCACGTCCCGGTTCACGAAGTGCAGGCCAGCATTGCGGGTCAGCGCCCCGGGCAGCAGATGGGCCTCGCAGAGGACCTGGAAGCCGTTGCAGATGCCGAGCACCGGCAGGCCAGCCTTGGCCGCCGGGATCAGCTCGGCCATCAGCGGAGCGAACCTGGCGATGGCGCCGCAGCGCAGGTAATCACCGTAGGAGAACCCGCCCGGCAGGATCACCGCGTCGACGCCGCGCAGGTCGCGGTCGCCGTGCCAGAGCGGGACAGGCGTTCCGCCCGCACGCGCGACCGCCCGGCCGGCGTCGGCGTCGTCAAGCGATCCGGGGAAGGTGACGATTCCGACCTTGAGCGTCAATGGCGTCCTCGATGGCATCCGCGCTGCCCTGGCGGCTGGCCAGGCCTGCAGGCAGGCTACCTGGTCAGCCCGCGTCCCTCAGCGCCGAGGCTCCCAGGTCGACGAACGGCGCGTCGTCCCGCCACTCGATCCGCTTGCGCAGCTGCACGACCGTGCCCCGGCCCGGCCCGGTGTGCAGGCTGACGTCATCGACGCACGCGCGCATGATCGCCAGCCCGCGGCCTGACTCAGCCAGGCTAGCGACATCGCTGCTCCTGGCCCGGCGGCCGAGCAGCGGGACCGGGCGGACCGGCGGGCGGCGCAGGTGGCGGACCAGGTGCCGCCGGCGGGCGGCCCTCATCCTCGCCGGATCGAAGCCTCGGCCGTTATCGAGCACCTGGAGCACGACCCGGCTCCGGCCGACTCGGGCGACGACGTCGTACCCCTGCCCGGGGCCGGCGTGCCGCAGCACGTTCGTGCACGCTTCGGTCGCGGCCAGCAGAAGGTCGGAAATACAGCCCTCGTCGACGCCGAGGCGGCTGAGGGTGTCGCCCAGCACCCTGCGCATCACCGGAATGCTGAGAGATTCGCGGGGAAACACCAGACAGAACCGGACATCTCCGGCCAGTTCCTGTGAGTGCGGCACCCGAGTTCGCATTGTCTCCTCTGTTCCTGGACTACCCCTGCGCTCTCATCACATTGTGAGAGTTTCCACAGCCGGGGCGCGGTAATCATAAACTCGGGCGATCTTCGGACGAACAGTGCGGTTCTTCCAGGTCGACAGCTCATTACTGACCGCGAATCAATGCCTCGGCTCGGCTCGGGCGGTGACACACCGCCGGTGGCAGATGCGAATCACCGACTGCAAGCGCGCTCAGGCAGGCGATGTTTGGAATCACCCGTACTGGTGAGGAGCGGGCCGGTGCGGAATCGTCAGGCCGCTCAGGGAACGTGGATTGCGAATTCCTCGATGATCGGATTTGCCAGCAGTTCGGCGGCCAGTTCGGCGACCCGGCTCGTCATCGCATCGGCTCCGTCACTGACCTCGACCTCGAACCGCTTGCCCTGGCGAACCGCGACTACCTCGGTGAAGCCGAGCCGGTGGCAGGCGCCGGCGATCGCCTCGCCCTGCGGGTCGTGGATCTCGGCCTTCAGCATGACGTCGACAACTATCTTGGCCACATCACGCAGCGTACGCGAACGCGGCACTTGACCGGCCATAAGGAGCGCCGAGTACTGTCACAGCGGAACACGATGACCGATGACCGCCCGCTCGCGAGCCGACGGGCGTGACCTCGATCCTGAGCAGGCAAGGAGTGGCACGTGGCCGTCAAAGCTGCCGGGCGAGCTGCCTCCCGATCCCGGACCCATGATGAACCGCCCCCGACGCCGGACCTGATCCAGCTGCTGACGCCGGAAGGCGAGCGCGCCGAGCACCCCGACTACCCGCTTGACCTGACGCCTGACGAGATCAAGGCGCTCTACCGCGATCTTGTCCTGGTCCGCAGGATCGACGTCGAGGCCATCGCACTGCAGCGTCAGGGCGAGCTCGGGATCTGGGCCTCCCTGCTCGGCCAGGAGGCGGCCCAGGTCGGCTCCGGCCGGGCGCTCGGCCCGCGGGACATGGCCTTCCCGACCTACCGGGAGCATGGGGTCGCGTGGTGCCGCGGCCTTGACCCGGCCAAGCTCCTTGAGCTGTTCCGCGGCGTGAGTCACGGCGGCTGGGATCCCAGGGCGCACAACTTCCACCTGTACACGATCGTGATCGGCGCCCAGACCCTGCACGCGACCGGCTATGCGATGGGCATTCAGCGCGACGGCGCAGTCGGCGAGGAGGGCGAGGCGGCGATCGTCTACTTCGGTGACGGGGCGACCAGCCAGGGCGACGTGAACGAGGCGTTCATCTGGGCCTCGGTCACCAACGCCCCGGTCGTGTTCTTCTGCCAGAACAACCAGTGGGCCATCTCCGAGCCGCTTGACCGGCAGACCAGGATCCCGCTCTTCCATCGGGCCCGCGGGTTCGGCTTTCCCGGCATCCGCGTGGACGGCAACGACGTGTTCGCCTGCCTCGCCGTGACCCGTCAGGCCATGCAGGCCGCCCGCGAGGGCCAGGGACCGACGCTGATCGAGGCGTTCACCTACCGGATGGGCGCGCACACCACCACCGACGACCCGACCAGGTACCGGCTGTCCGCCGAGCTCGAGTCGTGGAAGCTGAAGGATCCGATCGAGCGGGTGAAGCAGTACCTGATCCGATCGGGAATGGCACAGGAGGGTTTCTTCGCCGGCGTGAGCGCCGAAGCTGACGAGGTGGGCACCAGAATCAGGAGGGCCTGCCTGGAGATGCCCGACCCCGATCCGCTGTCGATGTTCGACAACATCTACGCCGAGCCGAGTGCGCTGCTCGAGCAGGAGCGGGCTCAGCTGGCCGCCTATCTGAGCTCCTTCGTCAGCGAGGAGGCCGCGCGATGACATCGCCCGCCCCAGGCAAGCAGAACTCCGGCCAGCTCACGCTCAGCCGAGCGCTGAACGAGGGCCTGCGCAAGGCCATGGAGAACGACCCCAAGGTCCTCATCATGGGTGAGGATGTCGGTCGGCTGGGCGGCGTCTTCCGCGTCACCGATGGCCTGCAGAAGGACTTCGGCGAGGACCGGGTGATCGATACGCCGCTCGCCGAGTCCGGCATCGTGGGCACCGCGATCGGACTCGCACTGCGCGGCTACCGGCCGGTCTGCGAAATCCAGTTCGACGGCTTCGTCTTCCCGGCCTTCGATCAGATCGTCTCCCAGCTCGCCAAGATGTCGTACCGGTCGGCGGGCCAGGCCCGGCTGCCCGTAACCGTGCGGATCCCGTTCGGCGGCGGCATCGGCGCGGTCGAGCACCACAGCGAGTCGCCGGAGGCACTCTTCGCTCACACGGCCGGCCTCCGCGTGGTGGCCTGCGGCGACCCGGCCGACGCTTACGCGATGATCCAGCTGGCGATCAGCTGCGACGACCCGGTCATCTTCTTCGAGCCCAAGCGACGGTACTGGGACAAGGCCCAAGTCGACCTGGCGGGCGGCGTCGCGGCCGCGCTTCCCATCGACACCGCACGGACGCTGGCCAGGGGCACCGATGTGACCCTGATCTGTTACGGGCCGATGGTCAGGACCTGCGTGGAAGCGGCGGTAGCGGCGCAGGAGGAGGGCAAGTCGATCGAGGTCATCGACCTGAGGTCGCTGTCACCGCTGGACACCGAGACGATCTTCGCCTCGGTGCGCAAGACCGGCCGGTGTGTGGTCGTGCACGAGGCCGTGGTGACCGGCGGAATCGGCGGCGAGATCGCGGCCCGCGTCTCGGAGGAATGCTTCTACCACCTGGAGGCTCCCGTGCTGCGGGTCGGCGGCTACTCGACGCCCTATCCTCCGTCCCGGATCGAAGATCACTTCCTGCCCGACCTGGACCGGGTGCTCGATGTCGTCGACCGCGCCTTCGGCTACTGAGAGGACGTCATGCCAGAGCTCAAGCAGTTCAAGCTCCCCGACGTCGGCGAGGGCCTGACGGAGGCGGACATCCTCAGGTGGCTCGTCCAGCCCGGCGACCAGATCAGCATCAACCAGATCATCGTCGAGATCGAGACAGCGAAGGCGGTCGTCGAGCTGCCGAGCCCCTATGCGGGCGTGGTCGATGCCCTGCTCGTGCCCGAGGGCACGACGGCCGACGTGGGCACGCCGATCATCTCGGTGCAGGTCGGCGCGGGCGGGGCGGGCGGGGCGGGCGAGGAGGCCGATGCTCGCCCGGCCGGCGCGGCCGGGGCGGCCGGTGCCGGCGGGGCCGCCGGGGCCGCCGGGGCGGGCGAGGCGGGCGAGGCGGGCGAGAACGGCGATGGTTCTCCAGCCGACGCGGCCGCTGCGCCGACCGGTGTTCCCGCACCGCCAGCCGAGATCTCAGCGCCGCCCGCCGAGGGAGCGGTCGAGCCAGGGATCTATGGCAGCCCGGCTCCTAGGCAGGAGCGCCAGGCGGTCCTCGTCGGCTACGGCGTCAAGCTCGGCGCGACCAGGCGCCGCGCGAGGAAGCCCGTTGCCGGCCAGGCCGGTGCCCCGGCTGCGGCCGGCTCGGCCGCTCGCGATGCCAGTGCCGCGGCGCCAGCCAGTGCCGCGGCGCCAGCCAGCACCGGGGCGGCAGCCAGCACCGGCCCGGCAGCGAACGGAGACCGGGCGGCCGTCCTAGCCAAGCCGCCGGTGCGCAAGCTGGCCAAGGAACTCGGCGTGGACCTGGCCGGGCTCACCGGAACCGGCCCGTCAGGCTCGATCACCCGCGACGATATTCAGGCCGCCGCCGGTGCCGTCGCTCCTGCCGAGACCGCTGGCGCGAAGGCGGTCGCATCAGAGGCGGAAGCCGGCGGCCTGGCGCAGGTCGCGGCCATCCGGCTCGCCTCGCTGCCGCGCGAGGAGCGGATCGCGATCCGCGGCGTGCGCAAGCACACCGCGGCTGCCATGACAGCCAGTGCCTTCACGGCGCCGCACGTCACCGAGTTCCTGCAGATCGACATCACCGAGACGATCACGGCAACGGCCCGGCTGAAGTCGCTGCCTGAGTTCGATGGCGTCCGGGTCTCGCCGCTTCTGCTCGTGGCCAAGGCGCTGCTGGTCGCGGCGAGCCGACAGCCGATGATCAACTCCTCGTGGGACGAGGCCGCCCAGGAGATCGTGGTCAAGCACTACGTGAACCTGGGTATCGCGGCAGCCACCGATCGCGGCCTGGTGGTTCCGAGTGTCAAGGACGCCCACGCGCTCTCGCTGCCCGGCCTCGCGCAGGCGATCGGCGACCTGGCCAGCACCGCCCGGGCGGGCAAGTCCACCCCGGCCGACCTGCGCGGCGGCACGATCACGATCACCAACGTCGGGGTGTTCGGCGTCGACACCGGAACCCCGATCATCACCCCTGGCGAGGCCGCGATCCTGGCGTTCGGCCAGGTCAGGGATGCACCATGGGTCGTGGACGGGCAGCTTGCCGTCCGCAAGGTCTGCACCCTCTCGCTCTCATTCGATCACCGGATCGTCGACGGCGATACCGGCTCGGCCGTGCTGCGGGACGTGGGCGCGATGCTGACCGATCCGCTGCGAATGCTCGCCTGGTCCTGAGGTCAGCGACATCGGCGGACCGCTGATGCTGCTATGACGACATCAACGGTCCGCCGATGATGCTCGGGCCGTACCTGCCGCCACGCCGGCCTGACCGAACGGAGCGCGAATGATCAGGCATGTCGTAGTGATCACCTGGACGCCGGAGGCAACCGACGAGCAGAAGCAGCAAGCCAGCGATGGCCTGGCGACGCTGCCCCCGCTCATGAGCGGCTTGCGGAGTTACGTATTCGGCCCCGACGTGGGCGTTACGAGGGGCAACGCCGATTTTGCGATCGTCGCCGACTTCGACGACGCGGACTCGTACGTGGCCTACCGTGACCACCCCGCCCACGTCGACGTCGTAAAACGCTCAATATCTCCTATATCAACCCAGCGCCGCGCCGTCCAGTTCAAGCTCTAACCCGGAAGCCACGACCCTGTGAACCCTTGGCGGGGGCTATGGCGCCACCAAGGGTTCACAGGATCGCCCACGGGTCGGAGTGCTAGAAGGCGGCCTCGGGGAGGTCCATCAGGTCGGTAGAGGTCGTCTCGACGATCTCGCGCTCGGCAGCCAGCCTCGGCAGGACCGCCTCAGCGAAGAACCTGGCCGCGGCGACCTTGCCCTGGTAGAACGCGCGGTTATCGGCGCCGGCCGGGCCGTCGTCGAGCGCCATGGTCGCGACCTCTGACTGCCGGACGAGCAGCCAGCCGACCACCAGGTCACCGAGGGCGAGCAGCAGCCTGGTCGTGTTCATGCCGACCCGGTTGATCTCGCCGGGCTGCTCCAGGCTGCCAGCGAGGTAGCCGTGCAGGGCGTTCACCATCGCCTCGACGTTGTCGGCGGCCCTGGCGAGCGCGGCCCGCTCCAGCTTCAGCCGCCCGTTGCCCTGCTCGGCCCCGGCCGTTTGCCTGATCGAGGCCAGCAGCGCCGCAAGCGCCTCGCCCTTGTCGCGGACGATCTTGCGGAAATACAGGTCGATGCCCTGGATGGCGGTCGTGCCCTCGTAGAGGCTGTCGATCTTCGCGTCCCTCAGGTACTGCTCGACCGGGTAGTCCTGCAGGTAGCCGGACCCGCCGAAGGTCTGCAGTGACAGCGTCAGCATCTCGTAGGCGCGCTCTGAGCCCAGTCCCTTCACCAGCGGCAGCAGCACGTCGTTCATCGCCTCCGCGTGCTTGTCGGTCCGGCCGGCCGCCTTGGCCAACTGCACGGCGTCCTGGAAGGTCGCCGTGTACAGGACCAGCGCGCGCATGCCCTCGGCGTACGCCTTCTGCAGCATCAGGATTCGCCGGACGTCCGGGTGGTGCATGATCGTGACCCGCTGCGCCGTCTTATCGGCCATCTTGGCGAGCTCGCCGCCCTGCACCCTGGTCTTGGCGTATTCCAGGGCGTTCAGGTAGCCCGTCGACAGGGTCGCGATCGCCTTGGTGCCGACCATCATTCGGGCGTGCTCGATGATCATGAACATCTGCTTGATGCCTTCATGCACGTCGCCGACCAGCGTGCCGACCGCGGGGTGCTCGGCGCCGAAAGTCAGCTCGCAGGTCGCGGAGACCTTCAGGCCCATCTTGTGCTCGACGTTGGTCGCGTACACGCCATTGCGCTCTCCCAGCGAGCCGTCCTCGTTGACGCTGAACTTCGGCACCAGGAACATCGACAGCCCCTTGGTGCCCGGGCCAGCGCCTTCCGGTCTGGCCAGCACCAGGTGGAAGATGTTCTCCGCCATGTCGTGCTCGCCGCCGGTGATGAATCGCTTGACGCCCTCGATGTGCCAGGTACCGTCGGGCTGCCGGACGGCCCTGGTCCGCCCGGCCCCGACGTCCGATCCGGCGTCGGCCTCGGTCAGCACCATCGTCGCGGTCCACCGGCGGTTGACGGCCTGCTCGGCGAAGCGCTTCTGCGCCGGCGTGCCAAGCTCGTAGAGCGCATGGGCGAAGGCCGCGCCGCTTGAGTACATCCAGATCGCCGGGTTGGCGCCGAGCACGAGTTCAGCGACCGACCAGACCAGCGATCGCGGCACGACTGTCCCGCCCAGCTCGGCGGGGATCTCGAGCCTGAACCACTCGGCGTCGATGAAGGTCTGGAACGACCTGGCGAAGGCCTCAGGTATCCGCACCGAATGCGTCGCCGGGTCGAAAACCGGCGGGTTGCGGTCACTGTCAGCGAACGACTCAGCCAGCGGGCCGGTCGCGAGCCGGTTCATCTCGTCGAGCATCCCGCGGGCGGTCTCCTCGTCCACCTCGTCGAACGGAGCCGCCCCGAGCAGGTGCTGCCGGTCCAGCAGCTCGAACAAGTTGAACTCGATATCGCGCAGGTTGCTCTTGAAGTGGGTCATATCAGTCTCCGCCCAGTTCCCCGTCCTGCACCGGCCGAGACTTCGGTTACCGGTGAGTAACAAAGTGTACTACTCGACGGTAACTACGGGAAGGCCCTCGGCGCCGGCCCGCCGTCGGGCAGAGGCCGGGCAGCCTTCGGCACCGGCCGGCTCGCGGGGCACAGGCCGGACAGCCTTCGGTACCGGCCGGTCGCGACGCTCAGTGCAGGATGTTCACCGCGCGGGCGATGACCAGGGCACCGAGCGCGAGCGAGACGGCCGACTGAACCAGCATCGTGAGCTTGGCCCACCTGGCCAGCGGCATGACATCGGTCGGGCTGAACGCCGTCGCGTTCGTGAACGACATGTACAGGTAGTCCACGAACCGCGGGCCCCAGCCGCGCGGGGTCAGCTCAGGCACTGTCATCTGCGGAAAGAGCAGGTCAGGATAGGGTCTGGTGCCCTGCAGCCGGTGCACGGGACCACCGCGGTCGAACTCCCAGTACCAGAGCGCGAAAGCGATCACGTTGGTGCCCCAGATCGCCGCACCGGAGGCCAGCAGCGCGATCGGGGCCCGGTTCGGGGCGACATGCAGCTCGCTGGTGACGATTGCCTTGATCAGCAGTCCCGCGGATGCCCCGTTGGCCGCCGTGATCAGCAAGATCAGCGCCACGCTGGCCGCTCTGATCGGGCCGGACAGGCGCTCGATCCGGACCGGGTTCGCCGCGCTCAGCCCGACCAGCAGCGCGCCTTCGAGCGCGGGCAGCAGGAACCTTGGCTGCAGGCTGAGCTTCGGCGACAGCAGCCACTGCAAGACGATCGCGACAACGACCGCGGCCGACACGGGCCAGCGCGGCTCGGCGCGCTCTTGCCGGTGCAGCCGCGCGCCGCCCGCCGCCTGCACCCGCTCCGCGACGTGGTCGATCAGCCGGATCATCTCGTCCGGCCAGGGCACCGCCGGTGACCCGGGCTGACCACCCAGCTGGGGCTGCCCGGGCTGCCCGCCAGGCTGAGGCTGCCCGGGCTGACCGCCCAGCTGAGGCTGCCCGGCCGCCCCTGGCTGGCCCGGTACCTGGCCGGGCCGGGATTCCTCGGCCGGCGGTTCGCTGTCGTGCATGAGCCTCATTGTGGCGCCCGCGCCACAATGAGGCTGAGCGGCTTGCGGTAGCAGGAAGTTATCCCGGTCCGGCGTCCGTCCCGGTGCGTGATCCTCGCGCCCAGGCGTGTGATCCTCGCGCCCGGGCGCGTCGGCCGGGCTGGGGTGCCGGGGCGCGATCGAGCACATCGGCTGACGGCCCCTGTGCCCGTTGTTGTGGCTGTGATGGGTCGATGATGGTGGTGACCAGCCCTGTCTGGAGGTCGTAGACGTGGCCGGAGACGCTGATCTGCGGCGGCACCTTGGGCGATGACAGCAGCCGCTCCACGTCGGCGCGGAC
>WNGK01015815.1_pt1 | contig 11723 bp, 10 predicted proteins | sample 5400601 | NCBI WGS metagenome assembly WNGK01 (sample SAMN13153376, study PRJNA577476) | soil metagenome | isolation source: 60 cm soil or saprolite under Garry oak tree replicate 1 | place: USA:California | collected 2016-06-15
CAGTGGAGCTTGCTGTAGTGGCCTGAGAGTCGAAAGCAGAGTCTCGTTCAGATGGGTAAGATACGCTTGCCCTACGTTTTGACAGAGAAAGGAGTGAAACCTATGTCACAAGGCAATGAGCCCTATTTCCTCTCCCGAGGGGAAGGCAAATCGGTCTGGTTCTTGGGAACACTGATAACATTCAAGGCAGAAGGGGAAACCACCGCCAACGGCTTTGGACTTCTCGAGTTCGTCTTACCAGCAGGGTTTGCACCACCACCCCACATTCATCACAGGGAGGATGAGGCCTTCTACATCCTGGAGGGGACTCTCACGGTGACTTGCGGGGATCAGACGTTCACCGCGACCCCTGGGTCGTTTGTCTACTTGCCACGAGGGATCGTTCACGGGTTTCAAGTGGAGGGGGATCAGCCAGCCAGGTTGCTTCAGATCACTACCCCCACTGGCGTAGAGCACTTCTTCGAGGAGATGGGCGAACCAGCCAGGGAACTCACTCTTCCGCCACCGGAGCCACCAAATGTCGAGAAAATGCTGGCTCTTATGGCCAAGTACCACATCGAGCCCAAAGGACCGCCACCGCAGGAGAACTGAAGGAGCAAGCAGGTGGGAGACTCCTGCTGGTTGAGAAGGGAGGCGAGGAGTTGGGTTCCTGGTCAACCAGTTGCGTCTCCTGCACCAGCTGGGCGTGATCCCACAGATGGGGTAGGCCGGCTACCGCACCTGTGTTCTCAGGTCGTGGTCAACACCGTCGTCTTTTCATCCACGGAAGATGTTTCGAAATTTGAATCAGCCAGGGATACGGCTGCTATATCTGGGAGCCATCTCATTGACCGCAAAGTTTTACTCCCAGGAGTCAGCGTCCTGGAAAGCGTGGCCCAGGGTCACCTACCGGCTGGTAAGAGAGGACCACGACCCCTGAAGGATGCGTCTTGGTGCTTACAAGCGAAAGTTTCACCTGGTGCAAGATGTCTTGAAAGAGAGGCTTTCCGCTCCCTAAAACAAGCGGATAGACTAACAACTGATATTTATCAATCAAGCCAAGATTGGTGAGCGTTCGCACAATGCTGGCGCTGCCGTAGATCACCATGTCGCGCCCAGGCTCGTGTTTCATTTTTGTAATTTCTTCTGGAACGATCTCTTTTACTAGTGTTGAATTGCTCCACTCAACACGAGAGAGTGTTTTGGAAAACACAATTTTGCGCATAGCATTCAATTGATTAGCGTATTCAACCAGGCCCTTTGGGGATGCGGGATCGAGAGCGACCTTTGGCCAGTAGCTTTCAAAGCCTTGATATGTCACCCGTCCAAACAACGTCGTGTCCACCGTCTTTTGCAGCTCGGACTCATAGTTGGCCAATGCTTCATCGAAGAACTCCTCCATCCAATCCATTTCTCCATTTGGCCCTGCAATGAAGCCATCAAGGGTTACCCGCATGGTGACAATGATTTTTCTCAAGATATTCTCCTATCTTTGTGTAAAGATGTTGCTTGCAATTTGCAAATACCGACACACTCCTCTTCCAAAACAAACCAGCAAAATCGGAAATGTTCTCGGTCTCACTTTTGTGTGCTATACTCATGAGTGTTGGGGGATTGGGGAGGACAGCCCTAACGGCACGGGAAGGACGTTATGCCTAAACCATCACAGCATGCCCTCATCTGGTCTGAAGAACACCAGCATTATGAACTCCATAGCCCCGGGCAAGTGGAGCAGTGTTTCCGTCGAGGAGACGAACCAGCATTCTCCCGCTGGTTGGCCCAGCACACCGCTTTTACTTTTCAGGGGCAAGCAGGGCGGCTCTCGGTGCTCAAAGAAGCCCGCTCACGTGGGACCGGCTATTGGTACGCCTATCGCACGCAGAATCGACAGACCCATAAGCGCTATCTAGGAAGCTCGGCCAGTGTAAAGTTCGCACGCTTAGAGCAGGTGGCGAAGGGGCTGGGCAGCGAACTCTCTCCTCTTGCACCCCCGCAGACGCTGCAAGAGACAAGGGCTTCCTCTGCCCGCCGAGAAGAAACTGAGCGAGAAGAGGTCCGGCCAACCGCGAAGCCCTGGGCTGAGCAAGGGGTGGCGCTGCTCTCTAGCAAACTCTCTCGCCCACGTCTGCCGCTCTCGCTTGTAGAGCGCTCTCGCTTGTTCACAGAACTGGATATGGTGCTCTCTCATCAACTGACGCTCGTTTCTGCCTCTGCCGGAAGTGGCAAGACCACGCTGCTCTCAGCATGGGCGGCTGGAGCCTCTTCGCAGCGAATAGTCAGGAACAGAGCAGCAGGACCCGAACCTGTTCTCGCCTGGCTCTCCCTGGACGCGTTGGACAATAATCCAATCCGCTTTTGGGCCTCGGTCATTGCAGCACTGCGTACCTGCGAGCCCAGGATTGGGCAGGGGACTTTAGCCATACTGCACTCGCCCCAGTCTCCTCCTCTCTCGACCATCCTGACGAACCTGCTCAATGAGATCGGGCAGGTTGGGAGAGATATCATCCTCATCCTGGATGACTACCATGTGATCGAGGATCAGACCATTCACGAAGCCATGCTTTTCTTGCTCGATCATCTGCCAGACACCCTGCACCTGGTGCTTGCCACGCGCACTGATCCCGAGCTTCCCCTCTCCCGGTTGCGCGTACGCTCGCAACTGATCGAGATCCGCGACAATGATCTGCGTTTTCTCAGAGAAGAAACGGCCAGCTTTCTCCTGGAGGGGATGGGTCTGCCCCTCTCGGAAGAAGAGGTGGTAACCCTCCAGACGCGCACCGAGGGCTGGATCGCGGGTCTGCAACTGGCTGCACTCTCCCTGCGCAAGTGCGAGGATATTTCTGCCTGGATTTCGGACTTTGCAGGCAGCCACCGGTATCTGTTGGATTACGTGCAGCAGGAAATCCTCGCGCAGTTGCCGCTCCCTCTCCAGAACTTTCTCCTCCAGACATCGATCTTAACCCGCATGAATGCTGCTTTATGCCAGGCTGTCACCGCAGCAGCAGACGGGTCTGCCAGCCAGCAGATGTTAGAGGCTTTGGAGCGGGCCAATCTCTTTGTCGTGCCTTTGGATGAGCAGCGGCAGTGGTATCGCTTTCATGATCTCTTTCGAGAGGTGCTGCTCACTCGTTTGCACGCTTCTCAGCCCCAACTGGTACCACTCTTGCACATCCGGGCGGCCAGCTTTTATGAGACGGCGGGCGAGCTGCAGGAGGCCATTGCGCACGCGCTGGCCGCGCCTGACTACCTCCTTGCCGCCTCCTTGATAGAGCAGGCGGCGAGTCCGTTCTGGCTGCGTGGGGAAGTAAGAACCGTCTACACCTGGGTGTTCTCCCTCCCAGATACTGTCCTGTGTGCGCATATACGCCTCGCTCTGGGTGCTGCTCTTCGCTTCGTCAACTCCGTCAATCTGAGCAACGAAACGCTCTATGTCAGCATGGCCGCCCAGATGGAGCTCACCTTCGCGCGCATGGAAGGAATCCTACGCAGAAAGAAGGAACTCTCGCTCTCTGACGCAGAGGTGACGTTGATCGGCCGGCGTCTGCACCTGCTGCATGCCTTGATCGAGGCGAGAGCGATCCTCAAGCGAGGCGATACCGAGCGTCTACGTCTTCTCTCTCAAGAGACAGAAGAGCTGCCCCAGGATGAGGAGGTGAGCTGGAACATGATCCCGCTCTCTCTCACCTTCTGGCTGGCCGTGATGCTCCTGGGTGAGGGAGCTTCCCTGGTATCCAGGCTGCGTTCAGCGAAGCAGTTGATGATGGAGGCAGGAGACCACCTGGTGACGATCCGTGTCATGACCTGGCTGGCTCGTGCCTATACACAAGCCGCACAGTTGCGCCTGGCGCAGCAGGAAGCGCTGTCAGCACTCGCTCTGGTCGAACAGAGCGGTGTACACACCCCGTGGGAAGGATATCTGTATTATTCCCAACTCATCGTCTCTTACGCCCGCAATAGGCTGGAAGAGGCATCTGATTGGCTCCACCGTTTGCTGCGCAGCGCGCAGGACTGGCAACAGGTGGAATTACTGGTCATGGGGGAGATCTTTTCAGCACGGCTCGGGCTTGCAAGAGGGGATCTCTCCACCGCACAACAGGCCCTGCACAAGCTCGAAGCACTGATTGAGCAGGAGGGGTATGCCAACCATGCTCCCTGGGTGAGCACTCTTCGCGTGCAATTGTGGCTGGCGGAGGCGAACCTGGCCCAGGCGTCAGAGTGGGCAGCCCAGACCACGTTCTCCCCAGATACATGGAACCCCTTGCGTAGATGGGAGCTGCTGATGCTCGTGCGGGTCTCTCTGGCACAGCAGCAGTACGCCCAGGCGGCCGAGACGCTCTCAAGCTTCAGCCAATACTTTGACCGGCCCGCAGACATCCAGACAGAGATCGAGTGGATGGCGCTGTATGTCGTGGCCCTGTACCAGAGCGGGAAGAGCGAGCAAGCGGTGCGCGTCGCGGCTCGTCTGCTCGCAATGACCGGGCCAGAAGACTACGCCCGTTTGTATCTTGACGTGGGTGAACCCATGATGAAGCAGGTGCTCTTGATACTCCTGCAGGCCGCCGGGTCTGAGGCAGCCTGTCCACTTGAGGGGGAGGAAGCGCCCCAGGATGATGACCCCTCTACTGCTGCGGTTTCCATTTCCAGGTCCTCTATTTCGCGATTGCTGGCGGCCTTCGAGCAGTCTAGTGCTCTGGAAGCTAGCGCATCCCGCGCCAGTACGCAAGAGATCCAGCCTGAGCCCACAGCAGCCGAAGTACAGAGGCAACCTGCTGAACCATTGAGTCTGCAAGAACAACGAGTGCTGCGTCTGCTGGTCGCCGGACAGACGTATGCTGAGATGGCCGAGGCTCTGATCGTCTCCCCCAATACGATAAAGACCCAGGTAAGCAGTATCTATCGCAAGCTGGGCGTGAGCCGGCGCGCTGAAGCCATCGCGGTGACGGCGCGTTTCCACCTCCTTTAACCCGATCTGCGAAAGCGCCTTCGCCGTGATGTTGGGGAATCCAACAACCGCCCACGCACCCAAAGAACTCCCCAACGGTGGGAAGACAATCACCCGTCCAATCATGAATCCAGGCGATGTCAATCTCCCCGCCTCCTGGTTATACTCTTCTCAAGTAGAGACAGCAGAGTACAGCGCGCCAACATGAAGGGAGGCCATAAATGCACTATTGTATCCACATCAAAGAACACCTGGACCCGTCGTGGCAAGACTATCTGGAGGGATTGCAGATCGTGCATGAGGCAGACGGGTCTCTGCTTTCTGGCACCCTCAAGGATCAGCCAGCACTCTATGGAGTGCTCAAAAAGATGGGTCATTTGAGCTTGACGCTGCTCTCGCTCGAAAGGTGCGGAAGAACGCAGACCGAATATATCGACAAGATCGATCAAAAAAAGAAAGGCTAATGTATGCTTGGAATCAACTTTTTGGCCGTCGTCGTGGCGGCTGTTGCGGCGTTTGTGGTAAGCTCGGTGTGGTACATAGTGTTCGGCAAGGAGCTAGCGAAGGCTAGCGCCGCCTTTGCCGAGGCTATGCAGAAACGGCAGCCATGGAAGATGCTCGTTGTGATTGCGCAGAGTCTCGTCCTCGCCCTGGTGCTCGCGTACTTTATCGGGCTTATCGGGGACGTCGACTGGATGGGTGCGGTTAGGGTTGGCGTCTTGCTGTGGATCGGGCTTTCCGCTATGCAATGGGTGGGTTCCATCATATGGGAAAAAGTACCATTGAAGATGGCTGCCATCCATGCCGGTGACTGGCTCGTGAAGCTCGTGCTCATAGCTGTTATAGTCGGCGTGTGGCGCTAGGTAAAAAATAAGGTGGTCACGACGATACGAGCCATATTCTGTTTCTTTCAGGCGCTGTTGATTATCGAGCAAGGAGTTGTACCTCTTGCCAACGGAAACACTCCACGATGTGATCATTGACCATCCCTACCGCCTGCATGAAGGCATAGCAAATGGTCGTTCCGACAAAGGTGAAACCGTGACGCTTCAGCTCCTTGCTCATCGCGTCTGATTCCCTGGTACTTGCAGGAACATCCTGCAAGGTTTGCCAGGCGTTCTGACGGGGTTGTTCATCGACAAATTGCCAGAGAAAGGCATCGAAACTGCCATATTGGGACTGAAGCGCTAAAAATGCGCGTGCATTCTGAATGGCCGCCTGGATCTTCAGTCTGTTTCTCACGATCTCAGGATTCGCCAGTAACTCCTGCACTTTGCGGTCAGTATAAGATGCCATTTTGTGCGCGTCAAAGCCATCAAACGCCTGGAGATAGCCAGCGCGCTTTTTCAGGATCAACGACCAGCTCAAGCCTGCCTGCACCCCCTCAAGGAGCAACATTTCTAAAAGTTTGCGATCATCATGAACCGGCACACCCCATTCTTGATCATGGTAATCGAGGTATTGTTGACTGGTTAAGGCCCAGGCGCATCTCTTCAATACCAGAAGCTCACTCATCTGTTTGTACTCACCGGATCGAGTTCACTTTACTCTTCAATAATTATAGCGCATCAGCTGCGTCCAGTCCCTTCAAAATACTGCTTGACAATCTCTACCTTTGCCTCTATACTGAGCGTAACCGATACCAAAAACGATCACGTAATCACTTACGGTATCGGTTACGGTTTGTCTAGAATATGTGTAAATCTGCCGTGTGGCCTTGTTGCGTAACAGCGCTGCGCGTTCCATCGGCGTATTTGAAAACTATACATCTTATTGTTTTTTCAAAAAACTATACATCTCTTCATTTTTTTAAAATGAATGACTAGCTTGCGAGAACATCCTCAATGGATCAGTGCACCTTGTGTCAGGGGCCTGTAGACCAGGCGACTGGCATCTGTCTTCGATGTGGTCAGAAATCCCCAGATAACCTGTTTGATCAACCCACAGCTGTAGTACTCCCTCAAGTGACGCCTGACCGGCGCTGCCCACGATGTGGAGAAGCGACCAGCAGAGGCCAGCAGTTTTGCCGCAGATGTGGACTCTCCCTGCCCTCGCTTCCTGGCCAACAAGAGGGCCAACTGATCGGGCTACCTGCTGGCGCAAGGGGGAGCGAAGCGGGAGCGACGGCTGACAGCGCGCGCCCCTTCCAGCCGCTCCCAGGCTCCACCGGCTCATGGTGGGAAACCTCCACGCTGCCCTTCATCACCACCAAATCGGAACACACCGCTCCCCCTCGGGTGTTGAAGCGCCGGGTCTGGTTCACCATGGTCTTACTCGTCGTTGCCGGCATCAGCGGCTCCGGTGGCTATCTGCTCATGTATGCCCGGACACAACTGCCTGGGAGCCCTGTGAGCGGAGTTGGCAGGCCCAATGCAAGTGCTACCGGCGTATCCACCTCTTCTACGACCCCTACGCCATCACCGCCCGTCGGCACGGGCTACTGGCACACCAACGGCATCCAGATTGTCGATGAGGCCAAGCAGCCAGTACGCATTGCGGGCATCAACTGGTTTGGCTTTGAATCGTCCACCTATGTGGTTCACGGCCTGGGACAGCGCGATTATCATGATCTGCTGCGGCAAGTCAAAACTCAGGGCTATAATACCGTTCGCCTGCCATTCTCTGACCAGCTCTTTTTTGCCAGCAGTGTTCCCAATGGCATTGCTTTTAACAATGGCATGAACCAGGACTGCTGCTGCCGGTCAACTCGGCTTGCGCATCGTGCTGGACCACCACGGAGTGGATGCCGGTTCGCAAGTCCAGCTCTGGTCTGCCTCCGACTGTTCCGTCTCGTGTTTTGAGTCTGATTGGCGGATGTTAGCCCGCCATTACCTTGGCAACCCAACGATCATTGGGGCGGATTTGGATAACGAACCACATGGGCCGGCCTGCTGGGGCTGTGGCAACCCGTCAGTGGACTGGCAGATGGAGGCCCAGAAGCTGGGAAATGAAATTCTGGCGATCAATCCCCACTGGCTGATTTTTGTGGAGGGCGTGGAGTGCTATAAAGGGGATTGCTACTGGTGGGGAGGCAACCTGGAAGGGGTGGCCGACGCGCCGGTCGAACTGAGCGTTCCCCATCAGGTGGTGTATTCTCCCCATGACTATCCGCCCGAAGTCTATAATCTCTCCTACTTTAGCGCGCCGGATTACCCCAACAACCTGCCCCGCATCTGGGATACCCACTGGGGCTTTATCGTCAAAAAAGGCCTCGCTCCCCTCTGGTTAGGAGAATTCGGCACCCAGCTTGCCAGTACGAAAGATCAGCTGTGGTTTAGGAGCATCATCTCCTATCTGGGCCCTGGGGTGAGAGGAATCAACTGGGCATATTGGGCCTTGAATCCCGACTCAGCGGATACGGGAGGCATTCTGCAAAATGATTGGGTCACCGTCAACCAGAATAAGCAGAATTACCTGAATCCCATTGAGTTTCCCCTGGGGGCGATTCAGGAGGGAATGGCTGAGCGCAGAAGAACAGCCGTTCAAACAGCATGAGAAAGGTCATTGCAGCGCTGTTTGTGACACTTGATGGCTTCGTTTCCTGCTATTCCGCCTGCCAGGGGGAATACACGGGCATATGAAGAAACTCGCCATAGCGTTTTGCCGAGGCGACAAAGGCGCGAGTCTCAGTGTTGCTCAAGGGAACGAAGGGGTTTGCTTCGATGACAACAGTGTTTTTCTTGAAAGCGCGCTTCCAGGTGCCTATGACCTGACCATCTAGCACCATCGTGTTCGTAAGTAAACCACCGCGCGGGTCTAGCTTGTTCGTGTGCAAGGCGTCAAACACAGCGCTGCGGTCTGTATAGCCAACGGTGTATTCGTCAAAATTTGGCAACAGGTGGGCCGCCTGAGAGAGGTCCTGCGCGGGTGGCGTAGGTGGTGAGAACCAGTATATCTGACCGCCTATCGTCTCATGCAGCAGATGGGATGTCACCATTGCGAGACCCGCTCTCGCCTCGGCTACTGTCAGTCCTGACCACCATACAAAATCTTGTATAGTCGCAGGGCCGTGGCTCGTAAAGTAACGCATGGTGAGTTCAGCCAGCGCTTCATCACGATCTAACGTCCTGGCTTGTGGCGCTCGCTCAGCAAGCAGGGCATAGGTGAATTGCTTGCCCCGTCTCGCACCGCTGCAGATAATGCTGTCCAATTCCGCCCGCATCATGATATGGGTAACGCGCTGCTCACCCTCTGTGACAATGCCAGCTTGCTGAAGCGCAAACACGAGTTCGTCACGGGTAAGCTGCTTCCCGCCTTGTAATGCGTTTGCCAGCACAGCATTAGTGCATCTGAACACAACCTCATCCAATTCAAGCTTACGATTATAGTATGCAAGGGCTTGATGGACACGTGGAGCTGTGAAGGCGAGGAGCCAGCGAATATCGGCAGGTGAGACAAAATGCCAGGTGGGGCGCATGACGTGCGTGCGAAGAATTGCTCCATCGGTAAATGCTTGCTCAATGTCGTCGTCTGTCATGCCTTGCAAACGCAGCCCGAGCGCCCATTTTGCAGCCGCGAAATCTTGAGCCTGGACCGCGCCTAGCCACTCCACGAGAGCTTGAGGTGTTTCAAGCGTTCGGCGGGTGATGTGCTGGTTGTGAAGCCGCTGGTGCGCAATATCCAGGTTAATCATGGTTCATTCGTCTCCTGTTCTGTATGCATTCTGGTTATGATTCTGTGCGAGTCTCTACTGGCTATCATAGCATTGAAAGAGGGCAAAATCAGTCCTTCTTTGAAGGACTGACCTGACCAGGACGTGTTTGCAAAATCTACGTTACTCTTCAAGCCAGGTGGTAATGATCTCTTTGGTGGGGTGGATGCTGAGTTGACGCAGTGGTGTGGTGCCCGAGTTGGTGAACTTGTGGGGTGTCTCAGGGGGCACGATGACGACGTTGCCGCTGTTGACTCTCAGTGTTTCTGTTCCGACGACAAAGGTGACCTCGCCTTCCTGCACGATAAAGACTTCTTCGTAGGGATGGGTATGGAGCGAGGGACCGTTGCCGGGCTCGGTGTGGACCAGGAAGAACGAAGCAGCAATATCTCCGTAGTTCCTGCCCTCAAAGCGATACGCGGTGCTGTTGATCTGAATGTCGCTAAAGGGGATGATTGGATGCACGCTTTCTCCCTTTCTGACTAGTTGCCAGACAGTTGACTCGTCGATGCAGTTTCGACGAAAAAGTGATTTATGCTGGCTGGTAATAAATGACAGCTCGTGCGGTTGGTCTTGTAACACAGCCGCCCACGTGTTGCGCAACGAGATAACCTCAAGTAAAGGGGTGTGCCAGGGCTACCATTGACCCAGCATCAGCACGAAGGTCGAGGAAGGTAGGGGTCGTTGAATTGCATCAGTTCAAGAAAAGCGGTCAGGTCAGATGGCATCAAGGCCAGAAACATCATCGGTGGCAACCGGTTAGGCCGTGGCAAGCAGATCAAAGCCAAACGAGGAAGCAAAGGTGGCTGGCAGTCCGTGAAGCGTGACGACCAGTCGGGGAGCGTCCGCTGGACGGGCATTGCGCGCCAGGCGCTGCTGCCAGGAGAGACGCCAATGCGCACGCTCCGCACGGGTCAAGATCTTCTCAGCAGGCATTGTTGCGAGTGATGGCGAGAGCGGAGAGGAGCTTTCCAGGCAGATGGTTTGGCTGCGGACCGCTTTCAGCCAGGTTCGCCGGATGCCACAACGTGGCCAGTCGCGCCAGAGCACTGGTGCAGAAGGAAGAAGGGCAGGAGCTGAGTCAGGAGGAGGCGAGGAATCCGCGTGAGAAGTGTTGAGCGGCCACAACACCGCACTGACCCGTCGTGGTTTCAACGTAGTACGACTCTCCTGGCACTACGCACGCAAGGAGCAGGAACGACAATGGCCGATACGTGCGGCATACAAGACCCGCAGTGAACCGTCGCGCTCAGGACGCCGCTCCTGGAGATAGAGCGGATGGTTGGCAGGGCAACGGAGACTTCCATCGGGTTGCGGAGTAAACGCCGAACCGGGAAAGCCGTGCGTAAAGGATGGGCGCGCCCATTGGGGAGGGCCATACGCGACAGGCACCTGCACGCTAAGAGCCGAACACTCCGGGGGGTCCGCAGGCTCGCACGGCTTTCCCGGTTCGACTGCACGAGCGGGAGCAAATTCGGTCGTGCGCAGTTCCGAGGGAGAGAGTGCCTGTCCCAACTCCAGACGCAGGTTCCAAACCCACTGGGCCAAAATGTGAGCAAACCGCCTTTCCACAGGGGGTATGAGAATACCAGCGGTCCGAGTCCTGCTCATCGTCTTCGTCTGCCAGGACGGTCTCAAACGAGCCACGATGCAGGTAGAGATCCAGCACATCTGAAGCGGTAAACGCGGGAAACGGAAGAGTGCTGACAAAAAGTTCGTAGACGGTACCGCCGCGCTCGACGCCAACGGTTGGAGCAGCATCTGCCGCTGGATGGGTCGCGACCACCAGGCGCACCTCGGGTCCAGCAGCGGTCAAAGGGACGGATGGACAATCATAAAGCGCACGCGTCATGCCGCTTTCCGGGTGGGTGCTCACGTAGTCTGGAGCGCACATCAGGCGACGTTTCACCGCTTCCAGGTCCAGCAGATGATAGGCACGGCTTCTCGCGATCACCGCCAGACCCGCCGAGAGGACATCGAGAAGGGGAGCTGCGTCGCCATACAAGCCATCCAACCGCAGCAGGACGGAGGCTGGGGAAAACCCAAGGCGGAGACATAGCTCGTGATCACCTGGGCAGCCCGGCGCAGGTCGCCGCGGTAGTCCCCGTTGCCAGGCGCTCCGAACGTACCGAGAAACTGATGCGTATGTGT
>WNGK01010851.1_pt1 | contig 11721 bp, 11 predicted proteins | sample 5400601 | NCBI WGS metagenome assembly WNGK01 (sample SAMN13153376, study PRJNA577476) | soil metagenome | isolation source: 60 cm soil or saprolite under Garry oak tree replicate 1 | place: USA:California | collected 2016-06-15
ATAACACTTTTCTTATGTCCTTACTGTATAAACGCCATCTAGTAATTAAGCTCATTTTATGCTATGTTATAGAGTGTAGTGTGTGTAAACACACGTATTTAGTCCTCTTGTCAGCGTAGTGCGTCCTTTGTTATCTACAGCTTCATATTCTTTCAGTTAGCAGCTACTAAAGGAGCAACAACAATGCAACAGCAGCCACAGAATGGAGACTACAAGGGTTTACGAGCGTTACTACTTCTTCGTGTGTCAACCCCTGAACAAGAAGAAAAGTATGGCTGGCCTTCTCAAGAGCGGTCAATCCGTGAAAAGCTCATTGAAGCACTTGGCCTACGATTGGATGAAGAAAAGCATATTATCCGCGACACGTACACAGGGCTTGAGTTTCGGGAACGACCTGTCCTTAACCGCATTCTGAAAATGGCAGAGCGGCGTGAATTTGACGTGTTGTGTATGGATGTGCTTGACCGATTAGGAAGACGCGGATTAGAGCGAGAACTGTACCGCATGCAACTGAGAGAACAAGGAGTCAGAATTTTAACAACCGACCCCGATGACCACAGCGATGATGACTCACTCATCGGGGAAATGATACGTTACTTTAAGGGCATAGAAGCCGAAAACGAATTGAAGAAAACCAGACGGCGCACCATGAACGGAAGACGCGAACGGGCAGAAGAGGGAAAGTTACTAGGCGCGTCCACTCCTTTGTACGGCTATATGTATCCTGTTTCAAATGAGGGAATACTGGACAATACCCGCTACGTTCTTAACGAAGTAGTGATACATGAAGACCAGTACGGTGTTAAATGGACAGAGGTAAAAGTTGTCATCTTTCTTTTTGTAGAAGTAGCAGCAGGACGCACACTCAGAAATGTAGCTCTCGAACTCATAGAGCGGGGAGTACCTACGAGAAAAAATAAAGTGTGGACTACATCTACTATTTCCCACATTTTACGAAACACGTTCTACATAGGGAAAGCCTATGTGTACAAAGAGCGAGTGTTACCAGAACGAAAGAAAGGGTCAAAGCGGAAGAAGCGCGAAGTACGGCCTCTCTCAGAGCGGATATGGATGCCTGATGGAGTTGTACCCCCAATTATTGACTGTGAAACCTTTGAGAAGGTGCAGCAAATACTTCAGAGAAATAAGAAACTCGCCGCGCGGAATAACCAAAACCCTGAAGAGACATTGTTACGAGGCGGGTTAGCAAAATGCGGGTACTGCAAAGGAAACCTGACTGTCCACCGCACAAAAGACAGACCTGAACGATGGCAAAAGGCAAACACCTACTACTACTGCGCACGAGTGCGTAGCCGCGTTCAAAAAATCTGTCGGCATCACACAATACTGAGCAAAACTCTCGATGATGCGGCGTGGCAGGCCGCGCTTGAGATTATCAAAGACCCAACGCTTGTTGATAAGAAAATAAAGGCACGCCGCACCAAAGACCCAACCATAGAGAGACGCAAACATATTGCTACGAAGCTCGCGGCACGCAGGAGAGATCAAGCAGCCCTCAGAGAAAACTTAGCCGATCTTATGAAAAAGCGTAAACCTGATAGCGGCACAATTGACTACTTAACCAAGCAATTGCAGGACATAGCCAAAGAGATTGAGGGATACGAAACTCAACAGGAAGAAGAGGAACAGCTACATCACCAGTGGAGAACAGTAGAAGAAGAGCTTACTGAACTGCATAGGTTCTGTGCAGAAATGCGCGAAAAAATGAGCGACCCTGACTATATTCCGCCCTTTCAGAAGAAACGGGAAGCCTTAGAGTTTTTCGGTATAACTGCAATTCTGTGGGGAACAGACCACAAGCCGCGTTACCAGATAGAGTTTGACCCCCCTAGTGTTGTAACACCGCTGTCTAGACAGCGATCAACCAGTACGGAGTAAACTGATTAATGGTTGTGAGCGCTAACAGCGCAACTGCGGAGATCCCCAGGCCGATAGGCGTGAGCAGCCGTGACCCGACACGGTCCGAAAGCCGTCCGCTCAAAGGGCCGACGATCATAAACGCAGCCCCAAAGGGAGTGAGCATCAATCCGGCTGTCAAGGGGTCTTTTCCGTACGGGCCTTGTAGAAAGAAGATCAGCAGAAACAGCACGGCGCCGCGCGCGATACCATTGAGGAGGCCACTCAGGTTTGCCAGCGCAAAGAGGCGGTTGCGGAAGAGCCGCAACTGAATGAGCGGTACCTTAATGCGGGGCTCAATAGCAATGAATAGTGCAAGACCCACGATACCGGTAGTAAGAATGGTAATAATAACAGGCTGGGGCAGCAAAGGAAACGCCAGCATGCTCAATCCCAGCAGCAGCCCTGCCAGGCCAATGCTCAAGCTGATAGCGCCAAACCAGTCAATCGGCTGCCGCTCTAACGGGCGCACCGGCTCGCGCAGCCGCCAGATACCCCATAAGGCGCCAAAGATGCCAATGGGCACGTTAAACAGGAAGACCCAGCGCCAGGATATCTCGGTAAGTAGCCCGCCAACGATCGGGCCGATCAGAAAGCCCGCCGCGCCCGCGATCTGGTTCACGCCCAGCCCCAGGCCGACCTGTCCCTTCCTGAACGCATCGGTGACAATCACCGTACTATTCGTGACGAGCAGCGCCGCTCCCACCCCCTGTATTATTCGCCCTACGATCAGATCTGCCGCGTGAAACTGGGGCTGCGCCAGGCCCGCGATGAGCGAACCAATGGTAAAGGCGATAAAACCGCTGTTATACAACCGTTTGCGCCCCCACAGATCGGCCAGGCGCCCGACCACCGGCGTGAGCACCGTGAGTATGAGCAGGTACCCGAGCAGCACCCACATGATCGAGAAAAACGTCGCATGCAGCTCGCCCAGGATATTCGGCAGTGCAATCAACAGCGCCGACCCCTGAATAGAAGCAAGCAGTGCGCCCACGGTCGTCACAGAAAGCGCCGTCCATTGATACCCGTCATGCTGCTTCGCCTCTGCCTGTCCCTGAAGTTCATCCTGTTGTATATTGGTATTTGCAACACCCGAAGAGGAATGAGAAGATTTCATAATCACCTACCACTGAATTGATGAATCATCATCATGAAAAAACCGATAGAAGATAACATTCACCTTAACGTAAACGTTCTAGATACCTATCTATATTATGCATTATATTCCTATCTCATGACAAGTCATGAAGGAGACCAACATATGCGCGAACCCACCCAGGAAACAAACAAAGCCCTGATACGCCAACTCTTTGAGCAGGCCATACATCGCGGGAACCTGGCAATCGTAGACGAAATCTTCTCCACCGATTTCCTCGATCATTCCACTCCCGAGCAGCCGGCCGGTCCACAGGGGGTGAAAGACTACTTCATCTCAATTCGTACCGGTTTCCCGGATATGCGCGTTGCCATTGACGATATAATCGCGGAAGGAGACAGGCTTGTCGTGCGCACTACCTGGCGCGGCACCCACCTGGGAACTTACGAGGGCGTTCCACCGACCGGCATGCAGGTGGCAAGAAGCTTGATCCAGATATTTCGTATGCTAGATGGCCGCATCTTGGAAGAGTGGAACGAGGGTGGTGGCCTGCTCGATTCTGTCCAAAAGGACAGCCACTAACCTGTCCTCACGCTGGATGCATTCCGTTACCACTTGTAGTAAAGTAGAGACATAAAAACACCATCGATGACAGACGCTCTATGCTCTCTGTCCGAAAGGAAAATAGATCATGACCAATTCTCAATCTCGCAATGCGTTGATTACCGGCGCTTCGCGCGGCCTCGGCCTTGCGTTGGCGCGCCAACTCGCTCCACAGGGCTGGAACCTGATTATAGATGCACGTGGCGCGGACGCGCTTGAAGCCGCACGCATCGAACTATCACATACGGACTCAGTTATCGCCATCCCTGGCGATGTAACCGACCCTGCGCACCGCCGCTCACTCGTCGAGGCCGCACAAAAGCTGGGTCCACTCGATCTACTGGTCAATAACGCGAGTATACTCGGCCCAAGTCCTCAACCGGCCCTGTTGGAGTACCCTCTGGATGTGCTTGAGCAGGTGTACCGCACCAACGTGATCGCCCCGCTCGCGCTCCTCCAGGCACTTCACCACCATCTAAAGCCAGGAGCCTGCATTATCAACATCACCAGCGATGCAGGCGTTGAAGCATACGAAGGTTGGGGCGGCTACGGCTCGAGCAAGGCCGCGCTTGAGCAGCTCTCGCATATCCTCGCGGCAGAGAACCCCCAATGGCGTGTCTACTGGGTTGATCCAGGCGATATGCGCACGCAGATGCATCAAGAAGCCTTCCCCGGCGAGGACATCAGCGACCGGCCGCTGCCGGAGGTAAGCGTCCCTGGCCTGCTCGTCCTGATTAACGGGACGCATCCCAGCGGGCGTTACGCCGCTCGCGCGTTGTCACCGGGAGAAGCGCAATGAATCAGCTACCAATCTTCCTATCAACGGAATATAACAGGGGACTTCCTGGACTCCCCTTGCTTAACTTCACCCTGTCATCTCAACTTGAGGCCTCAGAACCACCAGAGGCACGCGGCCTCGCACGCGATGAGGTGCGCCTGATGGTCTCACACATCGCAACTGACCAGGTTGTGCATACACGTTTTCGTCAAATCGAGGACTTTCTTAAACCGGGGGATGTGTTGGTGATTAATACGAGCGGGACGCTGAACGCTGCGCTGCCAGCGACACGCTCCGACGGGACGCAATTTGAACTCCATCTCTCAACTCATTTGCCCGCAAACCTCTGGGTAGTAGAAATGCGTGCCTATCAGGACAACCGGGAGAAAACCACCACACCATTTTATGATATCCAGCCAGGAGAGTCTTTTACACTGCCTGCCGGTGCCAGCGTAACACTCCATACACCCTACGCACCTGGCAATGTTTTTCGCCGTCTCTGGGTTGCGAGCCTTCATTTACCCATTCCCCTTCATCCCTACCTTGACCGGTATGGCTTCCCCATTCGTTATAGCTATGTGAAAAAGGGATGGCCTCTGAGCTATTATCAAACAGTTTTTGCAACAGAACCAGGTAGCGCAGAGATGCCCTCTGCCGGGCGTGCCTTCACTCCTGAACTACTGACTCGCCTGATTGCCAAAGGTATTCAGATTGTTCCCCTCCTTCTGCACACAGGAGTTGCCAGCACAGAACAGAAAGAGCCGGTATATGAGGAATATTATCGTGTACCTGAGCCAACAGCACGCCTCATCAACACAGCACGCCTTGCACACCAGCAGATCATCGCCGTTGGCACTACCGTCGTGCGAGCGCTCGAAACAGTCACAGATACCAGCGGAATTACACATCCTGGGGAGGGCTGGACTGACATCCTGGTTACGCCGAAGCGTGGCATTCGCGCTATCAATGGTCTGTTGACTGGCCTGCATGAACCGCTCTCCACGCATTTAGCAATGCTAGAGACGCTGGCTGGACGCGCGCACCTGGAAATAACCTACAAAGAAGCGCTTCAAGAAGGGTATCTCTGGCATGAATTCGGTGACTTGCACCTCATGTTGCCGTAAGGCTCGCTTTCTGCTTCTTCTACAGACCATTGAGGGAGAGGAGAGACAGCCCATCAAGACTCGTTGCCTCTCCACCGGCTGTTGTGGTCATGGACCGCTTCTGTATTAATCTCTTTGTGTTGAGGCTGCGTGTTACACTGCATCTCCGCCAGTGACTTGCGATACAAGTTGATGAAGTTCCCGAGTTCTAATGCTTCATCCGGCAGGAAATGAAAGCTGAGGCCCGTCGGGTGTTTAAGCACGAGCCCGGTCTCCTCCATACATACTTTGTACCTTCCAATGATTGCATCCATAGTTCGTTCCTTCTCTAGCCATCTTTAGTGCGATGTTCTAGAATTATTGAGCCGCTCTGCTACTCGCCCGTTACATCGGTGTAAAAGGCAAAGAGGATATACCCTGCTACCTACAATGATTACGTACAATATTCAAGGTCGATATATAAACATGATAGCACCGTCGATAAAGAAGCGGTGTCAATGCTCCTGTATCGTAGGTCATTTTACATATTCCATTAAATAAAATAACGTAGCGCTCAAGCTCTTTTTGGCACTCAGAACGCTCATAAAGAAAGAATCTTTTCAGGTCAATGCTGCATTACCATGGAAGTGCAACCACACCTATACCAACTCGTTGCTTGTGCTAGCATAAGGTACCGTCTCTGAGGGCGCTCGTTCAGACGTTTGCCGGTATTCAAGTGTGTAGCCCACTCCTGGAACAGTGAGGAGAAAGCGAGGTTTGCCCGGATCTGGTTCCACCTTTTTACGAAGGTGACGGATATGGGCTTTGACCAGCCCTGTATCTCCTTCGTTGCCAAAGCCCCACACGTGAGCAACGATTTGCTCTAACGTGCAGACGGTATTCGTATTGACAGCCAGCAAATGCAGCATCTTGCTCTCGGTAGGGGTCAAGCGGACAGTTTTACCATTGACAATCACCTCATTATGCATCGAGTCAACGGTAAGCGGTCCAATGGTGATGCGAGAAGAGGGCCGCTGCGCAAGAGTGGAACGTCCCCTCCGGCTAACAGCACGAATTCGCGCTAAAAGCTGTGCAGGAAAGAAAGGCTTGCGCAGGTAGTCATCAGCCCCAGACTCCAGGCAACGAACCTCATCTTGTACGTCTTTTCCGTCGGTCACAACCAACACCAGCGCATCGTGTTTGCTGCGCATCTCACGACACATAGTCAGGCCATCCATGTCTTTCAACCTGGTATCAAGAATTATCAGATCAGGTTGTTGCTCCTCCCATACGCGCGCCGCTTGTTCACCGGTATAGGCACGATACACTTCATACCCAAGTGTTTTTAACCACCCGGTCAGCATTTCAACTAAATCACGATCGTTATCGACAATCAGCAGCTTCATTGAAATATTTCCCTATCTCAATCCTTCTTCAAATTCATAAGGAGCGTATCAATGTTTAGCCATATTGTTACTACGTATTGTTAAAAGTTTAGGTTACAGAGTCAGTTAGTCTATTGTACCTCCTTGTGCTCCTTATGGTCTATTATCGCATATCTCGCAGTTTCAGTGTAACCGGCCACGTATGTTCTAGTATGCACCTGATCAAGGAGGTACGAACAGCATGCGTTCTCTCTTCAGCCGCATCCCGGCAGCAGTATGGTCCGGTATATTCGCCTTTTTCCTCACTGTGTTCGCCGGAGGGATATGGACCCTGTTGCTCATCAGCAATGTGGCGACCAGCCCGGCCATTCCGTGGTCGGTCGTCGTGATGGCCTTTCTCCTCTGGCTGATGTGGCAGTATCTTGGCGGCAAGTGGGGGCCGCGCAGCACCTCGCAAGCGCGACGCCGCTATTTACGCGCCAGGCCACTATCAGTTGAGGTGTTCGCCTGGGCATTCGTGGCAGGTGCGCTGTCCATCGTAGCCCTGGTCGGGTACTGGATCGTGTTGCACCAACTCGTGAAGCTGCCTGCTCGCGTCCTTCAGAACTTCTCCGGATATCCTTTGCTCACTGTGGCGCTCGTGCTGATAATGGCATCGCTCGTTTCCTCCCTGGCCGAAGAAGTCGGTTTCCGTGGGTATTTCCAGGGCATTCTGGAACAAAAGACGAGTGGCCTGGTCGCCATCGTGATTGCAGCCATTGTGATTGCACCGGCGCACGGCCTGACGCAGGGCTTCTTGTGGCCTATACTGTTGTGGTATTTTTTCGCGGACGTGATGTTTGGTGCGATGGCCTACTTCACCAGGTCGATTCTGCCGAGCGCCGTGGTTCACAGCCTTGGCCTTTTGATCTTCTTCGCGCTCGTGTGGCCATATGACGCGCAAAGGCAGCCGATCTGGGAAACTGGCGCGAATACATTGTTCTGGATCAATGTCGCCCAGGCGATTATCTTCACGGCGTTGGCGATCCTGGCCTTCACCCGGCTGGCGAGGATCACCAAACACACGCGTGACATCGAGGACAATTCCATTCTTCCAGCTTCGGCCAGGGAGCCAGCCAGGTAATCCTTACAAAAGGAACCGAAATTTCTCCTCGCAAACACTCGCTTCCCCTAAAAACATATGCTACACTAGGGAGGGAGAAGTCGAAAAAGCTTCGCTCCTGGAGATAAATGCTTCGTCCACTTCTAAGTTAAGGAGCGCTACGCCATGCTAAAGTACAGGCATATGCTGCGCAGGCGAGCAATATTAGCCATCATAGACGGGCTTGTCGTCCTCCTCATCCTCCTGCTGGTGATGGTCGCCAGGAAGCCCGCTCCAACGGTCACAGCTATCTCCTACACCAGGACCCCAGGGCACATCCTCGTGCAACTCGCCGAACTTCCTGAGCTTACTGGAGCAGCGACGCATATAGGACAGGAGTGGACCCTCTACGGCGACGGAACACTCGTCTTTCGCACCGACCCGGCTGATGACTTGTGGCGAGCGCAACTTTCCCCTGGCGCAATCCAATCTATTCTGGATGTGATCATCAACCACGACCAATTCTTCGCCGCCTCAGCACCATTGTACGGCAGCATCATCAACGGTAGTGATGATGACCAACTGCTCCTCGCGGTCGATGCAAATGGTCAGCAGAAGCAAGTGATGCTAGCGAGCAAGCCAACCACTAAAGATACCACCGATACTCAGACAATGCACGTGTTTGCCATCGAACAGTTCCTGCTTGCCTATCAACCCCCACACGCCGTGTTTTACGCCCCCAACTCCGATCCCAACGACGACGACGGGATTTGATTCTCCTCTGTCCCTTTTTGACACGCCCCTACTGCCCATCCCCATCGGCTTTGCTCTCATCCAGCACGGTGCTGTTGTACCGATCACCCTCACATTTACGATTGCCGCATCTGGCCTGAGCCTTCCAGAATTTGTGGTCCTCAGCCGTATCCTTCAACCTCGCATGGTTGCGTTGTTCATTGCGGCAACCCTGGTGCTCTATATGCTGGTAGGATTCGGATTTTTATGGATATAGTTGACGCGAGTGCGCTATGCACACCCGCGTCTATAGTCTCGAACACGTTCGCACTTTGCGGCGACAAAATGCCCTGCCAGGCACTCCATCAATAACCACTACGCCCTATCATGGCTTCCACGCGTGGAGTCCTGGCCCGCAGCTCACTCAATCGCCATCTTAGCCTGGGAAGAACTCACCATTGCGCTCGCTTCTAATCTCGGCATAGACGGTTGTCGAAGTATTTGCCGGGTCGGAGACGAATTTGAAATCCTCCCTGCTTGCCGACCAACCAATGGTGGCGCTATCCTCAATCACATGGGCGTCGTACTCGTTTTGTGTATCGCGAAGGTGGACTCGCTTCTTCACTCCGCTCCAGCGAATGTGGAATGAAACATCCGAGGGTACTGACACACTGCTGGCGGGAAGATGTACGAATATAAAATCCGCAGCAACCCGCCCAGCGGCCTGACCCCGCATATGATTACGGTTGACCCTAACGGCAATGTCTGGTGGACCGAGGGATGGGTCGGCATGATCGGTGAGCTTCAGGTAGCCAAAGCCGTGCCGGGCACCAACAACGGCGTCAGAGAGTATGCCTATCCTGTCACCTGCTCCACCTGCGGAGAACACTCGTCCGGTATCAAGGTGGATCACAATGGCCTGGTCTGGTTTGATGACTCGACACAGGGCATCTTCGGCTCTTTCCCCGATAGCGGGCAGGGATCGTTTTCTATCTACCCGGCGCCTACGCCGCAGCATCCCCATGACGGCTTGAATGTCGACGGGCAAAACCGCATCTGGTTTACGGAAGAGTTCGCCAATAAACTGGCCGTCGCCATACAGAATGGCCTCCCGCCGTCGCCAACACCGGGTTCGTCTCCATCTCCAACAATTTCGCCAACGCCTGGGACAACGCTGGCTCAGGATACCTTCCAGCGCGCCAACCAGCAGCACTGGGGGACAGCCAGCGATGGGCTAACCTGGGGAGGCGACGCGAATAGTTCCAGTGTCTTCTCCATCAGCAACAACACCGGCCAGCTTGCAAATGGCGGGTCAGCAGTGTATAACGCGGTACTTGGGCCGGTCGCGACCGACTCCGAAGTGATCTTCAGCGGCTCGCTGAATAGCTTCCAGTACGCCAACCTGGGAGCCGCGTTGCACTGGAAAGACACCAATGACTGGTATAAAGCCTACATTGACGGCGCCAACCTGGTTCTGCAGAAGAAGGTCAACGGCAGCACTACGACACTAAAAACCATTCCATTTGCTGCAACCGCCGGCACCTCCTACACGATGGATTTCAAGAGTGTTGGTACGACACTGTCAGTCAAGGTGTGGAAAACCGGGACAACCAGGCCATCCGGCTGGATGGTGACCGCGAGCGACAGCTCGCTTTCATCCGGCCATTGTGGTTTGCGCATCCAGCTACAAAGTGGCACCATCGCCACGATTACCTCGTTCCTGGCGCAGTCATAATGGACCCGTCGAGGCCCAAGTCCACAAGCTCAAATTGGTCAAGCGCTCGATGTATGGTCGTGCCAAACTTCCCCTGTTACGCCAACGCTTGCTCCATGCCGCCTGATCTCTACAGGTAGCTTTTCACCAGATCTCTTTCTTCTTCCGTTTGTGCTTCGTGTTTCTCCTCGCGCCTCACCTTTCGCCCATTCAAGCAAGTACTCGGATTACCTTCTCTTTTGTGTCGTCCGTAGCAAGCAGGCTCACTTCATTTGGGGATGAGCCAGAATAATTATCGCTCAACATACGACTTCCCACGAGACCATTCCAGAACGGGGGCTAACTGCTGTGTTGCTCGATAGTTGAGCGTACCCCTGTTCTGGAATGGTCTCCATACACTACTTTCTGAATGACTCTGATACCATCCAGAGGTATCTCTAAGATTCTTGCAAAAATGGCAATAGGGTTAAGAGCCGGCTCCCCAAGTCCGTTTCATGGGTAGAGCGACGAGCAGGGTTCGATTGATGTTGCGCGAATCGTGTGTATCAGGCGAAGACCGGGGAGATATCTATATAGATACGGAGATCTTGAAGGAGATCACCCCTCTTGCGCAAGATCGAGGTGCAAGGAACAGTCACCACCTTGCCATCGTGGCGGGTATAGTCGACGAGTACCTCCACAATCTCGACATCACCTTCTTCCCACGTTTGCACAAAATTGTGGCGCAATCCCTTAATCACTCCCCAGAAATCGGCAATACCGCGTACTACGGCATCACGGCCAACGACTGTCTCGGCATTGCCGAAACGAAGATGCACATCCTCCGTGTGAAGAGCTGCAAACTTCTCCACATCCATGGAATCGACCACTGCATAGTAATTTTTCACCCAGTCAGACATAGAATCCTCTTTCTTTGGTACGTACTGTACCAGGTACTATTTCGCTAACATAAAAATGGCTAGCCAACCATGTCGCCGCCATCGGCGAAGAGCATGCTACCAGCCTAGACTGCTGATTGCGACTCCAGGGTTCCTTCTTTTACCCATTTGCGGATCGCAGAGAGAGTAGCCTGGACTGCGCCCAGGTAATCACCCTCCATCTGCCTGGCGTATGCCTGCTCTTCGGCTGAATCGGGCGGAATCCCTTCTTTTTCAAGCGAGAAGGTAAAGCGCAAGGAGAGTTCTCCGCTGGCGTCTTCTTCAATCTCGTTTTTGATGGTGCCAAGAGTGCTCCCTGAGAGACGGTCGAACCGTACCATTCGCTTGGGATAGAACGTCACACGCTCACGGGCGGGTTCTCCGCGAAAGACAATGTCTCGCACAAGGTAATTGTC
>WNGK01011504.1_pt1 | contig 11720 bp, 12 predicted proteins | sample 5400601 | NCBI WGS metagenome assembly WNGK01 (sample SAMN13153376, study PRJNA577476) | soil metagenome | isolation source: 60 cm soil or saprolite under Garry oak tree replicate 1 | place: USA:California | collected 2016-06-15
GGCTGACCTGCACTTCGGGCAGGTCCCAGCGCAGGGCCACGGCCCTGCCAGAAGCCTCCCGCGCGCGTTCGACCCACACCTGATCGCGGCTGAAGGTGGAGTAGTACATGGCGCAGGCGTTGGCGCAGGCGGCATAGGCCAGGGCGAAGCTAGGGTCCATGGCCACAGCGTTCTCGAACATTTGAAGGGCGAACTCGATGTCCTGGCGGGTCTGCCGCCGCGCGTATCTTTATCCCGCGCAGGTATAGGTCGTAAGCCTGCAGGTTTTCCGTGGGCTTGACGGCCAGGGAGGCTTCCGGCAGGGCCGTGGCCCTGCGCTGGGACCTGCCCGAAGTGCAGGTCAGCCAGGCCTGGGTCCTCTACGCCGCCGAACTCCATGACGAAGCCGTGCGCATGGTCAAAAAGGCTATCGACCGCAAGCGCGACTGCGAGGGCGCCTATTACCTGTTCTGCCGCTCCCTGTTCGCCGCGGGACGCTACCAGGAAGTTCTGGACATCGCGGAAGCCGCCATAGAAGCAAGCGGTGAAGACTACAACGTTTATGTGCCCATCATGAACTCTCTCGGCGCCATGGGCAAAGAAGAAGCCAGGCGCAACATGGCCCAGAGGTTCATCGCCGCGCTCGAGAACCACTTGAAACATGTGCCCGAGGATGCGCGAGCGCGCATCCTGATGAGCAACTACTATGCCGAATTGGATCGAGTGGACGACGCCTTGCGCGAGCTCAATCTGGCCGTCACCTTGCGCGCCAACGAGGCCTCGATTCTCTACAACGCGGCTTGCGTGTACTGCGCCCTGAAGAGAAAGCCGGAAGCCCTGGATACCCTGCACAAAGCCTGGGAAGCGGGATACAGGGACTCGGTGTGGACTCGCCGCGACCCAGACCTCACCCTTCTTCACGGCGATCCGGAGTTTGAGCGCCTGTACCCGGAGAAGCCCGCCTCAGCTCCCGCCTCCGGTTCCCACTAGTTCGGCGTCTTTCAGAATCCATAGCCTACACGGATGCCGGCGGGGCGGTATCCTTCTCGGTGGGCGCTTCATGCCGGCGGAAAGTGTCTCACTAGCCAGGGAGCATCGAAAATTCTGGTGATTTGCATTTGAGTTTGCTATTCTTGATGAGCATTAGGTACAGGGCTGTATCCCCATTTAAGGGAACGGCACCGGAGGCCACCATGAGCGTTGTCCCAAATTCCGGGAACGGAAAAATCACCGTGCCCGATCTCCTGCAGCGCAAGATCCAGGCTGCAGGCCCCGATTCCAACTTCCAGAAAATCACTTGTCTCACGGCATACGACTATGCGACCGCGCGGCTGCTCGACGAAGCCGGCGTGGACGTGATTCTTGTCGGCGATTCCCTTGGCATGGTCGTGCTGGGGCACGAGAGTACTCTGCCGGTGACGATTGACGAGATGCTGCACCATACGCGCGCCGTGCGCCGCGGAATGCGCCGCGCGCTTCTTGTGGCGGACATGCCTTACGGCAGTTATCACACCGACTTGGGTGAGTCGCTGCACAATGCCATGCGTTTCGTAAAGGAAGCCGGCGCGGAGGCCGTGAAGGTGGAGGGCGGGGAACGCCGTCTGGAGCTGATCTCGCGGCTGACAGAGGCGGAAATCCCGGTGATGGGGCACGTCGGCTTGACGCCGCAATCGGTGAACGCGCTCGGCGGGTATCGCGTGCAGGGAAAAACGCCGGATGCTGCCGAGCAGTTGATTCGCGATGCCCACGCGGTGGAAGCGGCGGGGGCTTTTGCGGTTGTTCTGGAGGCCGTGCCTCGCGAGCTGGCAGCGCAGATTACGCGCGAATTGCGCATCCCAACGATCGGCATCGGCGCCGGCCCGGACTGCGACGGGCAGATTCTTGTCGTTCACGATCTTCTGGGTCTCACGTTTGGCCAGACGCCGAAATTTGCGCGCCAGTATGCGAATGTTGGAGAAATCATTTCCAAGGCCGTGCGCGAATACTGCGATGATGTGCGCGAGGGCGGATTTCCTTCGGACGCCGAGTCTTATCATGCGCCGCAATCCACGAAAGATCGCAAGACCATCTTCATCGAGAGCTAAACCATTCACAAATATCTCCACGTGCAACGAGGAGCTTGAAATGACGCCCCAAGAAATGCGCACGCTGTACGACTACAACGCCTGGGCGAATCACCGGTCGCTGGAGGCGGCTTCTGCTCTCACGACGGAACAGTTTGTCAAGCCGATGGGCTCCAGCTTCGGTTCCGTCCGGGACACACTTGCGCATGTCTATGGCGCCGAGTGGATCTGGCTGGAACGCTTTCAGGGCCGCTCACCTGCATCGCTCCCGGATACGACGCAATTCAAGGACGTGGCGAGCTTGCGGGAGCGCTGGAACGAACATGAATCGCGCCTGCTTGGCTTCGTGCGCGGACTGACGCAATCCGACCTAGACCGCGTTATTGAATACAAGACGTTCAAGTTCGGCGTTTACAGCAATCCTCTTTGGGAATCGATGCAGCACCTTGCCAATCACGGCACCTATCACCGCGGACAGGTCACCACGCTGCTGCGCCAACTTGGCGCACAGCCGATACTGACGGACCTGATGCACTTCTATCGCGAATGCGCTACAGCGGCAGGCGCGTAGGTTCGAGCAGACATCCCTGCCCTGTGGACACCATCCGAACAATTGCGTGGATGAAAGAACAGGCGCGGCAGGCGCGTGCGGAAAGCCGTATCGTCGGGCTGGTGCCGACGATGGGGGCGCTGCACGCAGGGCATTTGTCGCTGATCGAACGAGCGCGGCGGGAATGCTCGCCCGTGATTGCTTCCATTTTCGTCAATCCGAAACAGTTTGGCCCCAACGAAGATTTCTCAAAATATCCGCGAACTTTCGAGAGTGATAGAGAAAAACTTCAGCGCGCGGGCGTTGATTCGCTTTTTGCGCCGGAACCTTCGGAGATCTATCCCAATGGATTTTCGACCTACGTTAACGTGGATGGATTGAGCGACAAACTCGAAGGGCGCTCGCGGCCCGGGCACTTCCGCGGCGTGACGACAGTCGTCATGAAGCTGCTGCAAATTGTGCAGCCGAATTTTGCATACTTCGGGCGGAAAGATGCGCAGCAATCGCGGCTCATCACGCAAATGGCGCGCGACTTGAATCTGGATACCGAAATCGTGGTTTGCCCGCCGGTCCGGGAACCCGACGGCTTGGCGCTCTCCTCGCGAAACGTTTATTTGAATGCAGACGAACGCAAGGCGGCCACTGTTTTGTATCGCGCGCTGGAAGCGGCGAAAAATGAACTTGCTGCTGGAGTGCGCGATGCGCTGCAGCTGCAATCTAGTTTGCGTCGCAAACTAGATTCGGAGCGTCTAGCCAGGGTGGATTACGCGGAAGTTGTTGATGCGGAGACATTTGAGCCGGTCGTGCGCGTGAACAAGCCTTGTCTTGTTCTCCTCGCGGTTTTCATCGGCAAGACTCGCCTGATCGACAATTTCTACATCGAGCTCAAATCCTCAAGTTCGGAGGAACTAGTGTTTCACTTCTAGCGACTTTCGAGTGCTGTCGTTCCGCTCTCGCCGATTCCTTCTGCTAGAATCTTCTTACAGCCCCAAATCCATACCTGAGGTGACGGAGATGAATTCTCGAATTCGATTGGTTTCGATTTTCCTTGCGCTAGCTCTGCTAGTGCCTGCGCTGGCGCAGGCCGGCGGAACGATTCCAGCAGGAGTGAAGATTTCGGTGCTGACCGACCAATCCGTGAGTTCCAAAACTGCCAAAGCCGGGCAGACGGTGACAGGCTCGGTCGCGCAAGATGTAACGTCGGGCGGCAAAGTGGTGATTCCCAAGGGATCGGCCGTGAAATTGTCGGTGAGCAGCGTGCAGGCTTCCGGTCGCCTGTCGACGCCGGCAAAATTGTATCTGCGGCTGCGTTCGGTGACTGTAGGCGGCAAGACCTACACGATTGCAACAAGTTCCGCCGGAAGAACAGAGGGCGGCAAGGGCAAACGGGATGCCGGGTTCATCGGAGGCGGCGCGGCAGGCGGCGCGATTATTGGAGCGCTCGCTGGAGGCGGCAAGGGCGCAGCGATCGGAGCAGGGGCCGGGGCGGGAGCCGGAACGGCCGGCGCAGCGGCGACGGGAAAGAAGGACATCGGGTTTCCCGCCGAAACAAGGCTGGCGTTTACGACCCGGGCGACCGTAACGATCAACTAGGGCGAATCGCGGCGCGGGCCGAGCAAATTGCCGCGGCCCTCTACGCAGGCCAGTGCTCGCTTCAATCCCTGTGATTAGTTAACCATAACAGCCCCCCCTATGTTTCTCATTGTTTTTCATATGAAAGTCGCAAGCGGACCGGTAACCGGCTATCGCGCTAACCCCTTTGTATTCAGCACGGTGTCGGATCCGAGTGAGGGGCTTTCGAGCCTGTTGATTCTAAAGGTAGTTAGAGGCGTGTTTTTCGAGCATTTCTATCTAAATGAGTTAGCTCTAGAGACATAGTGCGGCTCGTCAGAGTGAGTCCTGGACCGCGGAGGGAGAAGTGCCGCGGATGGAGGTGCGAAGGAGAGATTGGCAGAACTGGAAGTCTCCAGAAATCAAAGATTCAAGTTGGAAGTGGGTTTCGCAGAAGGCGAGGCGGACTACTGAACAAGAATAGTATACCAGAGTAGTGACCGGGTCGTCAATAAAAAGAAACCGAAAAAATCAAATTTCATTCAAATACGTCTTTTTCTTATATTTACAGTGGGTGGAGTGAGGGGAGGAAACACCCATGGAGAGGCGTTGACGATGGCGAAGGGTAGCACTAACATGCGGCGCGGCAGTCGTGGAGGTGCCTATGTCGTTGCAAGGGAAAAAGGTGCTGATCACGGGGAGTTCCAGGGGCATTGGCCGGGGCATCGCGCTGAAACTGGCGGAAAAAGGAGCGCGCGTCGCGGTTCATTACTATCGCAACCGGGAGGCAGCGGAGGAGACCTTAGGAAAAATCCGCAAACTTGGGTCGGACGGATTCCTGGTCCAGGCCGACGTTTGCCGGCCGGAAGAGGTGCGCCGGATCTTCGAGCAAGTCCGGTCGGAATTCGGGTCGCTCGATATATTCGTCAGCAACGCGCGAACGGAAGCACCGGCCTTTTACGAGGCGCCGATGGCCATCATGCTGGATAAATGGGACACAGCAATGGATTCGCAGGCGAAGGCATTCCTGGTGGCAGCGCGCGAGGCGGCTGCAATGATGCCAAAGGGCGGAAGGATTGTGGCCATCTCGTTCGCGCCGGGCGGGCGATTTGGAAGCTGGCAACCTTGGGTGGCGATGGGCGCGGCAAAGGCAGCAATGGAAGTGCTGGTGCGCTATTTCGCGGTGGCGCTGGCGAGCCGCAGCATCACCGTGAATACGATCAGCCCGGGCTGGGTCGAAGACAGCGTGCTGAACAGCTTGCCGGAAGCATTCCAAACCGGATTGCGAGAATGGCAGGAACGCGGATGGACGCCCATGGGGCGTTTGGGAACACCGTCGGACGTTGGCAACGCGGTGGCGATGATTTGTTCCGAAAAGGCAGATTGGATTACCGGCCAGTTGATCGATGTTGACGGCGGGGCGGCGCTGGTGGACGGGCATTTGCCACTGGAATTCCAAGGGATAGCGAAACCGAAGGCGGCAGGAGCAAAGTAGAGAACCGCTTCTGCCATGGTAGTGATCGCAGTTTCGCGCCGATTCGCGACGTCTTTGCATCGCTGAAAGGCCTTGGTTGGAGGGGGTCCACGACCCAAGGTGCGACTTGTTGAGCGGATTGCCGCCGCTGGCTATTTCTGCGAGAGGCGTTTTAGGACTGCGGCGGGGTGGCCTTTGGCTTTGACGAGGGGCCAGACTTCCTCGATCTTGCCGGTTTTGCCGATTAGGAAGGAACTGCGCACGATGCCCATAAAGGTGCGGCCCATGAATTGTTTTTTCTGCCAGGCCCCGAACTTTTGGGTGGTCTTGTGGGTGGGATCGCTGAGCAATGGAAAATTAAGATTTTGCTTGGCCTTGAACGCGGCTTGGGCTTTGACGGTATCGGCGCTCATGCCGAGGATGGCGACGCCGAGCTTGTCGAAGTCTTCTTTTGCGTCGCGAAACTCGGACGCTTCGATCGTTCAACCAGAGGTGTTGGCTTTGGGGAATAAAAAAAGCAGGACACGCTGACCCGCGAAGTCTTTGAGCGCGACTTCTTTGCCTTCGTCGGATTGAAGGCGGAAGGCGGGAGCTTTGGAACCTACTTTGAGCATTAGAGTCTCTCTTTATGAATCGCAGCATCTTGCTGCGCCCCTACAAGAACCGAAACCCCGCGTGTTAGTAGCCTGCTCCGGAATTAGGAGAGCAGCTTGCGCAGGATGTCGCTGACGGCCTGCGGGCTGGCTTGGCCGCGCGTGGCCTTCATGACCTGTCCGACGAAAAACTTGAAGACGCCTTCGTTTCCGGCTTTGAACTTGGCGACGTTCGCCGGGTCTTTGGCGATGATTTCGCGGGCGGCTTGTTCGATGGCGGCGGCGCTGACCTGCGCGCCGAGGCCTTCGGCGGCGATAATCTCTGCTGCACCGCGGCCGGATTCGAACATGGTGGCGAAAACTTTTTTCCCGATGGCGCCGGTGATTTTGGCGGATTCGACTAGCTTCACCAATTCAGCGAGCGCGGCGGGCGCGACTGGACTAGCATTAATTTCCTTGCCGGAGTCCTTCAAGCCGCGAAGAAGCTCGGTCTGCATCCAGTTGGCGGCGGCTTTGCCTGGGGCTCCGGCTTTGACCACGGCTTCAAAATAATCGGCAAGGGTCCTACAGGTAGTCAAGACTTCGGCGTCATAAGGCGTGATGTCGTAGGAGCTAACGAAGCGCGCGCGCTTGGCTTCGGGGAGTTCAGGGAGGGTGCGCAGGATTTCGTCCCGCCAGGCGGCGCTCACGTGGACGGGAAGGAGGTCCGGCTCAGGGAAATAGCGGTAGTCGTGGGCCTTTTCTTTTGAACGCATGGAGACGGTGTGGCTTTCGGCCTGGTTCCAGAGGCGGGTTTCTTGCGAGAGGCGGCCCCCGGATTCGAGGACGCCGATGTGGCGCTCGATCTCGTACTCCAGCGCTTTTTGCAGGTAACGGAAGGAGTTTAGATTTTTTACTTCGACCTTGGTGCCGAACTCCTTCGAGCCGCGCGGGCGGACGCTGACGTTGGCGTCGCAGCGGAGCGAGCCTTCTTCCATGTTGCAATCGCTGACGCCGGTGTAGAGGAGGATCTGGCGGAGCGTGGTGAGGTAGGCGTAGGCCTCCTCGGGTTTGCGCATGTCCGGCTCGGAGACGATTTCGCTGAGGGGCGTGCCGCAACGGTTGTAGTCGATGTATGTCTTCTGGGTGGATTGCGCGAAGCCTTCGTGAAGATTTTTTGCGGCGTCTTCTTCCAGGTGTAGGCGCGTGATGCCGATGCGTTTTTTGGCGCCGCCAACTTCGACTTCGAGCCAGCCACCGGTGGCGAGCGGCAATTCGTATTGCGAGATTTGGTAGCCCTTGGGCAGGTCCGGGTAGAAATAGTTTTTCCGGGCGAAGCGCGAATGGTCGTGGACGGTGCAGTTCAGGGCGAGCGAAGCACGCATAGCCATTTCGACGGCGCGTTTGTTCAGGACGGGGAGAGTTCCGGGCAAGCCGAGGCACACCGGGCAGACGTTGGTGTTGGGTGGATCGCCGAAGCGCGTCGAGCAGCCGCAGAAGATTTTCGTTCTAGTGAGGAGCTGGACGTGGACTTCCAGGCCGATGACCGGCTCGTATTTCGCCAGGACTTCGGGGGCGATGGACGTTTCCTCTGGAGTGGATTTCGCCATAAGGGAGGGAAGATTATAGCACCGGCGGGTTGTCAGTTCTCAGTTGTCAGTTTTCAGTATGTTTTCAGTAAGAAAAGAAATTGGGAGCAGCGCGAAGGGCGAACTAAAGTTCGCCCCTACAACGTCTGCCAATCCGCTTCGAGGCTGCGTTGAATCGCTCGTTGTACCGTGAGAGAACACGCGGCGGATTAGATGAGAACCTTCCCTTCGCTCAGGATGATACGCGTTGGCTGGAGCGCTGCAAAGCCGGACTGAAACGCTCTGCAAGGGCGAAGCCGCCGAAGAGCAGTGCGACATAGAAAGCGTCGCCCGCGAGGGTGTTCCAAAAGAACGGGACGCCAGCCACATAACAGGTTGCGAGGCCGGCAACGGTGCGCTGATAGAAACTCCCGAGCGCCCACACGGCGAAATTCGTGACCATGAAAAACTGGATGGCGCCGAGAAGGGTGGCCAGAGTGATGCGGGCGATGGTGCGGCGATCGCGGAGCCAGTGGCCGATGGCAACATTGACGAGGAAGCTGGCATAGACGACGAACATGAGTTTGTGGAAGCCGATGAAAATGTCGCCGAGGAAGAGCGGGAGAAGGGGAAATAAAAACGCGAGGCGGCGGTCACGCAGAACGGCGCCGGAGAAGAGCGCCATCGCGCCGACGGGCGTAAAATTCCACGGATGCGGAGCGATGCGCAAGGCGGCGGCAAGCACAATCAGAGCGAGAGCGAGCAGCGTGCGGTAAAGCGGATTTTCTTTTTGGGGCATTTCGGTGTTCATTTTGTTGCTTCCTCCATTTGCAGCAATAAATCACAAAACACAAAGCCATCGCGGTTCACGACGTCTCCCGTTCGAACGGGAATGGGAGATTGAAAAATCGGGCCATCGAAGACGAAGGTGTGGAACTCACCGTTTTCGCCGCAAGGGTCGGCGTGGGGCGGAAGATCGTGGAAGAAAGATTCGTCCAGTTCGCGGCCAGCGAAGCTGGGATCGAGAACTTTGGTGTCAATGCAGACGGCAATAGCGCGGAAGCGCTGCTGGTGAAAAAACCGGATCAGTTCGCGAGTATCGCGTTTCCAGAGGGGGAAGAGCGCGGTCATGCCGATGCGGGCAAGATTCTTCTCGCGGTAGGCGCGGAGGTCTTCAAGAAAGATATCGCCGAAGGCGACTTTGCGGACACCTTGGTGGTAGAAGAGGCAGAGAGCTTGTTCCATGCGCGCCTCGTAGACGGGATTGACGCATTGCGGGGGGATGAAAACTTCGAACACCGTGCATGGCGATGCGGTCGTAAGTTTCGGTGACGGTGGTGAGCAGGGCGACGATTCGGAAATGTTTCTGTTGGAGCAGCGTGTGCAGCGCCATGGCGCTGTCTTTGCCGCCGCTCCAGCAGAAGAGGATGGGTTCAAGCATTTTCATCGAGACCAGTTAACAAACGTGACTTGCTCACTTCGATGGAAAATGGAAACGAACGCCAGTCAGGAAATTCAGGCGCAACGCCGGAAATCCGAAGGAGTCTTCGTATTTTTGGTTGGCGAAATTGTTGAGCTTGGCGTGAATCTCGAAACCGCGAGGAAACTCATAGGAGAATCCTGCGTTAGCCAGCACGTAGCCAGGGTTGCGGAACAGGCACTGAAAGCCGAGCTGGCAGGCGAAGGTGCCGTCATTGGGTTCGACGTCGAGTGTGGCGCCGCGGACGAAGGCGTTGGTGTTGAGCGTGAGGCGGCGATGACGCCAGGTGATGTTGTATCCGGCAGAATTGCGGGGCCGGCGGAAGAAGGGCTGCCCAACTTTGAGCGGAGACCCAACTAGAGTACTGCCGTCGAGAGCGAGAATGGCGGTGTCGAGCCAAGTGTAAGAAGCGGAGACCTCCAGCGAACGGAGAGGGCGAATGCGGAGGCTGGTCTCGAGACCCTGGGCGCGGGAGTTGGCGAGATTGTCCGAGGTGAATGTGCTGAGATTGGCAAGCGATCCGCCGAGAACGACAATCTGATCTTTGTAGCGATTGTAGAAATAGGTGACATCGAAGACGGCTCCATCAGCAAAGAGGCGTTGTTCGACGCCGGCGTCGAAACTGATGTTTTTTTCGGGCTTCAGCCGCGGATTGTCGGTGAAGGCGAGATCGAAACCATTGGGAGCACGGATGCCGGTGCTGAAGCTGCCGTGAAGCCGCGTGGCGCCGATAGATTCGTCCGATGGTGCCTCGCGGATGAGATAGGACGAAGCGATGCGCGGATTGACCTTCACGACGGAGCTGGATGGAATGAAGGGGCGAGAACCGAAAGCGTCAGGAGGCAGAGAGCCTGTACGGAGATCGTCGATGCGCAAGCCTGTGGTGAGAAACCAGCGGCGAACCGGGTGCCAGCGATTTTCGGCAAAGTAGGCGTAGCTGGCGCGGGGAAGAACGAAGGCAGTGTTATTGGCGTCGGCGATGAAGGTATTTTGTACCTGCTCGTGGTTGTATTCGAAGCCGTAGAGGAAAAGGTCTTTGCCAGAAACGGCAACTTCGCCATGAGTGCTGGCTACCACGCGCTGATTCTTGAGGAAAGAATCGCCGAAGGGGCCTATGAAGTAGAAACGGTCCGGAGCGACACTGACGGAAAAGACTTGTTTCAGCCGCGGCGTGAATTGCTCGGAATAGTTCGCCTGGTAGGCGAAGAGGTTCTGCTTGTCGCGGGAAACGGTGTCGATTGCGGTAAAGAGGTGATCGGGATCGGAGCCGTAGGGACCGGGTACGCCGGCATCGTTGGTGTTGCCAAAGAAATGAAGAGTGAACTGACGCTTGGGACTTCGGGAATAGCCAAGACTCAAGCAAGCGCTCTGGTTGCGATAGGAGTCGTTGAGGACCACGCCGTCGGAATCGAGGCGAGAGAGGCTATAGGCCCAACTGAAGCCGCGCGTGAGGCCACTGCCGCCGGTAACGAGACGGCGCGTCGAGTAACTACCGCCTTCGCCAAGGAACGAGAAATGAGGCGGACCGTCGCCGGTTTCGCTAACGACGTTGATTACGCCAGCAACTGCATTGGAGCCGAATAGCGCACTTTCCGGTCCACGTGAAACCTCGATGCGCTGCACCCCGTCGGTGGCGAGGGAAGCAAAGTCGAAATCGCCACCGAACTGGTTGACCTGGATTCCGTCGATCATCACGAGGTTGTAGTTGGAGTTGCCGCCGCGGATGAAGATGCTGGTTCCTCCGCCGCGACGCCCCGTCTGGCTCACTTCCACGCCGGGTATGCCACGAAGAACTTCCGAGATGCTTTCCGCTCCACGAGCTTCGATTTCCGGCTGGGAGATGACGCTGACTGACGAGCCAATTTGAGAAGGGAGAGCCTCATCGAGAGAGGCGGAGACAACCACCTGTTCTTCAACGGCGGTGATCCTGAGGTGCAGGTCAAGGCTTTGGGTTTCGGCGTTGTGGAGATCGACTTCGGCGGAGCGGCCGGAAAATCCGGCGACATTTGCCAGCAGCGTGTAGCTGCCCCTCGACAAACCCTCGAAACGATAGCGTCCTTCGGAATCCGTCGAACGTTGTTCGACGGATTCCAGGCCGGAAAACAGCGAAACATGAGCGTTCGCGACAGCTCGCCCGTCGGGATCGAGGACATTACCATGAAGGGTCGCGCCCCGCACGGGTTTGGAATCACTGGGGTTCTGTGGGAGAGCAAACTCTGGCAAGAAAACAGAAAAGAACAGGAGCAAAATCAAACTGCGACGAAGTATGGTCATTTTGTCCTCCGCTCCCTCTCGCGCGGGAGTTGAAGGTTGTCCTGTGCGAGCAAAATGAATCGCACGGCTGCGAACTTCGCCGGTCTCCTGGCTTGGCGGTAGCTCCGGCCCGTTCGAATCAGGACCGTTGCGGGGCCTTCCCGCGGCGTCGCCCAGCGAAGGAGCGACTGGCCGCAGTGGCCGCGCATACACTTAATCCGCCTTACAGT
>WNGK01024386.1_pt1 | contig 11720 bp, 11 predicted proteins | sample 5400601 | NCBI WGS metagenome assembly WNGK01 (sample SAMN13153376, study PRJNA577476) | soil metagenome | isolation source: 60 cm soil or saprolite under Garry oak tree replicate 1 | place: USA:California | collected 2016-06-15
TGCGCGGCGATCTTCACGCTGTTGCAGTTCATTACGGTCGCGACAACTAGTACAAAGATGACTGACCAGCCTCTCGCAGATACCGCATCCGTGCTGCTGGGAGGTGGTGGTGCGGTATTCGTGTCCATCGCGGTTATGCTCTCTACCTACGGCTGGATATCGGGCGTGCTGCTGTACGGTCCGCGGCTGGTGTTCGCGCTGGCAGCCAATGGTGATTGTCCTGCGTTTCTTGCGAGATTGCATCCACGCTTTCACACACCCGCTGTTGCCATTGTGCTGTATGCGTTGACGGCCTGGCTGCTGGCATCCAGCGGCACTTTCCTTTGGATCATAGCCCTCAGTTCTGGAGCGATCGCGGTCTTCTACATTGGAAGTTGTGCCGCCCTGATTCGCTTGCGAAAGCTGCGCCCGAACGCCGACGCATTGAGGGTTCCGCTGGGGCCGCTGCTAAGTATTGCCGGAATTGCAATCTGTGTGGCAGTGATCAGCGGCCTCAAGCGAAACGAACTTCTGATCATGTGTGTCCCAGCACTTATCGCGGCTGCCAACTGGCTCTGCGTGAAACCCCGTCATCAGCAAGAAGGGGAAGCAAGGTTGAAGGCGGCAGCTCGTTAACGCTTGAAGTGCGACTGCGATCAGGTCGAAGCTCCGGTTCGGGTGAGTAACAGGCAACCCTTCCATAACCCGGTAAGGGAAGGGTTGCCGACGATACGGGAGCTATCCCGCGGTGGCTCGAATCGGCCGAACACAACCACTGAACCAGTGTAAGTGGTTTTTGACGCATGCGGCCGTAGGACCGAGATCGACACCGGGCAGCAAACGCGACCACGGTATGATAGCTTTGCTTTTCGATGTAACTTGATTGAATCAACAAACAAGAAAAATCAAATAAATCATTTTCGAACCCGGTTTTGACTTCGTTTATTAAACAATTTCGACCTCGAAAGAAATGCAAGAACCTTAACCATGTTCTTTTGTTTGCTGTGCTGGAAAGCAACAGTTTCCGCGCAAAGCATGGTGGCGATGCAATCTTCCACTGCCCGGCAACCATAGTCTTTGTTCCTTGACTCCAACAGTATGCAGCGAGACAATCCGTGCATTCGCCTCTCCGAAGAGCGGTTTCCAATCGTTCGGAAATGCAGCACCCCCTGAGGCGCATGGCTGCTCACCCTGGTCCTGGTAACGATCCCAATCGGAAACGAGCTAAAGCTCGAAGCTCGGATGGCGTCCCAAAGACAAGGTGGGCGAAGCAGTCTGTCTGATAGGCGGTTGTCGTTTGGGAGGGCTCTCCTTGATTCGCTTGATCGAACAAGCGCTCAACCTCCGACCCGGTGAGTTGCGCCGTGGTGTCCCCTTGTTTGCCTATCTCTTTCTGGTGATAGCCACCTATTTGGTTGGCAGGGTGGTGCGCGACAGCCTTTTCCTTTCCCGGTTTCAGGCGGCGCAACTGCCCTACGCTGACATCGCAACGGCGCTCACAGCAGGTATTGTAATCGCCGTTTATATACGCGTTGGACGCCATTCCAACTTGCGCAGCTTGCTTTTGGGTAGTTTGCTGTTGTTTGCGTCCAACTGTGTCCTCTTCTGGATACTAACTCGTTTCTTCCCGATCAGCTGGCTTTATCCCGTGATCTATGCATGGGATGGGATCTTTGGCGTGCTCGCCCCCGCTCAGGTCTGGGCATTGGCTAATCACGTTCTGACTACACGCGAGGCGCGGCGCGTTTTCGGGTTTCTGGCGGGGGGTGGCATTAGCGGCGGCATCTTCGCAGGGTTGTTTTCAAAGGTTGTGGCAAAGGCATTCGGTACTGAGAGCCTCTTGCTTGGAATGGCGCTCTTCCTTCTTCTTTGCCTGCCGTTGGTAGTCCAGATCTGGAGACAACATCAGGAAGCCGTCCCAGGTGCTTCGATTGAGGCATCCGCCGAGCAGGGGCCGCGGAATCTACGAGAAAGCATGGGGCTGGTCTTTTCCTCGACTTATCTGCGAGCGATCGCTGCCCTTATCTGGGTCTCGGCGTTCGTGACAGAGGTCATCGATTGGCAGTTTAAGTCTGTAGCAAAGGAGTTCATTCCCGCAAAAGATCACCTGGCAGCCTTTTTCGGGGACTTCACCTTTTACGCAGGAATCCTTACGCTTGTTGCACAGCTGCTGGTGACTTCGCGAGTCCTGCGCCGTTTCGGCATCGGCGTGGCGCTGCTCACATTGCCTGTCGGGCTGGTTGCGACTTCGGGATACATGCTTCTTACGGGAACCCTGTTTTCCGCCATCCTGTTGCGGGGAACCGAATGGGTATGGCGCCACTCGATTGACAAGTCGAGCGTGGAACTTCTTTATTTGCCGCTTCCGAGCCGAGTCAAGTTCCAGGTGAAATGGTTCATTGACACGGTAGTCTGGCGGATGGGCACCGCTCTGGCCGGAGTGACACTGTTGTTTTTTGTCACTTACTTGCGGCTGTCAGCGCGTCAAATGAGCTGGGTCGGGCTCGTGCTGGTAGGAAGTTGGCTGGCTGCTGCCTGGGTGGCACGGCAACAATATGTGGCTACGCTGACGGAGATTGTGCGCGAGCACCGGCTTGAGGCGGATCGTGTCATTGCACCAGTCGTCGACCGTTCCACCGCTGAAGTGCTGGCCTCAAACCTTTCAGCATCCGATCCGAATGAAGTTCTTTACGCGCTGAGTATACTTGAGTCAGACCAGCCAGCGACGCGCCCCCGGATTCGACTTCTTCTGAGTCACCCCGCCGATGAGGTGCGCAAGCAAGCAATCAGGGTTCTGGATACGGGCGGTGATGCGACCGTAGTCCCGCAAGTTGAGGGTTTGCTCCAAGATCCAAGCCTCGAGGTGCGTACCGAGGCGCTCTTGTATCTGGCTCACTACGGGCACGTTGACCCTCTGGAGAGAATTCAACAACTCGGAGATTTCGCCGATTTCTCAATCAGTTCGGCAATGGTGGCACTTCTGGCGCGCCCCGGGGAAGTGCAAAACCTGTACTTCGCCCGTCAATTGCTGGCTGGCATGGTTGAAGAAAGCGGGCCGGAGGGCAAACGTACACGCATCGAGACAGCTCGTCTATTAGGAATGTTGCCGGATAAGTTCGATCCGTTGCTCGCGCAGCTACTTGCGGATGCGGACGTGGAAGTCGCACGAGAGGCCATTTTTTCAGTTGGGAAGTTGCAGAAACGCCGCCTGGTGCCCGAGCTTCTGGATCGGCTTGCTGACCCTCGCCTCGCGACCGATGTAACAGAACTGCTGATCCGATTCGGTGATTCGATAGTCGGCAGACTGCGCGACCATTTGGGCGACCAGACTGTGCCCATCGAGGTACGCCAGCAAGTTTCTGTCATCCTCGCAAGAATAGGCACACAATCTGCTTTGGATGCCCTCGTAGAGCATTTGCTGGACGCTGACAGCAGGCTTCGCCTTCGCATCCTATCGGATTTGAGCACCCTCCAACATCTCTGCCCTCAACTGGACTGCGACACCGAAAATCTGGAAATGCTGCTGGCCGCTGAGATCCTGGGTCATTGTCGCTCGTATCAGATTCTGGAGAGTTTGAAGACCATGCTTCCGAGCTATGAGTCACTGGCGGGGGCGCTGTCCGACTCGATGAAGCATGAAGTGGAACGCATCTTCCGCATCCTCGATTTGCTCTACCCACACGATGACCTTTCCAGCGCTTATGTTGGACTTCAATCAAGAAACTTGATCGTGCGCGACAATGCCCTAGAGTTCCTCGACAACGTGCTTAAGACCGAATTTCGCCGGATGATGGTTCCACTGTTGGATTGCAAAGTCACCTTGGCCGAGCGCGCCAGCATAGCCAATCGACTGATACCTGCGAGGATTGAGACATCAGAAGAGGCGATATCTGTCTTGGTGCGCAGCAATGATCCATGTTTACGCTCCTGGGGTGCCTCTGCCGTGGGCATGTTTGGGTTGAAATCGCTGGAGCGTGAGCTCAATCGCTGACTGGATCATCCCGATCCACTGCCCCAGGAAGCCGCACGCCCAAGCAAAGTTGTGCTTGCAAAGGTCCCAGGCCCCAAACGTCTGATGAGTTCATAACGGATTTTCACTTTTGGCCTGACTTTCACAGCAGGACTCGTGTGGAAAACTATGGGGTAGTGGCACACGCTCTGCGTCGAAACGGAATACTGGTCAAGTTGAGAACCTCAAGGGTCAAGTAATGCCGCTGCGCGGTTGGCCCGAGATTGAATCAACACTTCTCGGAATCAGCCTTCCGCATGGAAGAAGTGCATTAAGAAGAATGTTAGGCCCGCAACAATAGCGGAGGCTGGAATGGTTAAGATCCAAGCCCACACGATTCTGCCCGCAATGCCCCATCGAACGGCAGACAGGCGGTGGACCGCTCCGACGCCCACGATCGCACCGGTGATGGTGTGAGTTGTACTTACGGGAATTCCCGCGAGTGCCGTACCAAAGAGGGTGATGGCTCCTGCGCTCTCGGCGCAGAAACCTCCTACCGGTCTTAATTTCGTGATCCTCTGTCCCATGGTATGCACAATGCGCCAGCCGCCGAAATAGGTTCCGAGAGCGATGGCAGCGTGTGCCGACAAGATAATGGGCCAGTGCAGTTTTCCCCAGTTTGCCAGCATGTCGGACTTGGTCATGAATCCAGCCGTGTAAAGTGCGCCTGCGATAATTCCCATTGTCTTCTGAGCATCGTTGCCGCCATGGCCGAGGCTGTAGGCCGCAGCGGACAGGAGTTGCAGCTTGCGAAACCACTTGTCGATTTGCTGCGGGGCCTTACGTCGCAGCAGCCAATGAACGGCTGTCATAAAAGAAAGGCTCAGAACTAAGCCAATCACAGGGGCGACCACAATGAAGACGAGTGTCTTGTACCAGCCTTGAGGGATGATGACCGAGAACGCCGAGGCAACACCGGTATGGAGCGAGGCGTTTACCATGGCTGCGCCCGCGTAGCCCCCAATGAGAGCATGCGATGATGAGGTCGGCAGTCCCCACCACCACGTGAGTACATCCCACACGATCGCGCCAAACAGGCCAGCCATGACCACGTATTGGGTCACATCTTCCAACCGGATCATGCCCTTGCCGATGGTTTTGGCGACTGCCGTGCCTAGGAAAAAAGCGGCGAGAAAATTGAAGACTGCAGCCCACAACACTGCCAGCTTCGGCGACAGGACCCGGGTGGAAACGACAGTGGCAATGCTGTTTGCGGAGTCATGAAACCCATTCAGGAAGTCGAAGATCAGGGCTACGAGGACGGTAAGAAGGACAAGCAGAACGTCGGTTTTCACCGGATGGTTGGGCCTCCAGGCTTTTTCTGGCGTGTACTGCTATGCGCTTTTGAGCACTATCGCTTCGAGCACGTTCGCGGCATCCTCTGCCTTGTCAGTGGCGGTTTCCAAAACTTCATACAGTTCTTTTATTTTGATCAAGTGAATGGGGTCTTTTTCGTGCTCGAATAAGTCGGCAATGGCTTTCCGGCTTACGTGGTCAGCAACATCTTCCAAACGGTTGACCTCATCACAGTGCTCCAGGACATGGCCGTTCTTTTCGAGCAAGGAGACTCCCTGAGCCAGTTCTTCGGTCTGAAGCACGATAAGGCCAGCGAGTTCGGCGGAAACTGGTGGAGGCTGCAGGATCTTGTACAAGACCAGGCGGGTGGTCGCAGTATTCATGAAATCGAGCACATCATCCAGTGATGAAGCGAGACGGTGAATGTCTTCGCGGTCGAACGGCGTGATGAATGTCTGGTTCAGTTTGGTGATGATCGCGTGGGTGGCCTTGTCGCCTTTGTGCTCGATTGCTTGCATCTGCTCTGCTCGTACACCCAGATCCACGGGATTCTCCAAAATGCTGCGGAGCAGTTTGGCGCCTTCAGTCAGATTGCTCGAAAGTTCTGCGAAAAGCTCGAAAAACTTGATCTCACGTGGGATCAGGCGAAACATTCAATTCTGCTTTCGCACTCTTAATGCACTCCAGGGTGAAAGGACGAAGTAATATCTCATGCGCGGTACGACCAGCGCAAACCTCCTGATTTATGGGTATTTGGAGGTGGGAGTAACTCGAAAATCAGGACGGCAGAGGCGCGTTCATAGACCAGTTCCTTGGTCCTGTTTCGGAGGGGGCTGATCTTCGAGAGACTTGGTCCGTTCCTGAAGCATTTGGTTGAGCTTTCCGACAGCATCACGCAACTTGTCTGGATCACGCTCGTTGAAGAAAGCCTCCCAAAGTCTGTGTATCTGCGCCTCATCCACAGCGTCCACAGTCTACCACTACGTAGGCTGAGCTTCTGCTTTCCCCTCTTGGGCACCGGCTCAGCCTGCTACACCTGATTAAACACTGACGTTGCCAGTTCCTGAAAATGCCCTTGTCGCAAAAGAGCTCACCGCGCCACAAAGATGTGGTTTTTGCACGCGGACTGGGCAGTTAGCAATCATGTGCGCTCAGCCACTTGCGAGGCCATCTCACCACGCGGTTTTCGGCACAGCGCTTTAAGCAAGCGGTGTCAGCTCAATCCCAGCGACCACAATCATCTTCTGAACAGCCGGAACGCGGACCAGCACGGACACAGCGTCGTCGAGATAATCGCCAAGTAGTGGAGGGCGATCTCCCAAGTATGCGGCCTGGTTCAGCAGGCCAGCACCCAAGCCAAGATCCTGAAAAGGCGCGAACTCGCGTACGAACGCAGGAACCCTGGTTATGCCGCGCAGTAGGAATCCGTATGCTCGATGATATCCGTCCCGAAGAACAAACCGACCTTGAAATCCAGCAACCTGTAGAAAGGACGGCATCACACTTACCCCAAACCCTAAGCCGAATATGCCAGGCTGCAATGGTGTTGACCAATGGCCCACGATTCGAAGGTTCGGGTTCGGCGAACTGATCACCCACGTTTGGCGCGCCTCGTCAAACTGAATCGGTAATGCCGAATCCGCAGGGAGCGGAAGTGCCGCAGCAGCAAGAGATCTGATATCGTTGGGATCGATGCCGGCGGTTCTTTGCTCTGCATGATCTACGAACACGGAAGGCTGAACAGCGCACACTCTTGAAAGGTCGACGACCGCGACCCGCCATCCCTCTCGGAAATACGCCGCAGCTGGTTCCTGTAAACGTTCGATGTGCTCGTTCAAGACAACTGGCGGATCCGATACCACCCCAGTCTGATCTATGCCCACCGCACGTTCGGATACGCTGCCGCGTACCACGGCCCGACTGATAAAGTGCGGCTTCCTCGGGACTGAGCCAGCCCAGCAGGACACGGGCCGGTCGCTCAATGTGCGGTGGCTGATTACCTGGGCGTGTCACAGCAGCATCGGCTCCGCTCATGGTTGCCCCCTCGCGTCAATGTTAGCGGGTCTAGTGTCGGCTGCGAATGTCTGTGCCAATAACCTCCCTAATGCTGCGCCGGGTGTAAGGTGCTGGTTTCATTTTGCTCCCGTGCCAGTGTGCTCGGTGCGCCGAAAGCACATGGTTTTGGCATGACAGCCCAAGGGTTACTTGTGAAATCGCCTGTTTACAGAAGTAATCTCGGATCTGTCCTTCATTCGCGCAGCCTGTGGGAACAGAACCTTAAATGCGCGCAAATATGCGTCGACTTTAGTTCCGGCGGTCTGAAGACCAAAGGCGAAGCAAGTCCTTCCACTTCTTCTGCTTCTCCACCCATTCCATTACTTTTTCTGACTCTTTACGCGTTGTGGTTTCCGCGAGGCGCGGGCTCAGCACCGGACCTTCGTTTGGGGTCGCGCGAAACGAAAAGCTCATCATGGATTGAATGCCTGGTCCGAGATGGCAGCCCTTACATTCCACGAACGGTGAAACAGCCTGCATGCGCATGTGTTTTTCCTCGAAAGCATCGAAGCCTTGGGACATGGCAGGAAAGATCAGAAAATGGTCGTCGGTCGCGGTCACTGCACGCAAACCGCTGTGGTGTTCTGAAAAGAGCAGCATGCGGCTCAGGTCGATCTCCGATACCGCTTGAAAACGCTGCGCGAGAGCAACGTCGCGCGACGCCATCGGATCAACATTCGGGATGTCTGTGTAGTGGCGGATCTGAACACTCTCAGTGACCGGCGTAAGGCGCAAATGACCGTCCCGGTCCGGCAGGACCAATTTCCGTACTAGCGCGAATTCGGTTCCCACTGGGAATTGCGGCACCTTAGGGTTCCAAACGTCCATCGGTTGCGGCCAGCCCGGCTCTTGCATGCGCACGAAGAGGGAGAGTTTCATTTCCGCGAGTTGTTTGAAGTAGGTCAGCGTTGCGGCGCGTCCTCCCGGGAGGCGGGCGAAGACGAAGAATATGGAACGTGCAGTAAAAGACAAGTCGTGCAGCGGCGCCGCCAGATCGTGGTCCGGTGCCCCGAGGCAAACCCACGGCCCTCTCGTGTCGAACAGGTCAGGCGGGAGGAAAGCCTGACTGGGGTTGGCTGGGTCGTATGCTGCGGGGAATTCATGGTTCTGCAGCGCGCGAACGTAAGTGTCAGGCAATTGCGCCAGCTCATCCGGCGATAGCGCGAGACGCTTTACTATGGGAGCAAGCCTGGCAATAAGTTCGCGCCGTTCGGTTTGGTGTGGCAGATCTGATTGGTCTGCCCAGTCGAAAATCGCCCACACATCCCGCTGGAGCATTGCACGCTTCGTCCGGTCGCTGATTTGGCGCTCGGCATGAGTGCGAAGGAATTCATCAGCCAAACCCAGTGCCTGTGCCCACGATTTTCCATCTAGCAGGTAACTCGTTCGGCTCCAGAGAAGCGGGTCTAGGGCGTCGAACCCGTGCTCTTTTCCGTTGGGTTCCTTCCGCACATGCAGCTCGCGATACAGCCGATTTGAAATGTGTTGCGCATCGGGATGAAACAGACCAGTTGTTTCGGCTCGGATGGAGATGAGCCAGCACAGCCAAATCCCTGCAATCGCTGTACTCGACAAAGCTAGCGAACGACAACGTCGCATGGGCCAAACCTTTACTATCAAATAATGTGATAGCCATTGAGCGGTCTGCAAACCGGAAAACTTCCTCGAAGTTGGCGTTAAATCGTCAGAACCCGGTGAGCATAAATGCCTGGTTAGATCAAGTAGGTCCTATCGAGTCTCGCTAGGCAGCTCGCTGCTGGTGCTCTAGTGACACGCGCTCAATGATTTTTCAATTGATCGATCGCTTCGGCGATGGCTGCCGATAGTCGCAATGGGTCTTGGTCGGGGAACCTAAAGCCCGCAATCTTGAACGTGCTTATGGAGAGCCCCTCGGAATCAGGGGCGAAGTAATATGCAGCGCTCAGGCTATGTATACGAGGAGGTTTCTCCGACCGGAATACGCACGCTCCGAGATAGCTGATTCCGCCTGGGGCGAGATTGTCCCGCGCGCCCGTCCGAGACCCGGGTACATTCCGACCTATCTCATCCAGCGCATTTTTGTACACGCCAAGCGTTTCTTCTCCGAGGTATACCACATCGCTGGATTCTGAGCTGGAAAAGTCAATCCGAATACCGCGCATCCGATCTGGAGGTTGTGCCGTGTCCTCAAGCACCAAGGCAGTCACAACCGCGTGAGCTTCGCTGCTGTCGAGACTTCCAACCTGTTTGGACCATGCAACATGTGTGGCGGGCTGGTGTGCGAACGCCTCTAGTGGCGTAGGCTGGAGAGAGGGTACTGGGCTTAGTTGAGCAACTCCGACACTCAAGAAGAGAAAACAGAACGCGAAAGCGCTGGCGATGGACTTCATGGAACCTCCCGCCGATGCATCACATTCCAATGGCTTCCATCCCTGATATTTTCTGCTTATAGGAGATGCGATATCAAGTGATTTGTGGTTAGCTCGTGGTCAACTGTTGCAAAATCCCGATTACACTTATCGAACGCACGATTTCGCGGAGCCAATCGGAATGGAACCTCGGCCGGATTACAGCGGGATGACCGTAAACGAACGCCTGTTTTCGGCTGGACTATTGGAAGATTGGGACGCGGCCAAAAAATCCGACAAAATTGCGGACACGATACTGTCGAACCCGCAGCGATACGGACTCTGAGTAACGTTCCTGCCCACAACTGTTGCAAAATCCCCATAGCACTCACTGACTCCCCGGATGAGTGGCCCAGTGGCCGGTGAGAACGGAGAACAGCTTCGCCAAGCTGCCTACCGCAACGACCACTCCGATGATCCGCCATGCTGTGAGGAGTCGCGAGGTCGGCAGATCGCCTTTTCGCCTCAACAAGCGTGCAACAGCAACCGGAAACACGGCGACAGCCACGCCGAGTAGGAACCAGAGGGTGAGAAAAACGATCCAAATTCCCCTATATTCCATGTAGCCATGCTACTCGCTTCAGGTCAGTTGGTGTTAAATCGCGCTGTTGAAAAACTCTTTTCCGGGAATTTCGGCAACGAAATTCGATCGTAAGTTATTGAATTCCAGTCCGCCATAGACGCTGGAGTTCGCCGAAATTACTGCTTTGGTTCCTTTTTCAACACGCACTCGCCATATCACTCACAATCTGGGTTCTGAGTGCAAACGCCTGATTACGCCAGTTATCGGAGAGAGCTTTCTATCGCTTTGCTTGGGCTACATTTGCTGGCTGGGCTGTGTGACGTTTGATCCAATCCTCGGCCATACGCTGGGCTTGAACGATTTGCGCTTTAGTCATGTGTCGAGCGACCCGTTTCATATCGTCATCAGTCGGAGGGACGACAGAGGAGCCGACGATTGCGAACCACATGTATGCTTGCACATCGTCCTTTGGCAATCGACCATCGCGATACAGATAGGCCAACTGAACTTCCGCTTCCCACACGCCTGCAAGCGGCTGGTCTCCTATGTAAGCGAAGTGGTCTGCCGCTTTCCTGTACCAATTAGCTGCCAACGAGTTGTTCTCGGCCACACCTTCTCCATCCCCGTACATCTGGCCTAAGCTGAACTGTGCGTCCGGCAATCCCTGTGCAGCGGCCTTCCGTATCCACTTGAACGCCTCTCGGTCGTCGATTGCTCCGAACCAGCCCCGTTCGTACGCAGTACCCAGCCAGAACTGCGCATCTGCGTCGCCTTGCGTTGCCGCCAACCGCAACCATCTGTCGGCGTCACCATAATCGGAAATCGGACCATCGCGTCTAACATTACTCAGATACATCTCGCCCATCCCAACTTGGGCGAGGACATATCCTTGTTCAGCGGACTTGAGCATCCAGCTCCGCGCCGCAGCGGAGTCTCTTGGGACTAACAGACCTTCTTCGTTGATGAGTGCCAGCAAATACTGGGCTTCGCGGTCCCCCAATTGCGCTTGGGACAGGAGAGTCTTGATATGGCCTGGTGTCAGGACTTCTACACGAGCCAAAGCAGCCAACCGCTCTTGGGTTGACTTGGGAAGACTTTGCTGAGCAGCCAGAGGACTCACGAAAAGGACCGCCGCCGCTATGAATGGGAGCGGGCTACGAAGCTTCATACGAGCATCCCAAGTTCTGGCAGTCATGTTACACCAATCCGCTGCAAGCGCCCGGCGCTGACAAGAAGCGCAACGGCGGAATCTCTCGGCGATGGAATGGCGATTACTGTTGCAAAATCGCCATTTCACCAGTAATCCGGCAAACTTGTGTTGTGCGGAAACCTTTTCATTTCGGCACGAACCGTGCCGATGCTTCTAAACAGCATTTTTGCTTACAATTGCGTCTGCCGAAAAGCTACTTCCGACACAATCGGCACTACCTGCCATCACTATCCGCGCTTTTTGCACCGGGCTCATCGACGA